>ERZ859937.227-NODE-227-length-26760-cov-1.660925_pt1 | contig 26760 bp, 27 predicted proteins | sample MGYA00509985_ERZ859937 | MGnify/ENA primary metagenome ERZ859937 (study PRJEB30046, sample SAMN00715169) | human gut metagenome | study: EMG produced TPA metagenomics assembly of the A metagenome-wide association study of gut microbiota in type 2... | reverse complement strand
ATGTATGCCGCAAAATCAGGGAAAAATCATATGTTCCTATTCTTTTTTTGACAGCCAAATCTCTTGAAACCGATAAAATGGAAGCCCTTTCCGCCGGAGGGGACGATTATCTTGTAAAACCATTCTCCTACGTGGAGCTGATAGCACGTATTCAGGCTCTTATCAGAAGATGCCGCGTCTACGACAATGCAGATGCATCAGACAACACCGCTTCATCCACTATTGAACGATGTGGCTTAACCTTATACACAAAATGCAACAATGTCAGTTACGATGGCAGACAGCTTGCTCTCACGGATAAAGAATATCAGATTCTTCTGCTGTTAATTTCTCATCCGACAAAGACATTTTCAACACAGAATATATTTGAAAGCGTCTGGAATGAACCGTATACACAGTTTTCCAATAACACTATTATGGTTCATATTAAAAATCTGCGCAATAAGCTTGAAGCCGGCTGTGGCTGTGCCCACCTGATTAAAACAGTGTGGGGAAAGGGATATAAATTTGAAGAATAAATTTAACGGATATAAGGAATACATAAGCAGTTTATTGATTTCATTTTTAATAGCTTTGTTGATTTCAATTACTGTATTTACAGCTATATACCTTTGCGGGGAAAAAATAATAAATGAATATGTAAGCTCCGACAGCTATATTTACAATACACAAGCTGCGTATATTACCAGCTTTCAAAAATATGTGTCTGACAATAAGGTTTCGTCAAACGACTTTAAAAGCATTGAAGCATGGATTCAAAGAGAAAAGCCCGAATTTTTTCTCATATCCATTGACAATGAAACATATTACGCTTCAACAGAATATTTAAGTCTCAAAAAGCCCCAAAATCTATTATTATATAATCAGAAAATATCTTTTTATCTTACAGCGTTAAACTTTAGTGACAGGACAGCTAAAATTTTTATATATAATAACTATCATGACAAATATCTCAAAACTTTGCTTATTTGTGATGCTCTCTTCACTTTAATTACAGCAATAGTGATTTTGTTTTTCATTTTCAGGCATATTCTCATGCAAATACATGGCACTTTAAACGTTGTCGAGCAGTCTGAAACCGAATTGATCAATGAAAAAAATATGCTGATACGAAGCATGGCACACGATATCCGCACTCCTCTCGCAGGGCTGCAGTCATACGCTGAAATTATCAAAATGGAAAATAAAAATGGGGCGATTCCCACTGAACACATAGATGTGATTTTCAATAAAATATGCGAAATAAAAGGCCTTACCGACCAGCTTTTTGACTATTCACTTGCCTGCAACGAAGAAGCTCTTGAGCTTGACGCTCCATGCAATATGGAAAGTGCAATAGGTGACTATCTCTCTGAGATGGCTTTTATCCTCCGTGAAAACAGCTTTTCACTTGATATAGAAAAGCTCATATGGAAGGATTTTAAAATCACTGTGAACTCAAACTTTCTCGGACGGATTTTTAACAATATTACAAACAATATATGCAAATATGCAGATAACAAAGCTCCTGTCTGCATAAGCTGTATCTACCGGAATAAAGATGCAGGTATCGAGATAACAAACCATATCTCAGATAAAAGCTCTCTGTTTAATACCACCGGCATGGGTATCAGAAATATCACCCTTATGATGAAGCAGATGAACGGGCGGGCTATTGTTTCACATAATAATACCGTGTTTCGCATTACCCTTTGGTTTTCACGCGCATAAAAACAATCCGCTACACCAAAATCTGGCATAGCGGATTTATTTATATACATCTATCTATTTTTATTTATCAAGCAAATCTGTGTAGAAATCTGCGTAATGTGTCTCACCTGACTTGATGTAGTCAATGGCTGCTGATGGATGCTGATTTAAGCGTCCTGTGAGCAGGTATGGAATATCGTAGCCCCATACAGCACCGCTCTCCTTGAGCGGAAGCATATGCTCTTCAATGAATTTGAGTACAGGGAATACGTTGTATTTTGGATTTTTGAGGAAGCTGAGTAAAAGCTCCATCGCACAGTTTCCTGCGCCTCGTCCCATGCCCATCATTGTTGCATCCAACAGGCTGACTCCCCGGGCTGCTGCCTCTATGGTGTTTGCAAATGCAAGCTGCTGATTATTGTGTGCGTGCATTCCTACGAACTTTCCGTTTGCCTCAGCAATTTCTGTGTATTTATCGGCAGTGCGGCGAATCTGCTCAGGGTAGAGAGCTCCGTAGCTGTCTACGATGTATATGCCGTCTGCAGAGCTCTTGGCAACCATGTCAAGTGCCTGATCAAGGTCTGATTCCTGTGTATTTGAGATGGCCATGATGTTGCAGGTTACCTCGTAGCCCTTGGACTTGGCATCCTCAATCATCTCGATTGCTGCAGGCATCTGATGTACATATGTAGCCACACGCACCATGTCAATCACACTGTCCTCGCGAGGGAGAATATCCTTCTTGTAGTCACATCTGCCGACATCCGCCATTACAGAAATCTTCATATCAGAGTTGTTGTCCCCGACTATCTCACGGATAGCTGCCTCATCACAGAACTTCCATTTGCCGAATTTATTTACATCAAAAAGCTCCTTAGATGCTTTATAACCAAACTCCATATAGTCGATGCCTGCCTTTACGTTTGCACGATAAAGAGCATTGATAAAATCATCTGTAAACATAAAATTGTTTACCAGTCCTCCATCCCTAATGGTAGCGTCAAGCACGCGGATATCAGGGCGTGCTGTCATTAAATCACCTTTCTGAGCCATTTTTGTTTCCTCCAAGTATAAATATTATTGTAACAAATATAAATATTACTGTAGCTTGATGTTACAATTTAAAGTTTTAATACTTCATCGCTTTAAAGCATATAAGTATAATAACACAATTATTTAAAATTGCAAGTAAAACTTTACTTTTTTTTGTCAGACTAATATAATGAATGAGGTTGTAATACAATATCAAAGGAGGACCATATGATTTCTTATTTGACTTCGGCAGATATGTCGATAATAGCTTTCATCGGAGTGATTTTTGCATTCGCACTCACATGTATTGCTATTGCAAAATTAAATAAATTTTTACCAAAGGACCTCGGCAGACAGTTTGCTGTGGACGGAAAGCTTTCAGCCGGGAAGCCGAGAGGCGCCGGTATTATCTTTATATTCACATTTGTGATATCAGCAGTGCTTTTCTCACAAATCAATGCGGAGATTGTCATTTATCTTGTGCTTATAGTTATTGAGATGCTCACAGGCTACTTTGACGATGCGGCAGAAAAGCCATGGGGCGAGTATTTAAAGGGCGCACTTGATTTTGCGGTTGCCATTGTTGTGGCAGTTGTGTATCTGCATTTCAACTCAAGCACAATCGCCTTTGCCATATTTGGCGGCTCTGTAAATATTCCACCTGTTGTGTTTGGAATACTCACAGTCATCTTAGTCTGGGTATCAATCAATGTCACAAACTGTTCAGACGGTGTTGATGGTCTTTCGGGAACACTTACCATCATTACCATAATGACTTTCTTCGTGCTTGATTCAGTGCTCAAAATAACTGACAGCTTCAACTATTGTATTTTATTATTTGCGGTATGTCTGCTCGGATATCTGTGGTACAATGCCACACCAAGCAAGCTTTTGATGGGTGATGCGGGCTCAAGAGCCATGGGTATATTTATAGCTATTTGTGCTCTTAAATCACAAAGCCCATTCATCTACATACTGGCAGGTCTCGTGCTTATCATCGACGGTGGACTTGGACTCGTAAAGGTTTCTCTTCTTAGATTTTTGAAGATACATATTTTAAAGAATACCACAACTCCTATCCATGACCACGTCAGAAAGAAGCTCGGCTGGTCAAATGCACAGGTCGTTTTCAGATTTGCAATTATCCAGATTGTTGTGTCACTCGCAACGGTTTATCTGGCGATGATTTAACAGTTTTAAAACTATATAAAGCAAAAGCCGGAGTCTGACAATTTGTCGGCTCCGGCTTTTACTTCTTTCGGCTCGTAACTGTGAATGTACCAAACAGTTACATACTTATATAATTTACTGTGTGGACTCCTTTAACACTACCTCATACGGCAGAAGTGTCCTGTTCTCAGTCTCTTCACCCTCTATTTGTCTGAGCAGATTCTTACAGGCTCTTGCTCCAAGCTCCTTTGAATCAAATGAAAGCGATGTAATGGACGGCACATTATTTTCCAGCACTGAGCTGTTGTAAAATGAAGCCACCTTCACCTGCTGCGGCACCTTTATATGCCTTTCGCGGAGCCGTCTCATGGCCTGCGCACAGACTGCATCATCCATACACAGCAGACAGTCGCAGCCTCTGTCAATTGCATCATCTACAGCCTTTTCGACATATGCTTTTCCTTCAAGGTTTAAAAATACAAGATTTTCATTTATTTTCTTTCCAAACTGCTCATGGGCATCCACTACGCCTGCGTATCTGGTCTGATTTACAACAATATCCTCTCTTCCACCGAGAAGCGCCATATTTTTCATGCCACGCATGAGCATAATTGATGTCAGCTCCCTGCAGGCACTTCTATGGTCATGGTCAATCTGCTTTACATCCTTATATTTGCATGAGCCAGCTGTGACAAACGGTATCCTGCGCTCCTGCAAGAATGTCACCTGTGGATCATCTACCATCGTACGAAGCAGCACCACTCCATCCACCTTATGATTCTGTATGATACGCCTAAGCCCCGCCATATCATTGCCTGAGCCTATACAAAGCAAAAGGTCGTATTCCATCATACCTGCTATCTCCTGAATTCCCATTATAGCTTCCTGGAAAAATGGCAGATCGACAAGTGCATAATCCCCCGGCATCACCACACATATATTAAATGTCTTTGACTGTGCAAGCCCTCTGGCTATTACATTAGGTTTATAATCATGCTCCTGTATATATTCAAGCACTCTTTTTCTTGTTGCAGCGCCTATCCTGCCCTTTCCCGATATAGCCCTGCTTACTGTTGTCTTTGAAACGCCAAGTGCCTCTGCTACATCTGATATAGTGATATTGTTACTCATTCTGCCGCCTCTTTCATCTAAATGTGATTAATCACTGAACAACTTTTATTTGTTGCGCAACTCTATTGTTTTTCATTATAACCTATCTTCATACACTTGTCATCCTAGACATGCAATTTTTGCGCAACTGACTCATTCTTCCACGCATATTCGCTCAACATTTTGTTTTCTGATGATTTAATGTTTACACCATTCATTTACTAACGTATATTTATAGTGTAACTATTGGAGGTACATATAAATGAATTTTAACGAAATATTATATGGTGTGGCATATTACGACGAATATATGCCTTACGACCGCATAGAAACAGATTTTAAGATGATACGCGATGCCGGCATGAATGTTATCAGGATTGCCGAATCCACCTGGAGCACATGGGAGCCTAAGGAGGGAGTATTTGATTTTACACACCTGCACCGCATGCTTGACTGCGCAGCAAAATATAAGCTGAAGGTCATTGTCGGAACACCTACATATGCTATTCCATCATGGCTTGCAAAAAAATATCCCGATATTCTCGCTGTAACACATAACGGCAAAGAGCTCTACGGCCACCGCCAGAACATGGATATCACAAACCCTGACTATCTGCACCATGCACAGATTATCATTGAAAAGCTCATGGAGCAGGTAAAGGACTACGACTGCGTGATCGGCTTCCAGCTCGACAATGAGACAAAGCCTTATGACACCTGTTCCAAATACGCTCAGGCTAAATTCGTAGAATATCTGAAAAATGAATTTCCTGACATTGACGAGTTCAACAGGGAGTTTGGACTTGATTACTGGAGCAACCGTGTGGATGACTGGGATGCCTTTCCTGATATCCGCGGCACCATAAATATGAGTCTTGATGCGGAATACAAAAAATTCCAGAGAAAGCTCGTGACAGACTTTTTTGCATGGCAGTCCGATATCGTCAAAAAATACAAGAGAGATGACCAGTTCATCACTCACAATTTCGACTTTGAATGGCACGATTACTCTTACGGCATGCAGCCGGAGGTCAATCAGTACGAAGCTGCCAAGTGTATGGATATCGCAGGCTGCGATATATATCACCCTTCCCAAAGCAGTCTGAGCGGCCGCGAGATTACCGCCTGCGGCAATATTGCAAGGGGCATAAAAGGTGATAATTATCTGGTACTTGAGACCGAGGCAGCCGGAAATCACCCATGGCTTCCTTATCCGGGACAACTGAGGCTTCAGGCCATAAGCCACATTGCAAACGGTGCATGCATGGTTGAATACTGGCACTGGCATTCTATCCACAATGCCATAGAAAGCTACTGGAAGGGCGTGCTCTCCCACGACCTTAGACCGAACAGGCTTTATAAAGAATGCAGTGTCATCGGAAACGAATTAAAAAAATACGGACACAGGCTGGTAAATTTGAAAAAGACAAACAAGTTTGCGGTTATTGCTGACAACGCTTCTCTTACAGGGCTTAATGAATTTAAGCTGAACAACGAAAGTGACTCCAATTACAATACCGTTTTCAGATGGCTTTGCGATGCCCTGTATCTGATGAACATTGAGTACGACGTGATTCCTGCCGACCCGGCACTTTTTGCTTCATATGAGAATATCCTTGTGCCTGCACTCTATAGCGCAACAGATGAGGTGCTCAATGCCTTAAATGAATTTGTTGCAAACGGCGGCAATATGGTGGTGACGTTTAAATCTGCTTTTTCGGATGAACACCTTAAAATACGCCATGACGTGCAGCCTTATATTATAAACAAGGCTCTCGGCATACAGTACGATGAGTTCACCATGCCTGACGATGTCACAGTAACCTGTGGCGGCAAATCCTCAAAAGCTCGTGACTGGATGGAGATGGTCGACTGTACCACTGCCACACCTGTTGCTATGTATGAGCACAAGCACTGGGGAGTACACGCAGCTATCACCCAAAACAGCTATGGTCGTGGCCGCGCCATGTATCTTGCCACACTTTTTGGTGAGGACACGCTGATAGAAGCCCTAAAGCTTTTCTTCGGCGAGCCAAAAAATGAATTTGATGCTTCTTATCCCGTTGTCATAAAGCGCGGCACCAATATGCATGGAGAAAAAATCATTTATCTGCTTAACTACTCGGATGATGAGCAGACTGTTACCTGCCATGCAGACGGTCTCAAGAAGCTTTGCGATGACAGTACAGTATCAGCAGGCGATTGTATAGCTCTTGCACCATGGGATTTTAGCATTCTTTATGCAGATTAGCCCACAGGTTATATCCTATGCTTTTTGCTGCAGATAAATATTTAACAAAAAGCTCATTATATAAGGTCTTAATTATTAATTTTTTCATAAAATTTATTAAGTCTTTTGTTTTGGTGTTGTTTGAATTATTTTTCAGTGTTATAATTTCAAGCGGATTAAAAAGGTGGTTTTATGAAGAAAATACAGAATAAGCTTATAGAGCTTTTCAACCGCTACAAGCATGTGTGGATTTTATCATACTTTATCATATATCTGACCTGGTTTGGATATTTAGAGCGCACTGTTACCACACATTATCACTTGATTCATCTTCCGATAGATGATTATATACCGTTTTGTGAATACTTTGTTATTCCTTATATCATGTGGTTTGGCTATGTGGCCTTTGGAATTGCTTTCACGGCATTACATGACAAAAAAGAATTTTACAGACTGTGTGCGTTTTTATATACCGGTATGACCGTATTTTTGGTTATATCAACTCTCTACCCGAATGGTCACAATTTAAGGCCTTATTATTTCACGCACCACAATATGTTTACAGCGCTTTGCGAGTGGCTTTACTCCACTGACACACCGACGAACCTGTTTCCGAGCATTCACGTATACAATTCGCTCGGCATTCATTTTGCGGTGATGCACAGCAGCTATTTCAAGGATAAAAAGCACGTTCAGCACGCATCCTTAGTGCTTTGTGTTCTGATTATACTGTCTACTATGTTTATCAAACAGCACTCAGTATTTGACGTTTCTACAGCCTTTATGCTTGCTTTTGTAATGTACAATGTGGTCTACATCAAAAACTGGATGCATCTGCCACAGAAAAGCGGAAGCTTCCAGGATGCAGCAAACAGCAAGGTTCGTGTTTGATTTAATAATTGCAGCTTTCAACTCAAAAAGACATCATCCGGAATTTACACCGGTTGATGTCTTTTTATATTTCACTCATAAGAATGCATGACTCTCACAGTCTGCATATCTGTCCTGTTATCTTACTCTCTCCCTGCTGTAGTCGAGCATCTTGTCCACAGTTGATTTTATTTCTACTGAATTTTTCCTCTGAGTCGAAATTTCTGCGTATGCATCTTCTATCTGCAGCTTATTGCGCTCCTCAAACTTGATAATCTCCTCCTGTGTATTGCGGATTGACACAATCTGCTGTCTGCACGCTTCTATCATGTCAACTGAAATCTCATCACACTGTGAAAACACATGATTGAGCTCCACCCCCTGCTTCATGAGCTTTGTCGTGGCAACATTGTTGTCCTTTAGAAGCCCTACAAGGTGGCTCACCTGCTCTTTAAGTGCACTAATCTCAGCTTTTGCCTCTGAAAGCTCCTGTTTAACAGCATCAATTGCACTGTCATATGAAACAGATGCCTCCCTTATGCTCTCAGCAGCCTCCACGAACAGCTTTCCCTGCTCTCCAAGCATGCCCGCCTCTATAGCAGCATTGAGCGAGAGAACACTCATCTGCTTATTCTGCTCCTTCATCTGCGCAGCTATATCCGCACAGCTATCCACATGCGCCTCAAGCCTGTCCGATGTCTCTGGCAAGTTCTTGGCCGGAGCGGTAAAATGCTTATTGTTTTCGACAAGCGCACATGTATCCTCATGCTGTGTGGCAATTGCCTTTGCCGCACTCTCAAGACTTGTAAGATTGTCCGCAGCCGCCTTTACACACTCTGTAAAGCTGTCGTTTAAGGCTGATATGGCATCCATGCTGTCCTTTGAAAATTCCACCACATTATTTGCATTATCATTTAGCTGCTTAAGGGATGACTCCTCAAGCTGTCTTGATTTCTCCAGCTCATCAAAATCAGCCTCTATAAGCTTTGACTTTGCATTTACATTCTCGAAAAATCCCCTGTCATTATCCAATTGTTCCTTCATATACGCTAATTCCTCAGCGGATATTTTTGCTCTGTTCCCAAACACTTATCTATTCTCCTTTACCGGTTACCTTTTTATAATATAATATCACTTATAATACTGTATTTCAAACTGCAGTGACTCATTTTCCCTGAATACATTTATCTTTGGTGAATATACTACGGACAGCACTATATTATTGAACCTTCCTCTTTGTGCAGCTTCAAGCGCATCCGAACCAAACCTTTGCCTGATATAGTCAAAAAAGCTTTCTATATCACCAAAATAAATTGCATTGATTGGCGTGCCATATGAGGATATCAAAGAAAGCCTAAGCACATTGTTGTTTTTACCAACTACCCACATGCGGCTCACACGTAGATTTTTGTCTGCAAAAACAGGCTTTGGATTGTCCTTTCCAAACGGTGCCAGTACTGAAAACTCAGACACCAGTCTCATTGATACATAATCCACCGGCATCGGCACATCTATATGTATTTTAGGCACGAGGTCATCGTCAGTAAGCGATGCATACTCATTTATTTTCTGACGGAATGGCTCAACGTTTTCTTGTGGCAGTGAAAGTCCTGCAGCCATCGGGTGGCCACCAAACTTCGTGAACAGCTCACTGCATTTGCACATTTCCTCATACATGGAGTACTCCTCTATCGAGCGCCCTGAGCCCTTTACTCCGTCCTCACTCTTTGTGAGTATAAAGGTTGGCTTATTGTATTTCTCCCTGATACGGCCTGCTATGATTCCAGCTATGCTCTCATGCACATCCGGCAGATATATGACAAGCACCCTGTCTTTTTCGTAATTGTCCCTCTCATATATCTCAACTGCAGTTTCGACGCCCTTTGCAGTCATTTCCTTTCTGTCATCATTGAGTGCTACAAGCTCTGATGCGATGCGCATGGCCTCCTCCTGCCTGTCACATAAAAACAGCTCAAGTGCTCTTTTGGCTGTATCCAAACGGCCTGTCGCATTGACACAAGGTCCAAGAACAAATCCAAAATGATATGCATCTACATTTTCAGCCTCTATATTACAACATTCAAGCAGGGCTTTCATGCCGATATTTGTCGTATGATGAATACTCTTTAAACCGGCCTTTACGAGTATACGGTTTTCACCCGTCAGCGGCATGACATCACCGACTGTTGCAAATGCCACATTCTCTATAAAATCCATGGCCTCTTTCTCATCTATGCCTATTTTTCTATATAATAATATGACAATTTTCCAGGCAACAGCTGCTCCGCAAAGCTCCTTGTACGGATAGCTGCACTCTATCTGATGCGGATTTACAACGGCATCTGCTTTGCTCTCCTTGTAAATCTTTATACCCTTTATATCTTCAAAAGGCACTGCATGGTGGTCTGTTACGAGAACCGTCATTCCAAGCTCCTTTGCATGGGCGATTTCCTCAATCGCCGCAATTCCGTTGTCACAGGTGACCACAGTGTCTATCCCGTCCTCATATGCCTTGTCAATCAGATGCACATTCAAACCATAGCCATCCTTCACTCTGTCGGGAATCATATAATCCACACATGCACCGGCTCTTTTAAATGCCTTCACAAGAATATATGTAGACATCACTCCGTCTATGTCATAGTCGCCGATTATCCTGATTTTGGCCTTGTCAGCTATCTTTTGGGCAAGAATGTCAACCAGCCTCTGACCATCCTTTAAAAGAGCCGGGTCTGCAATGTCTGAGATTTTGCCGTTTAAAAATTCATTTACCGCGTCATCTCCTATAACACCTCTGTTTCTGATTATCCGAGCCGTCACCTGATCTATTCCAAACTTCGCTCCGATTGCCGCAAAATCAGCCTTCTTCGCACTAACATACCACTTTGCCATAATCTACCCTTTCCAGTCTCAGCCCACACGCCGGTGCTGTGTAGCCTGCCTGTGCCCTATCCTTTGAAGCTAAAATTTCCATCACAGCATCCGGATTTTTCCTTCCATCGCCCACCTCGATGAGCGTTCCTGTGATGATTCTTATCATATTCTGTAAAAATCCATCTCCGGTGTAGCTGATAACAATATCAGCGCCTGTTTTTTCTATATCAATAGAAAAAATCGTCCTGACCGTTGACTTTTTCATATGTCTATTGCCACAAAAGGCTTTAAAATCATGCTCTCCGAGAAGATACGCTGCTGCTTTTTTCATCCGGTCTGTGTCAAGCGGCTTATCATAGTCGTATACATATTTTCTCCTGAACACATCTGACACAATACCAGTGTGTATTGTATACACATATGTCTTTGACACAGCATTGTACCTGGCATGAAATCTGTCAGGCACATTTGAAATATCTGTCACCGCAATATCTGCCGGCAGATGCTCATTCAGCCATATAAATATCTCATCCTTGGAAAAATGCTTCGGCATGTGAAAGCTTGCCACCTGCCCCACCGCATGCACTCCCGCATCCGTGCGCCCTGAGCCTATAACCTCAACCGGCTTTCCTGCCAGTGTGGACAGCACATGCTGAAGCTTTCCCTGTATTGTATCATCTGTGGATTTCTGCACCTGCCAGCCTTTGTAGCGTGTGCCGTCGTATGCCACAATTATCTTGTAATTTTGAGTTTCTGTATTCATAAAATTGTCTTTCTTTATCTAAAAAAATAGGGTTGTGAATAGTTACTTTTATTTTAGCTCCTTTAATCCAATTAAGCAAGCTCCGCAATACGTGTCACAGCGACATATATATTTGATATCTCATACCATGTATTGTAGTCCACCACACCTGATACCGGAAGTCCGAATACAGCCTGAAATTTTTCCACGGCAGCCTTTGTCTTTGGTCCGTATATTCCATCCGGCACAATAGACGGAATGGCCGGATATGCCTTTGCGATGCGGGCGAGCTGCTTTTGTATCTGGTATACATTCTGCCCTGACGAGCCTATGCCTATATTGTAGCCGGGCCATGACGCCGGGATTCCTGATACAGCCTCCGCTGTATTGATATACATGTTGCTGCCGTAAAAGTATCTGAGTATCTCAATTGCACTGTAGCCCTGGTCACCGAGACTTTTAGACCCCACTGTGTCATCCAGCTCGGACAGGAAACCTTCTGTCCGTCACAGTACTGCGTCAAAATCGGCTGCTTCACATTAGGTCTTGACAGATAGTTTTCAAACATTTCATTTACTATCAGCGAGATATTGTCATATATATTTCTGCCATAGATGAATTTGTGGTCATATGCCGTGGACGAAGTGATATTAAAATTATAGCCCTTTCCCCGATAAAACTCCGTGTATATCCTGTTTAACGTAAATGACATAATCGCAAGCACATTTGCCCTTATAGTGGCATCAGGCCAGGTCGCATATATCTCACTGGAAGCTACATTTTTGATGTAATCCTTATATCTGACATAATAATTTGCCGCTGTGGAATCCGATGGTGCCCCATCATGCACAATAACATATTCCGGAATCACAACACGATTAAGTACAATCTCACCGGTCTCAGCAACCGGCATAATCTCCGGCTCAGGTATCTTGGCAGGATAATCACCGTAGAGTGTATGTGCCGGAATAACAATATTGTCCACATCATTTCCCGGTGCATCAAGTACTTCCAGCTCAATATCCTGTATGGAAAGTCTGTCGGGCATCACCTCAACGCCCGAAACCGTGATATTTCTGTATCCGTTAGCTGAAACAGTTACCGTCACCTCCGAATACGGCTGTGACTCACTGGGCGACATAGAATACTCAAGTGGCGGAGTGGCAATCTCAACAGCCTCTATGCTTCCCGATTCGTTGGTATCAGTTTCCTCTATCTTTCCCTGCGGATCCCCGGAATAGCTGACTGACACCCTTGCATCCGCAACCGGCGTCCCCATGTTTTTCTGTCGTACTCTCACCTGAAGCCGCCCCTCTCAATTGACTCCTGTTGTAAAATGTGCAGATTTTTCATGAATATTATTACCTTAATATCTTTTTACAATAATATGCACAAAGTGCGTGGCATATGATATAATGAGCGTAGCGAATTATATCACGCGCGAATGCGCATAAGTATCAGCCGCAGGCCTATCATATGCGTAAGCATATGATATAATGAGCGTAGGCAACGAGCAGTGCCAAATTGAAAATATATAAAAATGCCAGCTTGCTGAGCACTTTTTATATATTTTTAATTTGATAGGGCGACTGCCCGTACAGTCAGGAAAATCTCAGATTTTTCTGACTGGCACTGCATACAATACACTTACTAAGGTGGTTGGGGGACGTGCTCTCATCTGATCCGAGTCTTACGGAAAGGATGATTATTATGGTTTCTTGGAACGACTTATTTACTTTCGTTATCATGCTGGTAGCGATTCTGACATACATAGATACTCACAGAAAACATAAGAAATAGCCGTCCTGCCTCTGGTAAAGTCTGGGAACGGCTATCTCTTACGATAACTTATTAACTTAATTTGCCGGATCAGGTGAAGTGCACTCACCTACCGACTGCCTTACTAAGTGTATTATATGTCACTTAGCAGCATTTGTCAATTTTATTAATATTAAGGAGGAAAATTATGCATACATTTCAGCCATATCCAATCGACATGCTCGATATCAATCCATTCACCAAGCTCAGTAAGGAGTGGGCTCTCGTGACAGCCGGCGACAAGGAAAAATCAAACACCATGACCGTTTCATGGGGTGGAACCGGTGTCCTCTGGGGCAAAAATGTCGTATTTATTTTTATCAGGGAATCAAGATATACTAAGGATTTCATAGACAATGGTGAATTTTTCTCACTTTCTTTCCTAAGCGAGAAATACCGCGATGCCTTAAAATACTGTGGTGCTCACTCAGGACGTGGCGAAGACAAATGGTCAAAGGCCGGTCTTACTCCTGTCACACGCCATGGCATCCCATATCCTGACGAAGCAAATCTCGTATTCCTCTGCCGCAAGATGGCTGCTGTACTATTGAAGAGGCTTCATTTACAGACAAAGCCATTATGCATCAATGGTACGGCGATCACGATATGCACACTATGTATGTTGGTGAAATTATTGAGGTTGCGGCTCGCTAATTTTATGACAATACTACGGAATGAGGTCTGCATATGTATGTGTTTGTGCGCTCAGTACTACGGGACGAGAAGAACCATAACATATATTTATGCGCTTAAAACTACGTGACTAAGATAATTGTAAGAATTATGCTTTAATGTTTTCTATGCTTGACGAAACCGGCTTTTATGCGCCGTCCATGGCGCATAACGCCTTGCCCAGCCGTCCTTGGCTGGGCATTTCTGTGTTTCATGGCATAATTCTAACAATATCTAAGCCACTTCGTAATCGCTTATAAATACATGTTATGGTTCTTCTCGTCCCTTACTCTATGGTAATATATAGGATAAACCGGTTCTTTATAAAGTATGACCGCGTAAGGGGCAATATCTGCCAGCAGATATTGCCCCCTTATTAATACCATAATCTAGCGGCAGCCGGTACTCATAGCTTCAATAGCCACGGCACCACCGCGCACAACCGAGATATGCTTGTACTGTGACTTGAGCAGGGCTATAAGATCATCATTGCGGTGCTCTGTGAGCTTGCTCTCTAAGATCACGCTGTCGGCATTCTTGTCCACCACGTCAATATTAAAAACCTGCGCTGTCTGGAAAATGTCGGTGATTTCCTCACGGGTGAGCTTTGATACCCTGACATAGAGGATTTCCTTCATATGCAGAGGCACATCAGTCAGGTCAATAACCTTGATGACCTCGACCATTCTGTTGAGCTGCTTTTTTATCTGCTCAAAGGTAATATCATCGCTGTAACGCAAATAGTCATTCTGGAAATAGTCTCATCCTCTGTGGTTCCAACCGTAAGAGACTGTAAATTGTAGGATTTTGCAGAGAAAAGTCCTGAAACCTTTGCTAAAACACCGACATCATTCTCCACATAAAGTGCAATCCATCTGTTTTTCATTTCAATATTATTCATATTATTCATCTTATGCACCTCCTACTTTAAAATCATTTCGCTCATAGGATTTCCGCTCTTGACCATTGGAAGAACAATCTCATCCGTAGCTATCATAAACTCAATAATTACAGGTACATCCTTATATTTCTTTGCCTCTGCAAAGGCTGCATCGATATCCTCTTCCTTTTCCACGCGGATTCCGTGTCCACCATAGCTTTCAACAAGCTTGATAAAATCCGGTGTGTATGGCGGACATGCCTCATTTGGTCCCTTGCACTCAGCCGGACAGCCCTTTCTTCTTCGAAGGCAGGTTGCAGAATAACGCTTGCCATAAAAAAGCTGCTGCATCTGGCGCACCATGCCCAGATAGTAGTTGTTGAGCACGCATATGGTCACTCCTGCTCCCTGTACAACTGAGGTGGCAAGCTCCTGTATATTCATCTGAAGTCCACCGTCACCACTAATGCATACAACATCCTTGTCAGGATTTGCAATCTTTGCACCTATTGCTGACGGAAGACCAAAGCCCATAGTTCCAAGACCTCCCGATGTAAGAAGCTGGCTGTTGCTGTCAAGCTCTAAGTACTGTGTAGCCCACATCTGATGCTGACCTACATCTGTAACGTAGATTGCATCCTTATAGTTCTTATTGATATGCTCCATAATCATCTGAGGTGTCATGCCCTTGTCTCTTCTCATGCCAAGAGGATTTTCCTCATCCCATGCCTTAATCTGCTTCTGCCACTCAGCAGTCTTTATCGGCTCAGCCCACTCGTTTAACTTGTCGAGTGCCACATTGGCATCTGCAACGATAGGCACATCAACCACTACATTTCGTGAAATAGATGCAGTATCCACATCAATATGTACAATCTTTGCCTTTGGAGCGAACTCATTTAAGTCACCGGTTATTCTATCATTAAATCGTGTACCTATTGAAAAAAGTAAATCACACTCACTGACTGCCTTGTTTGCCGCATATTTGCCGTGCATACCACAGTTTCCCACATAAAGCGGATGAGTGGTCGGTATAGCGCCCTTACCCATTATTGTGGTGACAACAGGCACATTCTCTGCCTCCACAAAACGGCGCAGATTTTCATTTGCCCTGGCAACATTTATACCGCCTCCTGCAAGGATAAGCGGTTTTTTGGCACTCTTTAACATCTTGTAGGCACGCTTAAGCTGTCCGACATGTACTGTATCATTTACACGGTAGCCTCTGATTTCCACCTTGTCCGGATACTCTGCCGGACCGGATGCGGTCTGGATATCCTTTGGCAAATCAATCAGTACAGGGCCCGGCTTTCCGGTCCTTGCAATATGAAATGCCATCTTTATAATTTTTCCAAGGTCCTTTCTGTCACGGACTGTAACAGAATACTTTGTGATATTTCTGGTGATTCCGACTATATCCACTTCCTGAAAGGCATCATTTCCAATAAGTGGAAGCGGTACCTGTCCTGTAAAGCACACAAGTGGCACATTGTCATAATGCGCATCTGCAAGACCTGTAACTGTGTTGGTAGCACCGGGACCGCTTGTCACAAGGCAGACACCCACCTTGCCTGTAGACTTGGCATAGCCCTCAGCCTCATGAATCAGGCCCTGCTCATGTCTCGGCAGAACCAGATTGATTGAATTAGTCTTGTATAACTCATCGAATAAATCTGTAACTGTTCCTCCCGGATAGGCAAAAATAGTATCTACGCCTTCCTCCTCCAATGCTTTTACAAATAATTTTCTTCCTGTGATGTCCATACTGCTGTCATCCTCGTTTCTATTTTAATAGTTTATTTTACTTTCTCATATCGAAGGAAATAAAACTCCAAATCAAAGTATGTCTGCTCTTCGCTGTCTCCCGTAATCCGCCACTCAGGCTTCTCGTCAAGATTTGGAAAATATGCATCCGCATCATACTCGAAGTCCACCTTTGTAATGTGGGCTACATCGCATTCATCCACGAGCTGCTCATAAATTTTCTGTCCACCAATGATATAAATATCCTCTGAATTGTATTTTTCAAGCTCCTTGTGAAGCTCATCAAGTGAGTGAACCACGACAGCGCCCTCCACCTCATAGGATGGGTTATGTGTGAGCACTATGTTGGTTCTGTTCTTAAGAGGTCTGCTGTTTGGAAAGCTCTCAAGTGTCTTTCTGCCCATGACTACAACCTTTCCTGTGTCATCTCGCGGAAAAACTTCTGATCCATAGGTATCCGAACGAGCAACTGGTTATTTTTTCCAATTGCCCAGTTATTGTCAACTGCTGCTATTAAATTCATAATTTTCTCCCTGTTGTAATCGTTGCTGTTCACACTAAGTAGTGAACAATAACCTTCTTATAACTGCTTCATATCCACATTCTTTAAACCGCAATAGGTATATCCTTAATCTGCTCACCTGTCACATAGTCTGTTATCTTGATATCATCAGTCGTAAACTGATAGAAATCCTTTATGTCAGGATTGAGCCAGAACTTTGGAGCATCGTACTGCGGTCTCTCAATCAGCTCCTTCACGATTGGCACATGCCTGTCGTAAATGTGTGCATCTGCAATCACGTGCACCAGCTCTCCTACTCTCATATCACACACCTGCGCCAGCATATGCATAAGCACCGCATACTGGCATACATTCCAATTGTTCGCCGCAAGCACATCCTGTGAGCGCTGGTTTAAGATACCATTTAATGTGAGCCTGTCATCACCCTTTTTCTGTGTCACGTTGAATGTCATGCTGTATGCACACGGATACAGATTCATCTCATGCAGATCCTGATGCACATATATATTGGTAAGTATTCTTCTTGAAAAAGGTGTATGCTTCAAATCATAGATGACTCTGTCCACCTGATCCATCATGCCTTCCTTATACTGATGCTTTACACCAAGCTGATATCCGTAGGCCTTGCCGATTGAACCATCCTCATCTGCCCACTCATCCCACACATGGCTTTTTAAATCATGGATATTGTTGGATTTCTTCTGCCATATCCAAAGGAGCTCATCCGTTGCACTTTTGATATATGTCTTTCTTAAAGTGATAGCCGGAAACTCCTTTGACAAATCATATCTGTTGACGACACCAAACTTCTTTATTGTATAAGCGCTTGTGCCGTCCTCCCAGTGGGGACGCACCAGCTCTCCCTCAGTGCTTGTGCCATTTTCCAGAATATCCTGACACATCGCTACAAAAACTTTATCTGCATAACTCATATTATCTGCTCCCTAACCATAAGTATTCAACCGATACAATTACCCGTTTACTGTCTATTGTATCTAATTATCAATTTTTTTTCAATATATTCAATGTGCAAATTCAAATGATTTTTTTAGCTTTTTTCTTCATAAATTATTTAAGTTTTTTATTATTCTTTTCGATTAAGGACACAATTTGGACAAATTTATTTAGTATAGTAATACCTGTAAAGGAGATACACCTTTACAAATTCCCTTTTTTAAACATTTTTTCATAAACTAAACTCCTCGAAAAGAAGCCGCTTCCCTCGGCTTCTTTTCACGTTATGGGGGTTTACATTTCAAGCTTTTTCCCATATTATGATTAAAGGATCAAAAGGTAGAGTCAGATTACGCGAATGCGTAGCATGTAGTAATCTGATTAATCATAAATGAGGAGATTCACAATCACATGAAATTTTTTCTCGCACCGATGCAAGGGCTGACCGGATATACAGTAAGAAACGCATTCCACCACCATTTTGACTACATAGACAAATACTACACACCGTTCATCCCTGCCGCAAAGCGCATGAATGCCAAGATAAAAAGAGACATCGACCCGGTAAACAACGACGGAATCACTCTCATACCGCAGGCCATGTCTATAGTGGCAGACGAGGTCATCGACCTGCACAGGCAGCTTGTTCCTTACGGATATGATGAGATAAATGTAAATCTCGGCTGTCCGTCAGGCACCGTCGTATCCAAGAAACGAGGCTCCGGCATACTCGCATATCCTGATATGCTGGAGAGCTTTCTCGATGAGCTGTATACAAAAGCTGATTTTCCTGTTTCAATAAAAACCCGCGTGGGCTTTAACGATGATGAGCTATGGCCCAGGCTTATCGAAATATACAGTAAATATCCGATAAGTGAGCTTACCGTGCATCCGAGAGTCCAGAAGGATTTTTATAAAAATACGCCGCGCATGGATGACTTCGCCCTCGCCATGCAGAAAATAAATCCTGATAAAACCATACTCTGCTACAACGGAGATATCACTGATACTAATAGTTTTAATGCCCTAACCGACTGCTTCCCTGATATTGATGAAATCATGATAGGCCGCGGACTGTTTGCAAATCCTGCTCTTATCGCAGAGCTTAAGGGTATAAGCATGGATAAAGCCGAGCTTCGCGAGCGCTTAAAGAACTGGCATGATGAGATTTTATCCGGTTATCTGACCATCTTTTCCGGTGAAAAGGATGCCATTTTCCGCATGAAGGAAATCTGGGCATATATGCATGGGCTGTTTTCTGACTCTGAAAAGCTCTGGAAGAAAATTAAAAAATGCCAGACGCTTAATGACTATAAGTCAATCGTTCGAATGGCATTTGATGCTTTTTAAAATATAAACACTTTACTTTCTTGCAATTCTGTGAAGCTGTGGCCTTATGGTGATATCTGTCATCACAAGGCCTTCTCTTTGCCCCAAAACATAAAGCACTGCGTCTGCAACCTCATTTGGCTGTATTCTTGCAGCTTCATTTTCATCCACTGTAAAATCAGCATTCCTGTACAGATTGGTGTCGGTCATATCAGGCTCTAAATTTACCACACGCACACCGTACTTTCTCGCCTCCTCAAACAGGCTGTGGGAAAAGCTCGTAAGCCCCGCCTTTGTGGCACCATAGGCACAGCCGTGCGGATTCGTCTTTTCAGCAGTGATTGATGAGATATTTATTATTGTTCCTTTGTTTTTCTTTAAATCGCGAAGCAGCAGATTTGTGATAATCATCGGTGCCTCAAGATTTGTCCTCACCATCTGTGATATTTTTACAGGATTAAGTTCCTCATGAAGAGCGTAAAAGCCGACGCCTGCATTGTTTATGAGAAGTGATATGTCATGATTTTTATTAATTTCTTTTATTGTCTTGATAAGCTTTGCGGTATCGGTAATATCGCATACTATACTCTCTATCCCTGCAATATCATCACTTTGATTGAAGCTTCTTCCTATTCCGTAAACCAGCCAGCCATTCGCTGCAAGCTGCCTGCATATAGCTTTTCCGATGCCGGAAGACGCCCCGGTTACAATTGCTTTATTCATCTGATTGCTCCTTTATACTATGTGTATATATTGAAAATGTATTGCAATAATATCACTTCCACATAAATATCCTGTCCTTATCCACATATTCGGATACAGCCTGTATCATAAACTCTTCCATATCACTTCGTATGTTTTCCGGATACTGGTAATACCCATTCACATTGTCGTATGGAAAATTCACCACAGCACTACAAGGCATGTCCTTTCGCATTTTCTTCAGATAATCCTGCGATATGCGGAAGCTTCCGATACTCACATCCCACAGCTTAGAACCGTCTATCTGTGAAAATACGTCATCAACCAGCCTGCTGTATTCACCTCTCCAGTCCTTGCAGTATATCATCGGATCAAAGCACAGTCGCACTGGAAATCCACTATCCATAGCACATTTTGCTGCCTGAATCCGCTCCATAGGTGCGGACGCAAAATGCTCATACTCTGCTGCAACCCTTTGAGGCGAAACTGTATAGGCAATAATTACCCTGTCACAGGCTTCGTAATTGCTCCACAAATCACACCTGCCACTCATGGTGCGGATTTCAATTGTAAGATTCTCATGCTTTTTTGTAAAAGCAATCCATTCCCTCACAAAGCCGGTAAGCGACCCTATGGCCACGAGGTCTGCATCATATGACACGCAAAGATATATGCTTTTTTGCGCCAGAAGTGCTTCAAGCTCCGCAAAAATATCCTCCAAATTTACAAACACCACAAGATTACCAGACGGATACATGCCCTTTAAATAGCAGTATTCGCAGTCAAATATACAGTTCATCATGCATGAGCAATAGTAGAAATTCTCATTTCCAAAGCTCTGACACACCGGTGCACCTTCATATATGCAGCCGCTTGTATTCTCTGCCAGAATGAGCGCCTTGGCATTGCTTTGAGCAGAAATACTCTGCTTTTTGCGGCAGAAAACATCCTTGTAGTGGTCAATTTCTATGACTGTTGTATTATTCAGCTTTTCTAAAATCTGCTTTGTACGTGGATGCTCAGCCACGCCTTTTTCCACATATACATGTGAAAACATTTTATTGTATTGGCACATTTGACATTTCCTTCTTACAACAATCTCTGTTTCAATTCAAACAGACATTTCTTTCCTTCACGCTTGCTCTCACACGGCAGCAAGCCATTTGTATAGTACTCATCCAGAACAGCTTTATAATCTATACCACTTAGTCTGCAATACTTTATAAGCTGTGCCAGCTGATCTCCCATTACCTTGGAACAGCGCATATCGCTGGTCAGCCTGTCAATATTCCAAGCGGATTTAGTATCATCTGTCGCATTGCCGTCTGCCATATTTTCGCCTTTAGTCTTATCATCTATTGAAGTTTTATTACCACCTACACTTAAAAGTATATCAATATAGCCGCATATTTTGTCTTCCTGCAAAGCAAAAAGCTCTGTGATTTTCGACTGGTCAATTCTCTCACCGGCATCTGAAACAAGCTTTATAAAATGCATACGATGCGGTCCCACGAAAAACGCTGCTGCCTGATAAACGGCGGCTGCCTCCATATCATATACAACCGAATCGCACCCTTCATTAAGCACCCTTGCGACCGTTACTATTTCACACTCCCTGAAATTTGCTTTCATCAGCATATCGGGGTAAAATGTACGCCCTGTCATCTGCTCAGTGAGCTTGTTTCCCAGAAATATACTGCCCAAACAGATATCACTGCTAAAACCAGCGCCACACCCCACATTCAAAATCTCATCATCCGGTGAAATCCCATACGCACCACCGATATTTGAAACCGCTGCCGCCGCATTGATTTCTCCTACGCCTGTTATCACAAGCCTGATACTCTCATTTGCAAACACATCAAATCTGACCGTTTCAGGGCTTTTTCCCTTTTTAAGCCATAGTGGTCTATTATATTTTTTGCCTCAGCATAAAAAGCGCTAAATATATAAATCATAGATAATTCCTTCAAATCTTCCCTGCATACATCACCAGAATTTATCTCTCAAGCTCCTTTAAAAGCCTTGTCCTGTTGCTTCCAACCATGAGCTTTTCATTGTAGATATCAAATTTTTCACATTCATTCTCAGCTAAAAAGCTGCTGATTTCCGGTGTGATGGTCAGCTCTGTAACAAAGACAAGCATCTCCTGGCCGTCCGAGAATACATCCTCCACAAAATCAAATGCGTGGTTTAGCTTCTCTCCTGCCGCATCCTCCATAGTTGAAAGCTTCTCTGATTCTTCGGTAAAATCATCCATCACCGTATCAAAATCCCCCTTTATATGCCTTAAGACATCCTGTCTGATGTAATACTCCTTTGGCAAAATAAGAGAGCTCTCCTTTAATATCTCCATATTCTTTGAAAACTGCTCCACAGCACTGTTGTACAGCGCATGCTGCTCTTCAGGGCTTCTTTGTGACTTTCTGTATTCCTTCAAAAACTCATACCATAGCTGCACCATTTTCCGCTCTCTGGCCACATCCGAAAAAACAACTGTCAGTCCGCTTAAAAGCAGATTCACCACAGTGATTCTCTCATCGAAATAGCATCAAACACACGTTTATATACTGACTTTTTCACGTTTCCGGACAATATATCGCTTATACCGTAATCCTCATTGTATTTTCTGTAGATTTCCAGATATGCGTACACATCCTCTGCTATATCAGGATGGTGGATAAACTCACCTATTACATCCTCCGTGACTGCAAGTTCTCCCGCCTCGTACACCTTAAGCAGGCTGCTTAAATCCTCCCAGCCTCTTGCCGTGACGAAATTCATACCGTCCACGTCAGTTTCCACCCTGTAAAAATTGTTTGGGTGAAGCTCAAGATAGCTTAAAAGTGCATCATGGATATGCACATCTCTGGCATATTCCTTCCACACCTGATAATCCGCTTCTATCGATATATATCTGACACGGTCGAGCGTAACCATATCAAAATCACGCACTGATTTATTGTACTCAGGCGGATTTCCTGCCGCAACAATCACCCAGCCCTTGGGAACAGCCTGATTACCAAATGTCTTGCACTGCAAAAACTGAAGCATCGTAGGCGCAAGTGTCTCAGACACACAGTTTATCTCATCAATAAAAAGATGCCCTCCTTAAGCCCTGTTGCTTCCATCCTTTCATAGACGCTGGCTATAATCTCGCTCATCGTGTATTCCGTGACGGAATAGCTCTTTCCGTCATACTCACGCTCCTTTATAAACGGCAGTCCTACCGCTGACTGGCGCGTGTGATGCGTGATGGTATATGCCACAAGACCTATTTTGCACTCTCTTGCAATCTGCTCCATAATCTGTGTCTTGCCTACGCCGGGCGGTCCGATTAAGAGCATCGGTCTCTGCCTGATCTGCGGTATCACGTACTCTCCATGTGCATCCTTTGACAGGTATGCTTTCACTGTATTTTTCACTTCGTTTTTTGCCTGTTTTATATTCATATTGTTTCCTCCAGCTCCACCTGCATCGCCCATGGCGGCACCTCATTACCCTCATATGCACCAACCGACACAAATGCGCACTTGTACGATGGACACTTTGCCGGGAAAATTCCCTTGCCATCAGTAAAATATATAAGTCCGCACATGTTCTTAAGCTCACCCTTATCCAAAAGGTCTCTCACATACGAAAATGCCGGTCTGAAATCTGTGCCTCCGCCTCCTACGAGCGTAAACTTGTTTAAAAGCGGCTTAATCTGCTTTTCATCTGTAATTTCCTCGTCAGTCTTTACGCTGTCATCACACTGTATGATGCGTATTTTATTCCTGACAAAAAAGCTGTCCGACTCCGTGAGAATTGTAAAGGTCTCCTGTAAAAAGTGCTCCACCAGCTCCCCACTCACAGAATAGCTCGTATCAAGTACTATGACAAAATCCCTTATCTTGTATATCTCCCTCGTTTCAAGAGGCTCAATGAGCGGCATATTGCCGTAAAGCGAAAGTCCATACGCGTAATACCCCATATCAAAGGAATCATAATCTGCGTGTACCTCCTCACGAAGCACTGCAAACCTGCGCAGAAACTCCTTGTAGCTTCGTCTGCTTCTTTTCGCGGACAGTTCCCTCATCATTACCTGCTCGCCCTCGGATTTGCTGTCCTTTGAATGGCTTTTCTCCATGCGTGTCTGTCTGGATATTTTCTGCCACTGCTTTTTTGCATCAGATGAACTTAGTGGCATAGCATTGTCGTTTTTCTCCTCCGGCCAAAGGGCGTGGTCATCTGTGTAAAATTCCCGTGCCAGAAGTGCAAGCTCATTTTTATCCTTTGTGTTTGCAGTATCATCTATATCCGTGATTTCTTCAGCCTTTATTTCTGCATACTGCTTGTATAGCCATGCGTACAAAGCTCCGGGAGCAATCACGATATGCTCTTTTTTAAGCCTCTCATACGTGGTTTTTCTTATATAGCTTAGGATACGCTTTGTGCTTTTCTTTTCCATTGTATCAATCGTATACTCAACCATTATATCACATGCTGTATTCCACAGGAATTCATCCCTCTCACCTTTAGTCCACAGGTGAAAAAACAGACAATGCAGCACACTGTGCAAATAAGCCCGGTTCAGATACATGCCATTTTTCTTAAATATATCAATCAGCCTGATGGGATTGTAATAAATATATGTGCCGTCTGTTGCCATGGAGTAAAGCTGCTCGTTGGCTTTCGGCGAAAGCGCCGAGATCGCAAGCTTCATAAAAGGCATGTCGAGATACAACTCGCACTGTATTTCATCTATTATTTTCTGTGACATTTCTTCCTGCCACTCTGAATCTGTCTGGACATGTTTTTTCATGAAGCTGCCTCCTTTCCCATATACTTCTCCATTTCTTGCACCAATGGTGCGAGTATTATTCTACTGCAATATTTTCAGAATTTATTATACTATAGTAACCTTATTTTCTCAATAAAATGTGACTCACAAACAATATCTTAAACAGTGTATTTTATTACACTATACACATTCAATAATTACACTCTCACATTTGTCATACCCGAGCTGTGAGCTGTTCAGGCACAACGTATAATTAGCAGCTTTTCCCCATTTCTGATCTGTGTAAAAATTATAATTTGTCATACGCCTTTTATCTATGTCATTTATCATTTTTACTGCATCAGCTTCTGAAGTATTATGCAGCTTACAGATACGCTGTATTTTTTCCGGCATATCCCCATGGATATACACATTCAATACATCATCCCTGTCTTTCAAAATATAATCAGCATTTCTTCCAATGATCACACATGGCTCTTTTTCTGCCAAATCCAAAATCACTTTTCTCTGTGCCTCATATACCATATCTTCTACTGATTTTCCTGTAATATCACGACCGGTAAATGCATATGCAAAAATCCCTTTCTTTGGGGACAGCCAGCATTTTCCTTAATATACTCCGGTGCCAGTCCTGACTCTTTTGCAATCTGTCCAATTATTTCCTTGTCATAATATTTAATTCCAAGTTTCTTTGCGACTTCTTCTCCGATAAAACGTCCGCCACTTCCAAACTCTCGGCTTATCGTAATGATTCTTTTTGTCATGGCTTATGCCTCCTTAATTTAAGCTTTCCACTTTATTTTTATTGATTCTCTTTAAAAATAAATATCCTATAAGACATGCAATCACCTCCGTGATTGGAAATGCCCACCAGATCAGCGAAACTCCAATATGTCCGCCTCTTACAAAAAATGAGAAGATGCCTGCCAAAGGTAATATAATTATAAGCTGTCTGAGCAGTGAAATCACAAGCGATTCCATACCACCATCAAGCGCCTGGTAAATACCCTGATATGCCACATTTATTCCGGCAAAAATAAAGCTGATGGAAATAATTCTCATTGCCCCGATAAAATATTCTCTTGATGCTCCTGCATTGAACAAAGCAGCAAATTCTCCCGGGAAAATTTCTGTAATCGCTACTCCTATGACCATAAGCACAATCGTATAAAGCAATCCATACCTGATGCCATCCTTAATTCTCTTTTTGCTGTGCATTCCATATGCAAAAGCAATAATCGGTGTAATCGCATCTCTCAGCCCAAAGGCAAGGAATAATACAAACTGCTGTACTTTATAGAACAATCCATATGCAGTCTGGGCTGACGGACTGAATTTCAGAATCAGATTCATCACATACACCATGATTGACATTAACGCCTGCGCAATGATTGCCGGAAGTCCAATGGCGTAAATCTCCTTACAATTCCTGCATCAGGTTTCATATACTTCGTTCCATGTTCAAACTCTTTATTCAATTTTATGTGGAAAACAAATAATAATACTGCTGATACCACCTGTCCAATTACAGTTGCATAGGCAGCACCTTCTACTCCCATTTCAGGAACCGGTCCAATACCATAAATCAAAATCGGATCAAGAACAATATTCACCACTG
>ERZ859937.225-NODE-225-length-26935-cov-1.958147_pt1 | contig 26935 bp, 26 predicted proteins | sample MGYA00509985_ERZ859937 | MGnify/ENA primary metagenome ERZ859937 (study PRJEB30046, sample SAMN00715169) | human gut metagenome | study: EMG produced TPA metagenomics assembly of the A metagenome-wide association study of gut microbiota in type 2... | reverse complement strand
CGCTTTATCCCTTTGGATACGGCTTGTCCTACACCACTTTCCGGTACAGTGACATTGCTCTGAGTACCCCGTCGATGGGACAGGACGGTTCCATAACCGCCGCAGTCACCGTTACCAACACCGGCAAACGGGACGGAGCCGAAGTCGTACAGCTATACATCCGCGACCTTGTAGGAAGCATCACCCGCCCGGTACGCGAGTTGAAAGGCTTCGAAAAGGTTTTCCTTCGCGCAGGCGAAAGCAAGACTGTTTCCTTCAAGATTACTCCCGAACTCTTACAGTTCTATAATTATGACTTGAACCACGTAGCCGAACCGGGAGAATTCGATATATTCATCGGTGGAAACAGCCAAACTACCCGAACGGCACGCTTCACTTTGAAGTGATAAATTAGTTTCAATGGAGGGAACCGACAGTTTCATACAGGAAAACCAAAAGTTTCAAAGGGGGAAACTCAGAGTTTCAAGCATTGAAACTCTAAGTACCATACGGTTGAAACTAAAAGTTTCCCCCTTTGAAACTTTTGGTTTCTCCCTTGCGAACAAAGTTCTTTCAACAAAGTATTAATTCTTACACCTAAATAAGATGAAATTAATGAACATACATATCCCGCTTCTCTTGCTCTTATTCCTTACAGGAGCTTGCGGTACAAAGAAAACCGACAGCACATCCGAAACGCTGAGTGACGATGCCCTGCTGGATACGGTGCAGCGCCGAACCTTCAATTACTTTTGGGACGGAGCCGAACCTAACAGCGGGCTTGCCCGCGAACGTATCCATATGGACGGTATATACCCCGAAAACGATCAAAATATAGTAACATCCGGCGGCAGCGGTTTCGGCATCATGGCCGTATTGGCAGGTTCGACCGCGGCTACGTCACCCGCGACGAAGGACTGGCACGCATGGAACGCATCGTTTCCTTCCTCGAAACCGCCGACCGCTTTCACGGCGCCTACCCCCACTGGTGGTATGGCGATACGGGGCGGGTAAAGCCTTTCGGACAGAAAGACAATGGTGGCGACTTAGTAGAAACCGCTTTCGTCATGCAAGCTCTCCTTGCCGTACACCAGTACTACGCAAACGGTAATCCGCAAGAAAAAGCACTTGCCGCCCGCATCGACAAGCTATGGCGCGAAGTAGACTGGAACTTCTACCGCCAGGGCGACCAAAACGTGCTCTACTGGCATTGGAGCCCTGAATACGGCTGGGAGATGGACTTTCCCGTACACGGTTACAACGAATGCCTCATCATGTATATCCTCGCCGCCGCCTCGCCTACCCACGGCGTACCTGCGGCTGTGTACCATGAAGGTTGGGCACAAAACGGCGCTATCGTCAGCCCTCACAAGGTGGAAAACATCGAACTGCATCTGCGGTATCAAGGCACAAAGGCCGGCCCCCTGTTTTGGGCACAGTATTCTTTCCTCGGACTCGACCCCAACGGGCTGGAAGACGAGTATTGCCCCGGCACTTCGGTGAGATGCGTAACCTGACACTTGTAAACCGCGCCTACTGCATCCGCAATCCCAAGCACTACAAAGGTTTCGGTCCTGATTGCTGGGGACTGACCGCCAGCTACTCCGTAAACGGATATGCCGCCCACGCACCAAACGAGCACGACGACCGGGGAGTAATCTCCCCCACAGCCGCTCTGTCTTCTATCGTATATACACCGGAGTATTCACTGCAAGTGATGCGCCACCTTTACGACATGGGCGACAAGGTGTTCGGCCCTTACGGATTCTACGACGCTTTCAGCGAAACGGACAACTGGTATCCGCAACGTTATCTTGCCATCGACCAAGGTCCGATAGCGGTAATGATTGAGAATTACCGTAGCGGATTACTCTGGAAACTCTTTATGAGCCATCCCGACGTGCAACAGGGATTGCAGAAATTAGGGTTCACTACCCGACAGGCAGAAACCACAAAATAAGCTTTCCCGCTAATTATTCCCGCCTGTTCCTTCAGCACTCTTCACATCATCATTGCTGATAGAACGGGCGGCTTTCTTTACACTGGCTTTCAGTTCGCCGATACGGTAGCTGATGCTGATACCAAAGCGTTGGCGGCTATACTTGCTCCAGTTCTCCTGCATAAAGCCTGTACCCTCCAGCATATCGGTATTGTTCATGTACTTCTTAAAGAAGTTGCTGGCAAAGACAGAAAGAGACAAGCGCTTATCGAAGAAAGACTTGTTGACGCTCAGCCCGTAATCGAAGTAACTACTTCCTTTACCCTGCAACATCACCCACGGGGTCTGACCGAATACATTCAGACTAATGCGCCAGTCGTGGGGCAACGTCTGCTGTGCACCTCCGTAGGCAAAAAGATTCCATCCGTCGTTCTTGAGACCATTGGCCCCTTCCATATACGAGTAGCTACCATAGATATTAGCATAAATACGAGTACTGGATGTGGCATTCCAATTGATATAACCGCTTAAATTGGCATTTCTACTCTTTCCTATATTCTGATAGGTAGAGTAAAGCACTTCCTTACCGGTAGTCTCTTGCAAACCATCAATCTCGGTATCGGGTATCATCTCGGAGACTCGTTCGATACTGTTATTGGTAAAGGAGTAACGGAGCGAAAGATTGATATTGAACTTCTGCGTAAAGTTACTGTAACTCAAATTGAATGCGTGGCTTTTCTCACTATCCAAATTAGGATTTCCCTGTGTAATATTAGTGGGGTTGCTATCGTTCAGATAAGGATTCAGGTACCAGATACCGGGACGGAAAATACGCATATTATAGCCGAAACGTAAGTTAGCCATATCCGTCAGCTTCCAACCGATGCTGGCGGAGGGGACTACATCGTCAAAGTCTTTCTTGAAATTATCACCCCTACCTAAAAGATACTTCACATTCTGTATGGTATGCTCATAGCGTACACCCAGTCTGCCGGACAGTTTCTTTACCTTCAATGAGTAACCGGCATAAGCGGCCAGAATATCATTCTGATGTTTATAATGCGAACTATGGTCTTCATCGAATTCGTAATCGGACTGTTGCCCGGCAGTGCGCTGGAAACGGTCATCCTCGGAGCTGTTGTTGCGAAGGATATATTTGGCCCCGGCCTCCACAGTATGCATCTTGCCGATAGGAGTAGTATAATCCGCCTGGAAAGTATGTTCCGTAGTATTCTGCGACCCGTCATTGTGCTGGTCGAGCATACGTCTCATAAAGTCTTGCCAATCCGGAGCCACATTATCCATATCGTACTCGTAACCGGAATAAGCATCCGAACTCTGCGGACGGGTATTAATCTTATAGGAGAAGGTAAGCATACGTTCTTTCACGTGAAACAGACGTTGATAGTCGATGCCGCCGTCAATGGAATACCACGAACTTTTGTTGTGACTGCCGGACGTATAATTATATAACTCGTCAGCTGTACCCGGAAATGTAGCCAGTACATCAGTTACGCCGTCACTTTTATTCCTGCCGCCCCAAAGCCCGAAGGACATGGTTACCAAGCGTAAAGTATCAATCTCGTAGCTGGCTTCCATACTGCCGGACTGGAAGTTGCCATTTCCCTTGCTTGTTCCGCTATAATCCAAATCGGACGAACTACTGTTTGTTTCGCCAACCGTACGTCGGTTGCCGCCGGAATAACTGCGGGGTTGGTTATTATAATTGTAATTGTATCGGGCGCTGAACGTCAGTTTGCCGCTCTTTACCGTACCAAACAAGCCTGCACCTGCCCCCCTATTGCTCACATTACCGCTGAATGTGGCCGTATAACCTTCCAAACCACCACCTACGGTGACAATATTCAAGATACCCCCGACACCTTCCGCATCGTATTTCGCACCGGGATTAGTTATTACTTCTATATGCTTGATGGAGTTGGCAGGCATACTTTTCAGGACTTCAGTCGGGTTATTGCTCATCATGTTGTTAGGCCTGCCGTTGACGTATACCTTAAAGCTGCTACTGCCGTTTACTTTAATATTATCTTCACCGTCCACCGTTACAAGGGGAACCTTGCGCAACATCTCAAGAACCGAGTTTGACTTGGAGTCCGGATCGTCCTGCACATTATATTCTATCTTATCAATATCAGCCTTTACCAGCGGTTTTTGTGCCACGATTTCCACTGCCCCAGCTCGTTGGAGGCATCCGTAATGTAAATAGTACCGAAATCTACCAACTTTTCTCCCGGTTTTACGGAAAAATTCTTCACAATGCTGTTTCGCCCTACCGAAGAAATTGTCATAATAAAGTTACCTTTATTACCGGGCACTTTCTCCTGAAACTGTCCTTTCATATCCGTTACCAGCATCTTGACAGCTTGTGCCGGTGCTTCTTTCTTTACAATCTTGATTGTTGCATAAGGCTCTCCTTCCTGAGTAAGCGAGTCGAGCAGAACCCCTTTAATCTGAAATGAAGAATTTGTCGTATTCTGTGCAGTTGCCCCGGCAGATAGTAATAATACCGTCAGCAACATAACCCATCTAATTTTCATGGTATTCCCCTGTTTAAATCAGTATTTTGGTTTATTGTTTTGTATTATAAGTGTTCTATCCATATTGTGTTGTTATGGACTGGGCAAAAATAGAGCATTCTTCGGCATTTAGCGGAACACCGGAGTTAAAAAAGCGAAAAGTCCGTTGATTTACAGAAAGTAGAAGAATAATAACAAGAATACATTGGCGATTATGACACAACCGAAACCGCCCAAAATCCACGAACGCAGCGAGCTTTTCTTACCGGAAAAAAAGAGTGCATAGCACATATTTACGGCAATATTACTTACTATCGCCTGCATACTGCAAGCCGTTATCAACGAAACGGGCACACTGCCCGTACCTTGTAGAAGATTCAAAATAAACGGAGTGATGTCACTGAAACCGGACACAAAGGAGAGTAAAGTCAACCCGCTCTTGCCGGCATATATCAACGTGTAATGGGTAGCTATTGTAAATACCACAAAAAGTACGGCAAAAATAAGCGCTACCTTAAATTCCAACGGGTTACTGCTGTCCTCATCTTCATCGGCCGCTCCCGATACGGCAGGACGTTTCCATTTGGAATGCAGAAACCAAGCCGTTCCCGCAGAGACAGCGGACATAATCAACAGATAGGGATAGATAGCCGTTAAAGTATCTACGCTGAATATACCAATCAGTATCAAGAATCGCAGGAACATCATACTGACTGCCAGCAGCATGGCGGCCACATATTCGGGAGCTTCCTGAGGTGATGCCTTACGGCTTTTACGCGCCAGTACGGATATAGTGGCAGTGCTGCTGTACAACCCTCCTACAATACCGGAAACCAGAATGCCCGATTCACGAAATACATATCTCTTCAGCAAATAAGAAAGATAGGAAATACCTGAAACCACTACCGTAGCCAGCCAAATGCTATAAGGCGTGAGATTGACGCCCGGTATCAGATTCTCGTTAGGCAGCATCGGAAGTATGATACCGCTAATGGCAAGGAACTTGGCAAGCGTAATCATTTCGTCATTCTTCATCCGCTGCGCCAGTTCGGTGAATGTATGTTTCAACTCCGTAAAGAGCAATACCGTCACAATCACCATTACATAAAACCAAGACGGCTGTGTAGCAACAATAGGCGCAATGCAATACGTAATGAGTGCAATGACAATAGTAGTAACCCCGAATACGTGAAACTGGGCTTGCTTAACGTAGTAGTTCAAAGCAAGCAATAGGCCTAAGATAGCCCCTCCCCCCATAAAAAGGCGATAGTCTACCGGATCAAGAATATAAAGGAGATAACCCAGAATACCGATAAAGGTAAAAGTACGGTCCGTACCGAAAAGGGTAGTCTCCCCTTCGCGCTTCAAGCTGATACGCCGCAAGGAAAGGCCTATAAGCAAAGAAAACACTGTCACCAAAATAAAAGTGACAAGTTCTTCCGGCAGGTATTGGTATAGTTTCTCCATATACGAATCAACAATTACGGGACATGATTAGTTTACTTCCATTCTTTAAACGGATGCTTCATCAACTGCGAATTATAATAACGGATGTCTCCCGTTACTTCCTGCCCGATAAAATCCGGCTTCTCGAAAGGCTCGCTCTCCGAGGTAAGCTCTACTTCCGCCACTACCAGTCCTTCATTTTCCCCATAGAACTCGTCTACCTCAAAAACATGGTTTCCACTGCGTATCAGATAACGGGTTTTATCAATAATACCCGGTTCGCACAACTTCATTAAGTCCTCGGCTTCATTCAAGGGAATCTCTTTCTCCCACTCGTAACGGCTGATGCCGGACACATCAGATGCCCCCTTAATGGTAAGGTAGCCCTGCCCGCCGCGTATGCGAACCCTTACCGTCCGTCCGCGCGCACTACTGATATATCCTTGAATGATGCGGTTCTGTGCGTATGCTTGCGACTTATACTCTCCTTTTATGAGAAACTTCCGTTCTATCTCTTGCGGCATATTCTGCTATTTTATTACCAGAAAGAGTACAATATCAGCATACCAACTACCAATACCAAAGCGGTCACTCCGATAATCAGCAATACTTTCTTGGCTTGTTGTTCCTCTTTCCGGCTGTGCATTACTTTCTTTTTACTCTTTCCCATGGTGTTTCTATAGTTTAAAGTTCAACGATAAACAAAGTAAAAGGAAATTCGGGAAGTTTGCAAACATTTATAAAAGAAAAAAGCGGGAAGTTAACATCATTGATTATATGATGTTAACTTCCCGCATATACGATATTAACTTTTTGCCCGCAACTCAGTTAACTTGTTCCGGGCAATGATGTTAACTTTTAAAAAGGGCTAAATAGTATCTCCGCCTGCAAACTCCATCAGGTAGGCCTTGACGAAACCGTCTATCTTTCCGTCCATTACTCCATTCACGTCCGACGTCTGGAAGTTGGTACGGTGGTCTTTCACACGCCGGTCATCGAACACGTAACTGCGAATTTGCGATCCCCACTCAATCTTCTTCTTACCGGCCTCCACCTTTGCCTGTTCCGCCATACGGTGTTGTAGTTCCTTATCGTACAAGATAGACGCAACTGACGCATCGCGTTTTCGCGGTTCTTGGGCTGGTCGCGCGTTTCGGTATTCTCAATCAGAATTTCTTCTTCCTCGCCTGTATAAGGGTCTTTGAATGATAACGCAGACGCACACCGGACTCAACCTTATTTACGTTCTGCCCGCCCGCACCACTGGAACGGAAAGTATCCCAAGAGATACGCGCTTGTTCAATATTCACCTCAATCGTATCATCTACCAGCGGAGTGACGAAAACAGATGCGAAAGATGTCATACGCTTACCCTGGGCATTGTAGGGAGATACGCGCACCAAACGGTGTACGCCGTTCTCGCCTTTCAGATAACCGTAAGCATAATCACCCGCTATCTCAATGGTACAAGCCTTGATTCCGGCTTCATCACCTTCCTGCAAGTTGGCGATAGTTGCCTTATATCCATGAGTTTCGGCATATCGCAAGTACATACGCATCAACATACTTGCCCAATCCTGGCTTTCCGTACCGCCGGCACCGGAATTGATTTTCAGTACGCAGTCCATCTGGTCGGCTTCTTCACGAAGCATATTCTTGAGTTCAAGGGCCTCTACAGCAACAGATGCTTTTGCATAGGCCTCATCCACCTCTTCTTCCGTCACCAGTTCATCTTTATAGAAGTCGAAGGCCAGCTGCAGTTCATCGGCTTTCTGTTTCACATCGTTATATCCGTTGATCCACTTTTCAATGCCTTTCACTTTTTTCATTTGTGCCTGGGCACGCTCTACATCTTCCCAAAAGTCGGGGGCCTGTGTGCGGAGTTGTTCCTCTTCAAACTCTACCTTCTTTTGGTCAATATTGAGATAGTGGTGCAGTGCTTCGGCACGTTCTGTTACATCTTTCAGTTGGTCGGCTGTTATCATTTCTTTTGTTACAAATATCTAATTAAGGCAATGGCTCAAACCATTATGAATTGCATAAGGCGAAACGCCATTATGACTGATGAATTATGAATTATGAACTACTAGTGATGCGATATTAATCGCTTAACTATAATTATACATTTGATATTTAATCATTTACAAGCGTTCTTTGTTTTTTTGATTTGAAATTGATTGAGTAATTTTGCAGTTAAAACTGCAAGATTATGAACATCGGCAAATATATCTTTGCTCAAGTCATCGATTTCATACCTCGCTACCAATTTGACAAGTTGGTGAAGAAGTATAAAGGAGACTGGCATGCAAAAGATTTATCCTGCTATAATCAGTTGCTCCATCTGCTATTTGGTCAGATTACTGGTTGTGTATCCATCCGTGATATTTGTCTGTGCCTAGAGGCTCATGGAAGTAGCATATACCATCTTGGAATTCGCAAGTCCGTTAATCAATCCAATTTATGTCGTGCTAATGAGAAAAGGGACTATCGCATCTACGAAGGACTTGGCATGTATCTAATCGGTATCGTCCGACCAATGTATTCAAACACAAAGGTTGCTGAGATAACGATAGACAATGTCCTCTATGCGCTTGATTCCACAACTATCTCAACAAGCATTGTTCTGGCTGCATGGGCATTGGGCAAGTATAGCAAAGGCGCAGTCAAAATGCACGCACTGCTGGATCTTCGTGGAAGCATTCCAGCAAATATCCATATTACAGATGGAAAATGGCATGACAGCAATGAACTGGATGAGATTGTGCCTGAGCCATTTGCGTTCTATATGATGGACAAAGCATACGTTGATTTCATCGCTTTGTTTCGCTTTCACAAAGCCGGTGCATATTGGATAAGTCGTCCCAAAGACAATATGAGATACGAGGTCGTTAACCATCGTATAGACTTTGATCCAAGTACAGGAATCTGTAGCGATTTCATAATAAAACTGACTACCCATAAGTCGAAGAAACTCTATCCAGAACCTATCAGGATGGTTACTTATCATGACTCGGTAACAGGCAATGATGTGGAATTTATTACCAACAACTTTGAGATCAGTGCCCTTGAGGTCGCCAATCTATACCGTCATAGATGGGATATTGAGGTTTTCTTCAAGTGGATAAAGCAGAATATCGTAGTGAAGAACTTGTGGGGATATTCAGAGAATGCAGTACGTACTCATTTATGGGTTGCTATAATTGCATATCTGATAATCGCAAAAATCAAGGCTGACTACAAAAGTCCGTATTCAATCACCGAGGTGGCTACGTTAATAAGAGTCTCCGCACTCGAAAGGGTGGATTTGAGAGACCTCATAACTAAGCCAAAGGACTCAATCATTCAAAAACAAAATTTCAAAGAACTCACTTTATTTGATGAATTTTAATAACCGTGCGATTTTATCGCATCAGTACTAATTATGAACTATAAATTATGAATTGCCAATAGCATTAGCAATCATACATCTTATTAATCACCTCTTTATAATTTTTATAGATGATGGGGCGACGTATCTTCAGCGTATTGGTCAGCTCGCCGTTCTCCATTGAGAAATGGTGGGCAATGAGGGTGAAGCGTTTCACCTGCTCGTAGGGAGCCAACTGCTGCTGCAAGGTAACGATGCGATCCATCAAGAACTTGTGTATCTTTTCGTTGGCACAGAGGTCTTCGCGAGTTTCAAACTTGATATTGTTTTGGCGTGCAAACTCTTCTATCAAGCGGAACTCGGGCACGATGAGGGCCGACACAAACTTGCGCTCGTCGGCAATCACCACCACCTGGTCGATATACTTGTCAACCAACAGAAGCGACTCTACCATCTGCGGAGCGATATATTTGCCGTTTGAGGTTTTGAAGAGGTCTTTGATACGTTCGGTCAAGAACAGCTCGCCATTCTTCATATAGCCAGCATCGCCCGTACGGAAATAGCCATCTTCGGTAAAGCTGCTGGCGTTAGCCTCTGGCTTGTTATAGTAGCCCTTAGTGATGGTGGGGCCCTTCAGCAATATCTCGTCGTTATCGCCTATCTTTACGTCGAGACCATTGATGGGATAGCCCACCGATCCAATGGTATAAGCACGATGGCTACGGTCGCACGACACGGTGGCCAAGCTCTCGGTAAGGCCATAGCCCGCCACCATATTGATGCCAATGGCGTGGATAAACTTCTCTACCTCGGGCGATATGCGAGCACCTGCTGTGGGGAAGAGGTGAGGTTTGAGCAAACCTATCTGCTTGCGCACCAAGCTGAGGATGGTTTTGTCGACAAACTTATACTCCATTGAGAGCAAGAGCGAAGGACGTTTGCCACGACTCAAGCAGTCGATGTTATAGTGTGTGCCTACTGCCAGCGCGTGTTCAAACAGCTTTCTCTGCATACCACTGGCATTGTCCATCTTCTCTTTCACGGCCATATACACCTTTTCCCAGAAGCGGGGCACCGAGCTCATACAGGTGGGATGCGTCTCGCGCATCGACTCTTGTATGCGGTGCGGATTGGTGTTGATGATCATCTGTGCACCTTCTGACAGCGCCAGATAGGCCCATCCGCGTTCAAAAACATGTGTAAAGGGAAGAAAATTGATAACGCGATCTTGATCAGTCAAGGGCACCACCTCGTCGTTAGCCTTTAGGGCAGCCATATATTGTGCGTGGTGCAGCATTACGCCTTTGCTCTCGCCCGTGGTGCCACTGGTGTAAAGAATGTTGCAAAGGTCGTCGCCCGAAGCCTGCGCCCACAGCTGTTCTACCTCGCTCTGTCGGGGTAACGTTTCGCCCAGTTTCAAGAAATCTTCAAACGAAAGGGCCTGAGGGTCGTGCGTGCTGACACGTATGCTATTATCAAAATAAATAATGCGTTCTAGCGAATGGCATAGCCCACAAACGCGGTGAGCTTTGTCATACTGCTCTTGTTCGCCCACAAAGAGAAAGCGAACCTTAGCATCGTTTATCATATACTGTATTTGCTGCTCGCTACTGGTGGCATAAAACGGTATTGACACGGCACGCACACCATAAGCACCAAAGTCGGTATAAAGATACTGTATGCAGTTTTGGGAAAAGACAGCAATCTTCTCTTGCGGTTTTAAGCCAAGGTTTAGCAATGCGTTGCTCACCTGTTTCACTCTCAGAGAAAATTGGTTCCATGAGACCGATTTCCATTTCGTACTGCCAAAGCTTGGAAAAACAGGACCTCACGATCACCATATTTCTTTGCCTGTTCATGAATAAGTACTGAAAGATGACATCTTGTCTGCATAATAAAAAGGATTTTATATTTTATGCAAAGGTAATCTTATTTACAGAAAATACAAAACAATCATTCACGTTTTTTTGCTTACGTTATTCATATTATGCAAGATAACGATGTATAGGCCCTACACCCTATGCTCAGAAGCACGGCCCATGTAAAACGCCTTCATGTGTTTTTGCAGCCAAAACAGCCAAAACAGCAGGGTGCCCACGGCAATGATGCCGCCCACGGTACCTATGTGGGGCAAGCCAATATGTCGGCACACCATGCCACCAATGAAGGCGCCTGTGCCAATGCCAAAATTGAAGATGCCTGAGAAGATGCTCATGGCCACCGATGTACCTTCGGGCGGAGCAATATTGATAATTTCGCTCTGCATAGCAATGTTGAAGGCGGTGCCCACCACACCCCACAGCGCCAGCAACAGCAGGGTTACAGGTATGCTGCCCGACACAGGCAACAGCAAGGCTATGCACGCACCAATAACGATGAAACAGCACGTGTTGAAGGCGTAACGGTTACGGGTGTAATAGCGCGAGAAGGCCACACTGCCCAATATGCCCGCCATGCCAAACAGCATAAGCGAAGCCGTAACCAGCGAGTTGTCCATGCCTGTTTGCTCTTTCAAGAAGGGCTCGATATAGCTGTATGTTGTATAATAGGAGGTGGCAAAGAAGGCTGTGAGCAAGAAGATGCCTGTAAGAGGGCGTATGGCAAACAGCTGTGGCAACTTTTTTACCGAGAACTTGCCGCGGCTGGGCAACACGGGCAGTGTGGCATATAGATAGATAAAAGTTACGACGGCCGTGATACTAATGGTAAAGAACGTCATGCGCCAGCCCAGCGCCAAACCTATCATACGGCCGATAGGCATACCAAACACCATGGCAATGGCGGATCCTGAAGCCACTATGCTCAGGGCCACTGGTCTGAAACGTTCTGACACAATACGTGCGGCCATGGGCGAAAGGATTGACCAAAACACCGAGTGGCTGAAGGCTACACCGATGCGCGATGCCATCAGCATACCAAAACTGTTTGAAAAGAACGACAGCAGCTGAAAGAAGGCGAAGCTGCCCACCACCCACAGCATCAGGCGTCGCATCTCCATGCGCGACACCAATATCATCAGCGGCAACGACATAATCATTACCACCCAGGCATATACAGATATGAGCATACCTGTGTCGGCCGCCGACATATGAAAGTCGTGACCAATGTCGGTAAGCAATCCTATGGGAACAAATTCGGAAGTATTAAAAACAAAGGCTGTGCATGCTAAGCCTATGACAGGCAGCCAGTTGCGCAACGGCATCTTTTCAGTGTTTTCGTTCATTCGTGTTGAGATATTATCTTGACAACTTGTCGGCTTAAAAAACGTTTGCAAAGTTACAACATTTTCCCTGCATCTACAACCACGCCCCACAAAATAATTGTATCTTTGCATAAGATAAGCTGCACCTCGGCATAATATTCAAGCAAGCTTGATATTTTGCTCTCGGTTTGCATTATCTTTGCACTATTGTAACAAAACACTTTACAACATGACAACACAAGCATATACCAACGAGGCCGTAACACTGCTGGCACACCTCATTGCCACACCTTCGGTAAGCAGAGACGAACGTCGAGCCGCCGACATCATACAAGAGGCGCTCACACGCTACGGCTTTACACCACAACGCGAGGCCAACAACGTGTGGGCCATAGGGCACCATTACAACGAGGCACGCCCCACCCTGCTACTCAACGCGCACCTTGACACCGTAAAGCCCGTTTCTACCTATACGCGCAACCCCTACGAGCCATCGCTTGAAGAGGGCATACTCTATGGCTTAGGCAGCAACGACTGTGGGGGCGGATTGGTATCGCTGCTCCAGGTGTTTCGAATCTTGGACAGCACCAACACCTGCCCTTACAACCTTGTTTATCTGGCATCGGCCGAAGAAGAGGTGTCGGGCAAAGATGGTATCAGCCGAGCGCTACCCCTATTGCCACACATCGATGTTGCCATTGTGGGCGAGCCAACAGGCATGCAGCCTGCCGTGGCCGAGAAGGGATTGATGGTGATCGACATCACCGCCCATGGCAAGAGTGGGCACGCGGCACGTGGCGAGGGGGTGAACGCCCTTTATGCTGCCCTCGACGACCTTTGCTGGATACGCTCCTACCAGTTTGACCGCGTGAGCGCCTTCCTCGGTGCCACCAAAATGCAGGCCACCGTCATACAGGCGGGCACGCAACATAACGTGGTGCCCGACACTTGCCAGATTGTGGTTGATGTGCGCACCAACGAGCTATACACTAACGAAGAAGTGTTTAACATCATTCAGCAGCACTGCCAAAGCGAGTGTCGCGCCCGTTCGTTCCGTCTACACTCTTCACGCATCGACCTTCAACACCCGCTGGTGCAACGCTGCATTGCGCTGGGCATGACGCCCTTTGGGTCGCCCACGCTCAGCGACCAAGCCCTCATGCCCTTCCCCTCGTTCAAGTTGGGGCCTGGCCAGTCGGCACGTTCTCATTCGGCCAACGAGTATATCCTCGTGAGCGAGATAGAAGATGCCATCAACACATATCTACAACTATTGCAATAACGAATAAAATAATATTATCTGCCCCAAAAACAGGAAAACCCGTTGACAGAACATTTCGTTCTGCCAACGGGTTTTCTATTATTGAAGTTTCGCAGTCTTCGACATGCTGTCAGTAAACAAGGAGAATACTTATTTCCGTTGTTTACATCATATTTACTTCTGAAGCACCTTAACGGTCTTGCCGTTGCTCAATTTCTTCACAACGATGCCCTTGATGCCTACACCGCTCACCTTGCGACCACTCAGGTCGTAAACACCTGTTACGGTGGCAGCAGCGTCTACATCGTTAATGCCTGTGGCATACTGCACGCTAAAATGAATAACAATTTCGCCATTCTTCAAGCCACTGGTCTTACCTTTCAGAATATCGGCTGGGGTGGGGAGAAAATAATAGGGATTTTTTTTTTTTTGTGAACAGCATAAATAGCCATCCCAATCAGCGCCCCAAAGGTTTAGGTGATTGGCCTTAGGACGAGAAGCTTTCCAAACGTCATCAGGTGTAATTACTTTTCCTGTTGTAGCATCGCCCTCACGCAGTTTGGCAGCAGGTTCTTTCTTCAGCACATCAAAGTCTTCATCAAACTCGATATCGAACGACATATTAAAGAACTTCTCTTTTGTAACAAAGCCATCGGCAGGCGTGGTCTTCACAACAGTCATCACGGTGGGCTTCACCTCGGCCTCAAACTCTTTAATGGTATTGAACCAGTGGTCCCATCCAGCATCCTTATAGCTTTGTGTTGCCCCCTGAGGCACATAGAGTTCGCAAGTAGAAGGCACGCCATAGAACTGCTCTTCATACGATTCGTAAGCATCTTCCAGTTTCGGAGATGTCTCACCCAAACAGGTTATCTTTTCAAGGGCTTCACACTTCAAGAAGGCACGAATGGCAATATCGGTGAGGGTCTTAGGCAGTGTCACGGTCTTCAGTTTTGGGCACAACGCAAAGGCGGCCTCATATACCACGGTGCAACCCTCGGGCAGCGTAACATCGGTAAGATTTGTGCCTGCAAAGCCTTGCTCACCAATCAGTTTCAAGCCTGCAGGGAAGTTTATCTTCTCAACCTTTGCCTCGCAGAAGCCAAAGTTATCAATGGCAACAAGGCTTTCAGGCAAAGTTATCTCTGTGGCCTCGCACTGTGAGAAGGCACCACCACAAATGCCCAAACAGCCGTCGAGCACCTTAAACGAAGTGAGACCCTTTACAGGAGCAGCCCACAACAAACGCTTGTCGGCCGAATAGATGGCACCATCATAAACGGCAAAATGGGTATTACCCTCTTCTACCTTAAAGGCGGTAATGGGGGCATTGGCTATAAACTCGGTACCCAGCTTGGTTACGCTCTTGGGCAGAGTGAAGCTCTCAAGGCCTGTGTTACAGAAAGCCTCATAGCCGATAGAGTCGACGGTTGAAGGCAAGTTAATCGACTTCAGTGCCGAACACCTCAAGAACGCCATCATGTCAACCATGGTGAGGTCTGACTGTATGTTAATGGTCTCAAGTTTGCTACAAGCCTGGAAGGCTGAATACGGAATAGTGGTTAGCGTGGCAGGCCATGTAATACTGGTAAGACCACAATTGTAGAACACCGATTTTCCAATTTTCTTCAGCTTTGAAGGCAACTGTATACTAGTAAGATTTGAGCATGTGAAAAAGGCGCCGTTACCTATTTCTTCAACACTCTCAGGCACCACAATCGATGTAAGCTTCTTGCAGCCTGAGAAAGCATAGTCGCCTATGTAGCGCACCTTGCTGGGCAGCTTTAACTCGGGCACCTCAAACGAGTTGAAGGCGTTGGCACGAATGGTATCGAGGGTTTCAGGCAGCGTGATGCTTGAAGCATCTTTCCATTTAAAGGCAGCTTCGCCAATGGCGGTTACGGTGTAGGTTACGCCTCCGTTCTCAACAGTGGCGGGCACTACATAGTCGGTAACGGGAGTTCCTGAAGCATAAGCTTTATCTACCTTCGATACCTCTACCTTGTTGGTACCAATTTGTTTGTACGTAAACGGAGCCTCTTTAAACGTTACGGGTTCCTGCGCTTGTGATTGGGCAGCAAAGCCCACAAAAGCCAAAGCTAATAGTAAATGTTTATTCATATATCTCTCTTAGCAACCCTCGGGTAATACTTTGCGCGCAAAGGCCATCTTGTTGAGAATTGCATAAAACAAGACAGCGAAATGATATTTTATAAGATATCTGTTGCAAAAATAATAAAAGTGTTTGAAACACGTATATATTTACAACAAAATATTACACAAAACTTATTTTTATTGACATTTTAATAGTAAAACGGTGGTTTCCACGCCCCATCCTACTTGGTGGGGCATCCGTTTTTAGATAAAAAAATGAATACTCGCAATAATATATCATTAAATGGTTAAAACACAACAATATTATCTGAGTATAAACAATTAAAAAAGATAATGTAAGAAGAGAGAGGGAGAAAATTTTAACCTAATACAAACGAAGCATCCTCGAAGAGGGCGAACATACTTAGCAAAAGCTAATGAGATGATGTTCACCCTCTTCGAGGACGTTTCAATTATTCTTTATTATCGCCCAATCCAACTTTCAGGATTAAGCTTTGACATATTGTGGCGTAGCTGGAACTGAAGGATGTTGTCGCGTCCTACGGTGCCTAAGGCTTGTCGGGTAGACACTTTCTGTCCGCGGCTCACGCTTACCGACGACAGGTTGCAATATACCGAGATGTAGGAGCCGTGACGCACCATTACTACCATTGAGCCACTGAAGCCGAACACAGCACTCACCTCGCCATCGTAGATGCTGCGGGCACGAGCGCCAGGCTGACCCAGAATATTAATGCCCTTATTGTCAAGCTTTACACCCTTAAGTCCTTCAACATTATATTGTCCGAAGTGGCTCACCACACGATAGGCGCCCGTGATAGGCATGGGCAGACGACCACGATTGGCCTCGAAGCTGCCGCTCAGCTTGCGGTCGACCGACGTCATCAGGACATTTCTTGCACATCTTCGCGCACACTTTCAATTTCTTTCTTGTTGCGACGAGCATCGGCCTCAGCCTTACGCTCGGCAGCCTCACGGTCGGCCTCGGCCTCACGTGCTGCCTGTCAGCACGTGCACGCTGCTTGGCGCTGGCCTGTTCAGCCGCCTCTTTCAGTCGTTGCTCACGAGCCTTTGCCTCGGCTATGCGTCGAGCATTTTCACGCGCCTCGGCTTCGGCCTGTGCCTTCTTGCGAGCCAGCTCTTCAGCACGCTTACGGGCCGCCTCGGCCTGTGCCTTCTTACGCGCCTCTTCGGCCGCACGCTTCCGAGCCTTCTCTACCTCAATGGCTATTTGGCGGTCAATCTCAGCGTTCAGTTGTTCATCTTTTTTACGTTGCTGAGCGATGACCTGCTGAAGGTTTTCTGCTGTTTCTGCAACGACGCCACCACATTTTTCTGCTCGGTTTGCTGGCCCTCCAGCGCCTTACGCTCCTGCTCGCCCTTCGCCAGCAAGTTGCTCTATGGCCACGCACAGTTACCAGTTGGCGGTGCTTCTCGTCAACCTGTGCCTGTTTTGCCTTCACAGCCTCGCCCTGCACACGCTGGTAGGCAGCATACTCGCGCACGAAACGCATGCGGCGATACATCTGCGAGAAGTCGTGAGCCGAAAGAATAAACATCAGGCGGTCTTGAAATGTATGCTGACGCGTAACGAAGCTCATCGACTTGATATAGCGAGCCTTACGCTCAGCCAATTGTTTTTCAAGCGTTTCCAGCTGCGCCCTCAAGATATCCATATTGCTTTCAATATGGGTAATGTCTTTCTGAATATTGTTGATATTCTTCTGACGCTCGCCTATCTCTGTGTTTATCACCATAAGGTTTTGCAAGCGTTTCTTCACATCGGCCTGATTGGCACGCAACGCTTTTTCCTGCTGTTTTATCTTTTGTTGAATTTGCGAGCGTTGCTTCTGAAGGCCACGAATAGAGGCATTGCTATAAGTATCTTTCTTTGCCGTGGCTTTCTTCCTCGAAGTGGCTTTCTTCTTCGTAGTGGTTTTCTTTGCAGGCGCCTTCTTGCGCGCAGTAGAGGTTTTGCGCGTCTGAGCCGTAGTTTTGGCTTTCGAGCCCGTGCGTTTTTGCTGAGCTGGCATCACCAGCACCGTTAGCGCCAAAAGAGAAAGTAAGAATAATCGTTTCATTTTTATCGGTATCTTTCGTCCGTTTAAAGGGGTGAGAATCATCTGTTTGAGCCGTAAGGCACACATTATTATATAGTATTATATTATTTATATTGTATTGTATAATATAGTATTATATAGTGTGCCTAAGTTTACATCTGCAGCAGTCGGCCCAGCACATCCTCAGCCTCCACCTTTTTATATTTACTACTCAGCGTGGTTTCAGTGTCCCACTTATCAGTAGTTTTCACCTCGCTCATCTTAATGTTCACCTGCATGGTTTGCTTGTTTTTGGTGGCCGTGGTAGTGAAGGTAAAACTTTGCTGCGCAGGAAACTGCTTCACACCCACCGCTTTAAATGCCCCATACTTCCAGTTGAGCTCCGATTGCCCATGCTGAGCACTCTTATAGCTTACCAGCGCCGAGGCGATACGTCCTGTAGCATCGTCGGCCTTCCATTGAAAGGTCATGTTGCCATTATCAAACGACAGCGAGCGCTGCGAAGCCTCAACGTCTGACACAACAAAATGTTTCAAATCGGCGTTCTTCACCTCTTGCTTGCCAGGCATGAACAGTTGGTTCCAGAACAGCGCCTGAAGGCTGTAGAAGGTGATGCCGTTACGCTGCAGAAAGTCGACCTGATTATAATCGGCCTTGATATATTCTTTATGCAGACGGTCGACCACCAGCACATACGTGGGTGTAAACTCAAGTCGGCCCACCTCGGTGCCTAACAGCGGAATGAACAGTTGCAGACGTATAACCTTATCTTTGCGCATGTGTACAGATCCCGGCACCGTGATATCTTTGCTGCCCATCTTGAGGTTGAAACTCATGTTGCCCACAATGTTTTGTGTATAAACCTGATTGTCGAACACCTTTGCAGCAAAATGTTCTTTAGCATACTGCTCAGAGTTGGTGGCATGGTGGCTGCTTGCCCCCTCGCCCACGGCCGCTTTTTTTGAGGCACACGACGCTAAGGCCAGCAACAGTGTGGCCATGCAAAAGCATATAGATACGTATCTTTTCATTGTTTTCAGTGTCTTTATTATTGTGTATTATTTTGTTACATATTTTTTCAGGCGTATCTTCTTACCTATGAGCGCCTTATCGCCACCACGCTCGATAGCTTTCTGCCAGTATTGCACAGCCTCATCGGCATGCCCTAACATGATATATATGTCGCCCGCATGCTCAATAATGGTGGGGCTTACCACCGTGTCGGTATCGTTCTTAATGGCCATATCAATATAGGTTTTGGCCTCGGCATAACGTTGTTGCTGAAACAATATCCAGGCGTAGGTGTCGAGATAGGTCGCGTTGTTGGGCTCGGCCTTCACCGTCTTATAGCTCATGCCCTCGGCCTTAGACAGGTCGCGATTGTCTACACTAAGATAGTAGGCATAATTATTCAAACAAGCTATGTTGTCGGCCTTCCACTCTAAGCACTTGTCGTAGGCGGCATAGGCGCCCTTATTGTCGCCTTTTTGGTGCAAGATGTCGCCCATCAGACCGTAGAAGTCTGACACCATATCGTGGTCGCTCTGGTCGTTGATCTCGCTCACGCCACGACGAAAAGCATCGAGGGCCGCATCATTATCGTTTTTCTGATAGTGGGCCATGCCCAAGAAGTAGTAGAACATCATCTCGTCGGGATTATACTGCACGGCCTCTTTGCTCAGCTTCACAATGTCGTCCCAACGCTGGCGCTTCCATAACGACTGTATCAGTTGCACACGTGCCGCTGCATTGTCGGGGGCTACGTGCAGCACCTGCAGCAGCACCGTGTCTACCTGTTCGGCAGGCATCTTCTTCAGTTCCATATAGGCAGCCTTCAGCATGGCTACGTCAACATCTTTGGGGTCGGCCTTTATCACCTTGTCGAAGAGGCTGAGCACGGGTATGCTATCACCTCCAGCCTGCTCGCTGTCTTTTATCACTTGGCGCAGCATGGTAGCCTTGGTTTGTGCGCTGGTCTTCGTACTGAGCAGCATGCGGTCGCGCAGCTGTTGCGCCAGCGAGTCGTTGCCCGCATCGTGATAATAATCGTATAGCGAACCTAAGGCATACTCGTTATCGGGCTCGTCGTTAACCGCCTTGGTGAACAGTTTGAAGGCATCGTCTTTGCGTTTGTTCTGCATGAGCCAGTTGCCCAGCATGATTTGATAATTCACATCGCTGGGGTGACTGTCGGCTAACTGCTTCAGCGTTTTATACGCCATTTTGCTATCGCCACGTTGCTCGTAGGCTTGCATCTTCTCAGCGTAATATCGTCGCTGGGGCCGTCAAGCTCCTCCATACGGTTCAGACAGCGCAGCACCTCGCGATGGTTTTTCTGGTTACCATACAGATACACCAGCACGCTGAGCACGTCGCTGCGGTCGGGGTGATGACTGTAGAGGCGCTCGTAAGCGTCGATGGCGCGCTGATAATTGTTGGTGCCAAGATAATATTGTGCCACACCTCTTGATACATATCGTTGCCAGGACTGAGGGCAGCGGCACGTTCAAGGTTCTTCAGGGCGAGGTCGTTATTGTCGAGCCCAGAATAAAACATGGCCTGAAGATAGTAGGCCTCGGCGGCATTGGGATTGATGGCGAGGCAATGCGACAGCAAGTCGAACGCAGCGGCATCGTGGCCAGCGTTTTGTTGGCGTAGGGCCTCAAGAAAAAAATACTGATAGCGGCGACGGTCGTTATGACTCAGCGTGTCAGTCTGTGCCAGCGTGGGCACAACAACAAGGCTCGTCAGCAGCAAGGCTACGAGCAGAGAGGCATGACGCGCCACCGTATGAAAAAATAAATTTCGCATGGCGAAAGGGTTTACGCAGTTATAATGTGTTTTATTTTACACCGGTATGGCCGTAGCCACCAGCGCCACGCTCGGTATCGTCGAGCTCGGCCACAGGTACAAACTGCACCTGGGCATGACGCGCCACCACCATCTGGGCAATGCGCTCGCCATCGTTTACCACAAAGTCGTCGGCCGAGAGGTTCACCAGCAGCACCATCAGTTCGCCACGATAGTGGCATCAATGGTGCCAGGCGAGTTGAGCACGGTGATGCCCTTCTTTAGGGCCAAGCCACTGCGGGGGCGCACCTGTGCCTCGTAACCCGGAGGCAAGGCTATGAAAAGACCTGTGGGTATGAGGTGGCGCTCAAGGGGGCGAAGGGTGATGGGGGCGTCGATGTTGGCACGAAGGCCATACCGGCGCTCAACGGTGTGGCATACTGTGGCAGGGGATGATGACTACGATTAATTACTTTTACTTCGGTGATATCTGTCATTGTCTTTTTTCGTTTTTATTTAATTTGCAAAAATACTGATTATTATCCACAATGCTTCATTTTTTATGCTAAAAATGGTTGAAACGAAAGACAGGCCCTCTACTTTTCAAATATCCCCTGTTCTCTACCTATCAGTTTTTGTTTCATAGTTGAGCAGATTTCATGATAACCTGTGCAAAATACACCTAAAAACACCCATTTGCGCAAATTATAAACAGAAAACTTGCGCTAACCTATATTTTTTAATGCATTAGCGCAGGTTATAAAAAGAAAACTTGCGCTAACCTATACTTTTTAATACGTTAGCGCAAGTTAATGCATGATTATATGGAGGAGAAAATGATAACGGATGTTTTCAAACGATATTTGTTTGATGGTGGTTTCTACTTTTTCTCCTTTCTGGTTATTTAAACTTATTTAAACAAACAAGATAGCTATTTACTGCACAGCATTTTAATAAATTATACCTCATGTCTCAATTTTTTATTATCTTTGCCCCTATGAAATGGAACAAGCTTATCTCAAACAAGCGCTTCGGACAAGAAGAGCGACACTCGTTGCGGCACGACGACCGCTCAGAGTTTAAACGCGACTACGACCGCCTGATTTTCTCGGCACCCTTCCGCCGACTGCAAAACAAGACGCAGGTGTTTCCGCTACCGGGCAGCATCTTCGTGCATAACCGCCTCACCCACTCGCTTGAGGTGGCCAGCGTGGGCATGTCGTTGGGCAATGATGTGGCGCGAGAGCTGAAACAGCGACACCCCGAACTGGTGGGCACACTGTTTGAAGAGATAGGCACCATTGTGAGCGCTGCCTGTCTGGCACACGACATGGGCAACCCACCCTTCGGACATAGCGGCGAGAAAGCCATACAAACATTCTTCAGCGAAGGACCAGGCCAGGCTCTACGCGATAAGCTATCGCCCGACTTCTGGAACGACCTTATACACTTTGAGGGTAACGCCAACGCCTTCCGCTTGCTCACCCACCGCTTTCATGGCCGACGCGAAGGTGGCTTCGTGATGACCTACGCCACGCTGGCCAGCATCGTGAAATACCCGTTTGAAAGCCACTGGGCAGGCACGCACGGCAAGTTTGGCTTCTTCAGTTTCGAGCGCGACGCCTTCCGTCGCATTGCCGACGAATTAGGGCTGCTACGCCTCTCGGCCGATGGCGAACCGCTGCGCTACGCCCGTCACCCACTGGTGTATCTGGTGGAGGCTGCCGACGACATCTGCTACGAGATTATGGATATTGAAGACTCGCACAAGCTAAAAATATTGTCGTATGAAGAAACGGCCGACCTGCTCCTTGGCTTCTTCGATGCTGAGATGCAAGAAAAGATACGCCAACGTGCTAAGGAAGAAGGGGTGAGCGATGAGAATGAAGAGGTGGTGTATATGCGCGCTTGTGTGATAGGGCGCCTTGAAAAGGCATGCGTAAAAGCCTTTATCGACCATGAAGAGGAGATATTGAACGGCACCTTTGAAGGTAGCCTCATCGACCACGCAGAGCCCTTGGTGCGCGACGCCTACCGACGCTGCCAAGCGCTGAGCGTGAAGAAGATATATAACAGTAAGCCAGTGCTCGACGTAGAGCTGAGCGGTTACAAAATTATGGAAACGTTGATGCAAACGCTGACCGACGCCGCCTGCAGGCCCGACACGTTCCACTCTAAACAGCTCATCCGACGCTTCAGCAGTCAGTATGACATTGGCAGCGCCGACCTCGAAACGCGCATCATGGCCGTAATTGACTTTGTGAGCGGCATGACCGACGTCTACGCCCTCGATTTCTACCAAAAGATTAATGGCATATCGTTGCCTATCGTGTAGCCTTTTAACCTTTCAAAGAGAAAAGTAAAACATTGAATAGCGTTGTTAATGGCTTTTTATAGGCTTATATTTTAAAAAGTATGTTTTCTCAATTATTGTTTAGTTTTGCAACAGGTAGCATGCTGATAAACATTGTGCTGCTGGTGATGGGTCTTGTGGTGGTACTGAAAGGAGCCGACTGGCTGACCGATGGTGCCGTAAACATTGCATCGCGCTTTGGCGTGAGCCAAATGGTGATAGGTTTGACCATTGTGGCAATGGGAACCTCAATGCCCGAACTGTGTGTTAGTATGGTATCGGCCCTAAAGGGCACACCCGACCTGGCCGTAGGCAACGTGGTGGGATCGAACACACTAAACACGCTGCTCATTGTAGGCTGCTCGGCACTGGTAGCGCCCATCATGGTGAAGCGGTCGAGTGTGCGTCGTGATATTCCGTTTGCAGTGTTAGCATCGCTCTTGATGCTCATCTTCTGCCTTGATGGTGGCATTGACCGACTGGATGCCGCATTACTTTTCATTCTGTTTGCCGTATTTATGTTTGTAACCGTGAAGTATGGCAAAAATGAAGGCACTGAAACAAAGACAACAGCGGCACCCCTCGGCAAGGCGACACTGCTGCTTGTGGTGGGCTTAGTATGCCTCATCTTAGGCTCAAACCTGTTTGTCGATAACGCCTCGTTTATAGCTTCCACCCTCGGCGTGTCAGATGCCGTGATAGGTCTTACCATCGTGGCGGGCGGCACCTCGCTTCCCGAATTGGCTACCAGCATGGTGTCGGCCAAAAAGGGCAACAGCGACATTGCCATTGGCAACGTCATTGGCTCAAACGTCTTTAATATTCTTATGATTATTGGTGTAACGGGCCTTGTCAAGCCCATGCACATCAAGGGCATCACCTCGCTCGACCTTATCGTGATGCTGGCCAGCATGTTGCTGCTATGGTTTTTCTGCCGCACCACTTATAAGGTAAAGCGATGGGAAGGCGCCGTGCTCGCTATCAGCTACATAGCCTATCTTGCGTGGTTGATAGCACAGGCGGTGTAATTATAAAACAAAATGAGGATGTGCTTCGAAAACATTGAAAGCACATCCTCATGATATCTACTTATACCTTAAAGGCAATAGCTATTTTCTAAACATTTACTCTTTAATCTCTGATGGTATCATCTCAAATATTTCTTTGAGGCGCTGCGTGTCAAACTTGGGCGAGCGGTCATAATTGTAAATGCCGTTCTGCTCTTGTTCTACATCGGTAATTTGAGTGTAGCAGAAGCCTGTGATGTGTTTGAGTGCCTTGATCGACTCCATCTCCTTGCGCAAGATGTTGTAGAACTCTTCAGCATCTTTTATCATACCACCATAACCCCATGTGTCGTTGCCATGACGTTTCTCGGGCACCACATAGCCCAAGCCTCCCCATTCGTCCAGCATATAGGGCTGTCCCTCATATTTAGCCAGCCATTGCCACTTGTCGCCACGCATATTGCGGTACGGCTCCTTGCCATGCTCGAGGGCGAAGTCGCGACTAAACTCTTCAGGTGTACGACAGTAGTATGCACCGACCATATATCAGTTTTAATGTGCGAGTCGCCGCTGGCATCGTTCACAGGTCGGGTGCCATCAATCATCTTCGTCATATCATACAGATTCTGCACAAAGCGGGTATATACGCCCGAATTGGTGGCGCTCCAGGTTTCGTTCAGCGGCGTCCAGGTAACCAGCGACGGGTGGTTGCGGTCGCGCTCTACCAGTTCGGCCCACTCAGAGATAAAGTTGCGGCAAGCCTCTTCATTATTTATATCGAGTCCCCAGCTGGCACTTTCGCCCCAAGTGAGGTAGCCCAACTTATCAGCCCAATAGTAGTAACGCTCTTCAAAACTCTTTTGGTGCAGACGGGCACCATTGAAGCCCACAGCCTTCGACATCTCTATATCTTTCTTCAAGGCAGCGTCGGTAGGCGCTGTCCAGATGCCGTCGGGGTAATAGCCCTGGTCAAGCACCAAGCGCTGATAGTAAGGCTTATTATTAAGGTAGAAGTAGCCGTTGGCCAAATGCACCTTGCGCATACCAGCATACGACAGCACCTCGTCAATTATCTTGCCGTTCTTCATCACCTGATACTTCACGCCATAGAGGAAGGGGTGCTCGGGGCTCCACAGTTTCATGCCCTTTATGGGCAGCACCACCACCGAGTTGTCGCCACACACCACACTCTTCTTGGCCACCACCTTGTTGCCATCATAAACACTTACAACAAGCTTATTGGCGGCGTTCTCGCCATAAAACTGCGGACGTATCACAAGCTGCTGCTGGTCGATGTCGGGGGTAGCAAACACGCTCTTCAAGCCTTCTTTATCAACGGCCTCCATCCATACCGTTTGCCAGATGCCCGTAACACGGGTGTACATACATCCGTACGAACCCAGCTGTGGGCTCTGTTTGCCGCCAGGCTGCATACCACTGCGCAGGTTGTCGTTTACCTGTACCACGAGGTTGTGCGTTTGTCCGGCTTTTACATAGCGGGTAATGTCGCAGCTGAACGACGACCCCGTTCCGTTATGCAGACGCACCAGTTGGCCATCCACATAGATGTGGGCCTCATAGTCGACCGCGCCAAAGTGCAGCAGCACCTTCTTACCTTGCCATGCAGCAGGAATGTCGAGCGCGCGCTGATACCATATACTGTTAATAAAGTCGGTGTGATGAACGCCCGACAACGAGCTCTCGGGGCAGAAGGGAACCGTAATTTTTCCATCGAAGCCCTTGGCGTTGTTCCAGCCTTTCTCTTGACCCGTTTGGCCAAAATCAAAACTGTAAGACCATGTGCCGTTGAGGTTCACCCATTGTTCACGTTCAAACTGTGGGCGCGGATACTCCGGACGCGGAGTCTGCGCGTTGGCCTTACAGCGCCAGAAAGCATCATGGCAGCCATGGCAAAAGCCGAAACTAATGTTTTAATTGTCATAATTATATGTGTCATTTAGGTTTCTAATGCTCACAAAGTTATGCAAAAAAGGAAGAACCGCAAAGCAAGAAAAGCAAAAATAAAAAAATGGCCGTTACATTGGTTTGTAACGACCATTTTATGAACCGATTGTTATATTTTTTTAGTTTCGCGTGTCTGCGACACGCTGTTAACTATCCTTACGCTTTCTCCTTATAAATTACTTTATTGGCGCCGCTGGTTATTTTTAGGGCCTCGGGATGTTCGTTGATGAACGAGTCGATATGGCGCACGCGCTTCTCTTCAAGTATCTCGTCAACAGCAATCAAGATGCCTGTTTCCTCTACATCGCCAAAGCCATAGTTGATGGCGGTGCCAAAAAGCTTCATGGTGGGCGACAGGCTCATGTAGGCATTAACCAGAGGCGGAATGTTGTAGCCCAACTTACGTATCTCGCGGTTTAGGATGCGATAGTCGGCCTTGAAGTCGTCTTCGCAGAACAGCTGCTCCAGTTCGGCCTCAGGAGTTTCAATCTTCAGAGGCTTCATGGGGATGATGAGGTTCTCTTTATCGTCGAAGTGTTTCTTCAAGAAGAAAAGTATCATGTCTCTACCCCTACGTATATACGAGGGATACATGGTCATCTTGCCAAAGAAATATTTTACGTTGGGCTTGATAACAGTGAGGGCACCCAGGCCATCCCACAAGTTATCGAGGGCGAAAAGGCTCTTGGCACCCATGCGCGAGCTCTGATATGGTAGCGACACAAACGAGCGTCCCAGCTCGATGGTGTAGGGCATATAGTCGGTGAGAAATTTCTCAGAGAAATGAAACATGTGGCTGGTGGCCAACTTTGGCTGTCCGTTAGCATCCATCTCCCAGTCGGTGCCCAAGAGGTAACGGTAGCCACCTATTATCTCTTCGGCCTCGGGGTTCCACACGATGAGCTGCTTGTAGC
>ERZ859937.222-NODE-222-length-27125-cov-22.475175_pt1 | contig 27125 bp, 17 predicted proteins | sample MGYA00509985_ERZ859937 | MGnify/ENA primary metagenome ERZ859937 (study PRJEB30046, sample SAMN00715169) | human gut metagenome | study: EMG produced TPA metagenomics assembly of the A metagenome-wide association study of gut microbiota in type 2... | reverse complement strand
CATAGTCAAGTACGGCTCTCGTTCGTTTTTCCTTTATCTCCTGTGCTTCTTTTTCTTGTGCCTCTACACGCTTGGCATAGTCTTCATGACTGTATTGTGCTGACTCTGTTTGTGGTAATGTTTGCATTGGCTGTTCTTGTTCTGTTGCTGGTTCTGCTTCTACAACGTTTTTCTTTGTCTTGCTGTTGCTACCAATGGTCATCAGTTCATAGGGATAATTCACCATAGAAATGAATATCGCCCAAAGCAGGATGTTGCTCCCTACAAAGATGATTGACTCGACAAACAGACTTTGGTGAAAGTCATTGCCTACATACATAGCCACGACAAGAGAGATGGCGAGAATTGCAGTACCAACAAAAGCGTAGATGGTACAATCTGAAGTTGTCTTGTTTTCTATCATTATTGTATTCGTTTTATTGTTATTCGTTCAAAAACTTCCACAAAGTTAGATGCAGAAGCATATAAAAACCGCATTTACGTTCTCTGGCACTCTTTCTTTTACGCTTTATTAGCGTTCTAATATGATATCATACTCTGAATCATACTTTAAACTTCTCGTTAGTGCCAGTTGCCGCTTATTACTGGCTACAAAGGTAAGGATGAAGAAAAGGGATATTTGCAGTTCCTCTTTAATATCAACAGAAATTGGAATGAATTTATCGGATTGGTTCTATCCACGACAGCAAATAGAACCAACAAAACGAGAAAAGGACTATTGGAACCCAATTATTCCAACAGTCCTTTTCCGATGCATTATTGTCAAAAGGTTACTTTCTCAACGTAATGCAGCCAACCGAAGCACGCTTCTGTGCATCGGAAATCTTGGCATACACCTCTGTTGTTGCCACATTCTTGTGACCGAGATAACGCTGCACTACGGCAATACTTGTTCCTGCGTCCAACTGGAGACAGGCAAAGCTGTGGCGTGAGCAATGATAGGAGATATGCTTGGTAATCCCTGCATCTTTCAGCCAGTTCTTCAATGGCGCCTGTGTCATGGAGTCTTTGAAATCAGGGAACACCTTACCTCGTTTATCTGGTAAATAGCCTATCAGTTCCAAGGCTTCCTCACTGATTGGGTTATGCACGATGTCCTTTGTCTTCTGCATTCGTGTAGTGACATACATCACACCATCGCTGCCGTATGGCTGTATTTCTTCCCAAGTGAGCTTCTTGATGTCGCTCTTTCGCAATGCCGTTAGACAAGAGAACAGGAAGGCTCGCTTCAATGCTGGGGCGGAGCAAGGCGTGGATGCCAAGCGGATAACCTCGTCCTGTGAAAGATGCTCCTTGTCAGTCGGGATTGTCTCGATACGCTCCAAGAAACCATTCGGGTTCTCCTTTATCTTTCGGTCACGAAAAGCTGTATGCAACAAGGCACGGAAAGTTGACCAGTAGTTGGCTGCTGAGTTGATATGCAGTTTTCTGTTCTTATGCAGTCCCTGTGGTGCTGTCAGCAGATACTCACGAAATCTGTTGCACAAGTCCACGTTTATCTCCCCAAAGGTACACTTGCCTTGCGTGAAGGTACGAAAGTGCATATAGACGTGTTGCCACTTGGAGTTCTTCTTGTCTGCCAGTTTCTTGAAGTAGGCAAGGAAATCTCCCTTCATTTTCTCCTTGTCGAAGAAATCGTAACGCTCGTTTACGATAGCCTCGAAGCGACGGCAGCGTATCGCCTCGGCTCTTGCCATAAGGTTGAGGTTGTACTTCTGTTCCGTCTGGTTCTTCGGCTTGGCATAGATGTAGATGCCAAGTGACTCATGGCGGATGACTTTCATCGTGCTCTCATCACGATAGCCAGGATAATAGTCAAGATAATAGGACAGCATGTGTCCGTCCTTGATTTTGCGTGTACGCAATGATACGGTCTTGCAAATGTTGCTCATAACTGATATGTATTATTGATGATTATTCGTGGTGAAATGTCTCTTCACGGCTGCAAAGGAATAAAATGATGCATCCGTGACTCCAATTATTCATAGTAACTGATGGATAATGCTGAAATCACTTGCTTTCACAGTCCTTTGGCAGCTCTTTCTGCCATTGCACGCTCCACATCCGTCTTCAAAAGCAGGTTCTTTACACCCACTTTTACCTTGCTGATATGGTGAACTCTCACAATATGGCAGATATTTGCACTTGTCAGACCATACAACTGCTGCACTTGTTCTGTGGTATAATAGCTATCATCGCTCATTAAGTCAGTCCTGAGCAGTTCTTCAAGATGCTCCTTTGAGTAATAGGTACGACCGTACTCACGTTTAGTGGGTATCTTATGGCGATATGCATATGCCCTAAGTGCCGACTTGCTCATGTTGAAAACATTATCCACATCATCAGCTGTCACCCATTCCTTGATGCTGTGGATGTCAACGGCAGTACCGAAAAACTCATCAATATGCCGTTTGCTGTAATAGTTCTTGCCAGCAATACGACACATTGGTATCTGGTTGCGTTTGGCCGAGGTGTAGAGCCAAGACTTCTTGACTTTATAAAGGGACATCACTTCCTCACCAGAATAATAGTCAAGTACCTCATTCTCCTCTTTCCATTTTGTCGGTTCTTGTTTCTCGGTTTTCTTTGCAACCCTTGCCTTGTTGCTTGCCATACACTTGCCACAAGGAATGACACGCTTGTAAGGATTACTCTCAAACATCTTCTCAATGTCAGACTTTCTGACAAAAGCCATCCTGCTGCTCAACCGTGAAGCCTTCAACTTGCCGTTAGCCACAAGTTTATACACATACTGTCGTGTGCATCCCATCAGCACCGCAGCTTTTGAGAAAGTCAGATACTCTTGGCTTTGCAGATCTACGACTGGCTCAATGCCGTTAATCAAATCCTGCTGTCTTTTCTTCCTAAGACGTTTTGCCTCTGCCTGACATTCTTCGGAACAGTATTTCTGCATACCACTCCTTGGCACGAATGTCTTGCCACAAAATTCACATTTTCTTGTCGGTCTCATACTCTTTGATATTGCTATGTTCTACATACTTTGAGTATTCCACCGATGGAGTAAACGGAAGTGAACCATTGACAACCTTTGTCAACCCAGTCCACGATATAACGCTTTTTGCCTATCAGCTTCAAATCTGTCCTCCATCGTAACCACTTGTAAACCCTTGTCAACTACGTTCACGATATGACAAAATAAAAGCTCCGCAAATTCTCCACGGTAGAAATACGTTGCAAAAATATGTGGAAAATCGGGAACTGCCAAAAAGCACTCAGAAAGTGTTAAAAATCAAAGAGTATTGAAAATCAAGGATTTATATTTAGTTAGTCATAGTAAGTTATGGTTAGTTATAAGGCTCTAAATACAAGCCATAAAGCAATCTTCACCCAAAGAAGTAACAGAAGAAGGGATTGTAATACTTGTCAAGCCCTTACACAACTCAAAGCAACCCTTGCCCAAAGAAGTAACAGAAGAAGGGATTGTGATGCTCTTCAATCCACCGCACTCCTCAAATGCATTATCTCCAAATGCAGTAACGGGATATTCCACACCATCGCTTGCCATTACCTTTTCCGGCACAACGATATCGCCAGTATACTTCTCGCCACCAGCGTTTGCAGTGAGAGTTGCTGTCTTGGCATCGGAATCTATCAGATAGCGTAAGCCGTCGATAGTCTCGAAGCTGGCTTGGGCATAGGAATTACTTGTGGCTAAGATAGCGATAACCACCAAAAGAAAAAGACTCTTCAAGGAGCCGAAACGTTTCTCTTTGGCAAAAGAGGAAGAAAACGATCTGTTGATAATCATATAGTGAAAAAGTTAAGATGTAAAAGCGTTTTATAACATCTGCAAAAGTAAATAAAATAAAGCAGAACAGACAAGCAAATAAACAATAAAAATTGACAAAATAAAAATGAGACGATTTTATTTTGTCATATCTACAATTTGCGCTATCTTTGTAAAATTATGTTGTACGCCATTTATTTTATATACGGATTGTGCGTCATGTTCTATTTCATGATGTCGTGGCTCTTCTACCGCAAGGACAAGGAGCTGCTGTCGAGGCTTGTCACGGTGCTGATGTTTGTCATTGGTGTGCAATGTCTGAAGGACCTTTTCTTCATCAAGCCTCTTGTAGAACTCGACAAACTGAACTGGATGCTCGCTACGGCAGCCGATATGGTGACCGTACCGCTGTATGCCTTTGTGCTGATTGAGCTATGCAGCCCTACAAGCATTACGCGGCGCACCATCGTGTTTCATGAACTGCTGTTTGCGGTGCCCTTCGTTCTCTTCGCCATCACCGGCGACATTGTGTTCTACTATGCCGAGGTGCTGGAGGCTGCCATTTACGGCATAGGCTATGCCATGTGGACGGTATTCGCCATTCCGAAATACCACGCCCAACTGAAACAGCGCTTCTCTTACACAGAGAACATAAACCTCAACTGGCTCCGGGTAATCTTCGTATCGTTTCTGTTTATACTCGTGCTTTGGATTGTAGATTGTCTGCGTGCTGATTACGCGACAGAGGCTCTGTACATGACGAGTTCGCTGGTGGTGTGGATGTTCTTGAGCTATTTCATATATAAACATCAGTCGGTGCTCGACGAACTGTCGGACAGCACGTGTGCCGACACACCGGAGGCGGCAGAGGCTATAGAGACAGAGATGTCGGAGATTGGCAAGCGTATCAGCTATCTGTTTGACAAAGAACAGATATTCCTCAACCCAAATCTTAAGGTGTCGGACATTGCTGCGGCTATTGGCACCAACCGTACGTACGTCAGCACTTTCTTCAATCGTGAGGCAGACTGCACCTTCTACGACTATGTAAACAAACTGCGCATTGAGTATGCCTGCAAGCTGCTCATCAGTTCGGATGAGAGCATCGTGCTGATAGCCGAGAAGTCGGGATTCAACAGTTCACAATCGTTTATACGTGTTTTCAGCAAGATAAAGCATACTTCGCCCACCAAATACCGCAAAAAAGGAAACGACTGAACAACAATAAGTTAGGAAAGTTGTTAATTGTTTTTTACGTATTGACACATCAATTTTATGTATTGTGAATGATAATTTGAGAGTTTGACAACTTAAATTATACCCTTCATGTTTAACTTTGTAAGTGAATGAATAACTAAAAACAATTATTAATCACTTAACTAACAAAAAAATTATGAAAATCATTAAGCTCATGGCACTTGTTGCCATTTTCATGCCACGATTGTTCTCGTGCTCAGGAGGCAGTTCGTCATCAGGAATGTTCGGATCACTTCCCGACAACTATGGAAAATATGTTGAGGAAAAGGCTAAAATAGAGAAAGAGGCCGAAAACATTAAGTCGGAAGCCGAGAAAAAGGAATTGATTGAGAAGTCGGAGAAGTTGAATAAGGAATGGAAAGTCAAGATTGAACAAAGCGCAAAAGAACTCGATGGCAAACCTATTGAAATTGCAGAATGCCAGTTCAGCGTTACCAGTCCCATCTCATTGGAATTTAGTGATTTCCATAGTGAGGGAAAGCTGATTCCGTCATTCAAAGTAAACGGCGAGGCAAAGGCTGCTGCTGACATAAACACCGACGTTGATTATGTTCTGGATCAAGAGCCAGTCAATATTGTAGGCTACGATGCTGAAGGAAAGCAGATCAACAAAAACACAATAGGCCACATCGCTGTAGAGAATGTTGATGGAAAGATATTTATAAAGGCTGGTACGCCTATTAAATTCGATTCTATCATTTTCAACGAAAATAATCTGGAAAGCGACAAAAACGTGAAGAGTTTCAAGCTCGAATTGTTGCGTACAAAATAGTACATACACCAATACAAAAACTAACATTATGAACGAATTTGCAATGACAATAAAGAAACACAAAGAAACAATAGTGATCGCTCTCGCAATCCTAATGTTTATCCTCTTTGGGTTTTGTCCGGCTATAGACATTATTGGGAAGGCTAAAATCGGCGGACTGAAACTGCTGTTTGAAGGTAGCGGACTGGGATTTGCACGATTCCTTTCCATATTCGTGCTACTGGCTCCGATGTTCGTTGCCTTAGGCAGATCAGTCGACCTGAAACTGACTGGCAAACTGGCTGAAAACTTCAGCGCCCTTGGTTTCGTGGCAGGCATTGTTCTGTGCCTGTTGTTTGCATTAGCACTACCTTCTGGAGCAAATCTTGCATGGGGCAGTTGGCTGTATATGCTGACAGGCGTACTGGGCGTTGTCGTATGCCGTATTGAAATGTTCACTAAAAACTAACGTGACGAATGAACAAAAACATCAAGCGCTTCCTCTGTATCACAATATGGGGGTGCGCTTTTATTTTTCTACTTGTCTCAGTATGGATAGGCGTGTGCTGGCTTAAACGCCCGCCATACCTAATGCCTGACACGACAATGTTCCGTACAGGCGACATCTTCTTCAGCGTGGGCGATTCGTGGGAGTCGGTGGCAGTAAGGGCGCTGTCGGGCTCTACATCGTTCGAGGTGGCAGACTCGACACCTTCTCATTGCGGCCTTGTCATCAGATATGCCGACGGTGTGAAGCTTGCTCATGCGTCTACAACTGCCAAGAAGATGGTAATCGAAACGCCTGAGGAATATCTACGCAACAACGGCTCGTATTGTATATATGCAAGGAAGGCTCCATGCACAGTCGACACTCTTGCAATCAAACAATTGGTGGAGACGTTGGTAAAGAAAGGTGTGCCATTTGATTTCAAATTCGACCATACCACTCCCGATGCACTTTACTGTACAGAGATGGTTGTAAGTGTATTCGAAGCAAACAGATGTTTCTGCTTTTCAAAACTACGCAAACAGAACTATATGTATCCCAACGACCTACTGCAAATATGTACCTCAATGCCATAATGACATCAAATACCACTTTATTCAACTCACTACTTACTATTGAACAAAAATTCAAGGGCGCAAAGCAAATTGACATTCAGTAAATTGCGGATGTGAAGTATTTTGTATAATTTTGTATTTTAAAAGATTATACATACTGGATGAAAGAATTTGTAATATCAGAAGTTAAGGCGGAAACCGCCATACTCGTTGGACTTATCACCAAGGATCAGGACGAGGCCAAGACCAAAGAATATCTCGACGAACTGGAATTCCTCGCCGACACAGCCGGTGCCGTCACCGTGAAGCGGTTTACGCAGCGCGTGGGCGGACCGAGCCAGGTTACTTATGTGGGTTCGGGCAAGCTGGAGGAGATAGCCCAGTATATCAAGGACGAAGAGGATGCCGAACGCCCCGTGGGAATGGTTATCTTTGACGACGAACTCTCTGCCAAACAGATACGTAACATCGAGAAAGAGCTGGGCGTGAAGATTCTCGACCGCACATCGCTCATTCTCGACATATTCGCCATGCGTGCTCAGACGGCTGCCGCCAAGACTCAGGTGGAACTGGCTCAATACCGCTATATGCTTCCACGTCTGCAGAGACTGTGGACTCACCTTGAACGACAAGGAGGCGGCTCTGGTTCGGGTGGCGGCAAGGGTAGCGTGGGATTGCGCGGACCGGGTGAGACGCAGCTCGAGATGGACCGCCGTATCATCCTCAACCGCATCACCCTGCTAAAGCAACGACTGCTGGAAATAGACAAGCAGAAGACTACGCAGCGCAAGAACCGCGGACGCATGATACGTGTGGCTCTTGTGGGATATACCAACGTGGGCAAGTCGACCATCATGAACCTGCTATCGAAGAGCGAAGTGTTTGCCGAGAACAAGCTGTTTGCTACGCTCGACACTACCGTACGCAAGGTGGTGATTGACAATCTGCCCTTCCTGCTGGCTGATACAGTAGGATTCATACGCAAGTTGCCTACCGACCTTGTCGACTCGTTCAAGTCGACACTCGACGAGGTGCGCGAAGCCGACCTGCTGCTGCACGTTGTTGACATATCACATCCCGACTTTGAGGAGCAGATAAATGTAGTGGAGAATACTCTGAAGGATTTGGGCTGTGCCGACAAACCGTCGATGATTGTTTTCAACAAGATTGACAACTATTCGTGGACCGAAAAGGAGGAGGACGACCTCACACCTGCTACTAAGGAGAACATCACACTAGACGAACTGCAACGCACTTGGATGGCACGCCTCAAGGAAAACTGCATGTTCATATCGGCAAAGGAAAAGGAAAATATAGACGAGTTCCGCGAAACAATATACAAGAAGGTGCGCGAACTGCACGTACAAAAATATCCGTACAATGACTTCCTGTATGAGGTGGAATAAAAGAGGCAACACCTCACCATAATAACACCATAATAATCAATAAAACGACATGGGAAAAAGAAACTTAACCGACAACGAAATCTCAGCACTCCAAGCCAACAGCTGTTGGGCAGAGGACTGGCAACGAATTGAAGTGAGCGACGATTTCAAGCCCAACTTCTTCCACCGTGTAATGTTCTACGGCAACATAAGCCTCGGAGCATTCAACAACAACGTGGAGGTAAGCCGCGGCTTCATGAAACACTCTGGCGTGAACAATGCCACATTGCGTAATGTGACTATTGGCGACAACTGCCTCATCGAGAACATCTCGGGATTTATCAACAACTACGTCATAGGCAACGACTGCATCATTTCAAACGTATGCACCATGGAGACTACCGACGGAGCCACTTATGGCGAGGGCAACCTCATTTCGGTACTCAACGAGGTGGGCGAAGGCAACTTGATACTCTATCATGGTCTGACAAGTCAGGTGGCTGCGCTCATGGTGAAGCATTTCCACAACCGTGCTTTGAAGGATGCCATACGCCGACTGATACGTGAGGAGATAGAACGCACTTCGCCCGAAATGGCAACAATAGGCAATAGGGTGAAGATAGTAAACACAAAGGAGATAACCAATACCGTAATATACGACGACTGCGAGATTTCGGGAGCTTCGCGACTGAGCGACTGCACCATAATGAGCAACAGCAACGCTTCGGTATATATAGGCACGGGCGTGATTTGCGAGAACTCTATCATCAGTGACGGCTCGTCTATCATCAACAGCGTGAAGATGCAGGACTGCTTCGTGGGCGAGGCGTGCAAGCTGAGCAACGGATTTACGGCTGCCGGAAGCGTGTTCTTCGCCAACTCGTATATGTCGAACGGCGAGGCATGCGCAGCATTCTGCGGTCCGTTCACAGCATCACACCATAAGAGTTCGCTGCTCATTGGCGGACAGTTCTCGTTCTACAACGCTGGCTCAGCCACCAACTTCTCCAACCACGCCTATAAGATGGGACCCATGCACTACGGCACCCTGGAGCGCGGAACCAAGACAGCCAGCGGTGCCTACATACTGATGCCGGCACACATAGGAGCCTTCTCCGTGTGCTTCGGCAAACTGATGTATCATCCCGACACACGCTCGCTGCCCTTCTCTTATCTCATTGCCTACAACGACACCATGTATCTTGTGCCCGGACGCAACCTCACTACAGTTGGCCTCTACCGCGACATACGCAAATGGCCCAAGCGCGACATGCGACCCGACAGCGCACGCAAGAGCATTGTCAACTTCGACTGGCTGTCGCCATTCACCGTAGGCGAGATTCTGCGTGGCAAGAAGATACTGGAAGACCTGCGCGAAGCTTCGGGCGAAGACGTTTCGACATACAACTATCACGAATATGTCATCAAGAATTCGTCGCTACGCAAGGGCATCAAATATTACGACATAGCTCTACGCATATACATGGGTGCCGTGCTGAAACGCCACGCTCCGGTAGAACCTACCACTACTGTCGGCACAGGATCGTGGACAGACATCTCAGGTCTGCTTCTGCCCGAATCGGAAGAACAACGCATTATCGACGACATCATATCGGGCGACATCGACACGACTGAGGCTCTGACCGAACGTTTCGAACAGATTAATGCCATGTACTCTGAGTATCGTTGGGCATGGTCGTACCGCATGATTATGGACTACTATGGTTTTACATCGCTTACGGAGGAGAATGTGGAGCGCGTCAAGAGCGACTATATCACAGCCCGACGGGCATGGATAGCCGAAATAAAGAAGGACGCTGCAAAGGAATACAAGCTGGGCGACGTTGAAGAGGAAGTGTTACGCAACTTCAACGAACAGCTTGACAAGGAAGTGGACTTCGAAAACCAAAAGCTATATATGTAATAGTGTTTATATAATAATGTATATGTAACAAATTTCACAACAATAAAATGAAATTCAAATCACTAATTGTTGCCTCATTCCTGCTGTTGGGATTTGGCAGCCAGGCATCAGCCTACAACTACGAGACCGTTAAGGGCGATCCGATGCAGACACGCATCTACACCCTGCCCAACGGACTCAAGATTTATCTGTCGGTAAATAAGGAGCAGCCGCGCATACAGACGTACATAGCCGTGCGTACGGGTTCGCGCAACGACCCTGCCGAGACTACAGGTCTTGCCCACTATCTGGAGCACCTGATGTTTAAGGGCACCCACCAGTTCGGCACATCCGACTATGCTAAGGAGAAACCTTATCTTGACGACATCGAGCGCCGATATGAGCACTATCGTACCGTGACCGACCCTGCCCAGCGCCGAGTGCTGTATCACGAGATTGACTCTGTATCGCAGATTGCAGCCAAGTACTTCATCCCTAACGAGTACGACAAGCTGATGTCGTCAATCGGAGCCAACGGAACCAACGCCTATACCTCTACCGACGTGACTTGCTATGTGGAGAACATCCCATCGAACGAGGTGGAGAACTGGGCACGCATCCAGGGCGACCGCTTCCAGAATATGGTTATACGCGGCTTCCATACCGAGCTTGAAGCTGTGTACGAGGAGTTCAACATCTCGCTGACCAACGACACACACAAGGAGTTTGCAGCCATAGGCAAGCTGCTCTTCCCTACCCACCCCTACGGCACACAGACCACTATCGGTACGCAGGAGCATCTGAAGAACCCGTCAATCACAAACATCAAGAACTATTTCCACCACTACTATGTGCCCAATAATGTGGCTATATGTATGGCTGGCGACTTCGACCCCGACAAGGTAGTGGCTACTATCGACAAGTATTTCGGTTCGTGGAAGAAGAGCAACAACGTTGTATATCCACAGTTCCCCGTGCAGAAGAATCTCACATCGCCTGCCAGTTCAACCGTCATAGGCAAAGAGGCTGATAACATTATGATGGCATGGAAGATGGATGGCGCAGCTACTCTGCAGAACGATACACTTGAGGTGATTTCGTCTATTCTGAACAACGGCAAGGCAGGATTGCTCGACCTTAACATCAATCAGCCCATGCGCTGCCAGGTTGCACAGGCTTTCAACTATGCCATGCGCGACTACTCGCAGTTCATCATCGTCGGTATGCCTAACGAGGGTCAGAGCCTTGACGAAGTGAAGAGCCTCATCCTTGCCGAAATCGAGAAGCTTAAGAAGGGTGAGTTCAGCGACAAGCTGCTGCCTGCTATCGTCAACAACATGAAGCTCGAATTCCTGCAATCGCTCGACGACAACGAGAAGCGTGCCGACGCTTATGTCAACACATTCGTCAACGGACGCGACTGGCAGACTGAGGTAAAGAAGTTCGACCGCATTGCCGCAATGACCAAGCAGCAGATTGTAGACTTCGCACGCCGACACTTTACTGACGGCTACGCCATCGTGTACAAGAAGCAGGGCGAGGACGCTTCGCAGAAGAAGATTGACAAGCCTTCAATCACAGCCATCCCTACCAACCGCGACATGCAGAGCGCATTTGTCAAGGAGATAAAGGACTCGAAGGTGGAGCCTATCCAGCCGCGATTCCTCGACTTCAAGACCGACTTCACACAGACCAAGACCAAGCGTGCGCTGCCCGTTTACTACATTCAGAACAAGCAGAACCAGCTGTTCAACCTGGCATACTACTTCGAGATGGGCGAGGAGTCGAACAAGTGGCTGCCTTATGCCAAGAACTACTTCGACTATCTCGGCACCGACAAGCTGTCGGCTAAGCAGGTGCAGGAGCGTTTCTATCAGCTGGCATGCGAGTACAACATTAGCGTAAGCAATAGCAATATGGTCATCTCACTCCGTGGATTGGGCGACAATATGCAGGAGGCTATGACCCTTATGGAGAACGTCATCAACCACGCCAAGGTCGACCGCGACGCTTACCGCAAGTTTGTTGAGCAGGAACTCAAGTCGCGTCGCGACAACAAGCTCAGCCAGAAGGCCAACTTCCGTGCTCTGCAGCAGTATGGCGAATTCGGTGCTTACAACTCATTCCGCAACATACCCGACAGCGCCGAACTCGTAAACACCAATCCGCAGACTCTCGTAGACATGATTGGCAATCTGAAGAACTACAAGCACAGCATCGTCTACTACGGTCCGCTGAGCGAGAAGCAGCTCGTAGCCACTATCGACAAGAACCATGCTGTGGCTAAGTCGCCGGCTGATGTTCCTGCCGGCCGTCCATATACAATGCAGCAGACTCCCAACAACGAGATATGGATTGCACCCTACGAAGCAAAGAATATATATATGGTGCAGTATCACAACGAGGGCCAGAAGTGGAACCCGGAGGATGAAGCCAAGATTGAAGTGTTCAACGAGTACTTCGGTGGTGGTATGAACGGAGTAGTGTTCCAGGAGTTGCGCGAAAGCCGCGGACTTGCCTATAGCGCATTTGCCAACTACGCCACACCACGTCGTAAGGGCAATCCTAACTACGCTTTCACCTACATCATCTCACAAAACGACAAGATGATGGACTGCATCCGCGTGTTCAGCAACATTCTCGACACTCTGCCGCAGACTCCAGCAGCCTTCGAACTGGCAAAGCAGGCTACAATAAAGCGCATCGCTTCAGAGCGTATCACCAAGGACGACATCATCTACTCGTACCTCGCAGCCAAGCAGCGTGGCATCGACTACGACCTGCGTCGCAAGGTATACGAGCAGTTGCCTACATTGAATCTCGAAGACATCGTGAAGTTTGAAAACGAAAACATGGCCCGCAAGCCGTGGCGCTACCTCATCCTCGGCGATGAGAAGAACCTCGACATAAAGGCTCTTGAGAAGATTGCTCCAATCAAGCGAATTTCTACAGAAGAGATTTTCGGATATTAAATAAAAATAGCGGGGGTTCAGTTTAACACTGACCTCCGCTATTTTTCGATTAATTTGGAAAGCAATTGCTTTCTATTTATTTCCCAAATACTTTATTAAACGCAGTCTGCGCAAACTCCACAGCATCGCCTTGCGCCTCATACGGATACACATTGTGTTGAAGCGTCCACTTCTCGTCCATTGCATAGAAGTCAATATTCTTCATTGGCTTGCCGTCAAGTGTGGCAGCAAGAGCCTCGAAGTAAGCCTTCCAACGCGGATAGTAGAAGTCAGCCAATACACCGTTCCATTCCTTATGGGCATACTCACGCAGTCCGCCACTTTCGGCTGCACTACGGTTGCCCCATGTAGTTATCTGTACACGGGCGTTCCATTCGTAGTGGTTGCGCTCCTGCTCGTTCAATCCCAGATTTCTTGCGCTACGCAACCAACGTCCTACCATGAAGTCGGGCATCGACGAGAGCAGACGGTCTTGCTGCAACAGAATGTCAAGGAAGCGCTTTGTGGTATAATCAAACATCTTGCGGTCCTTCGCCTTGTATGCTGCCACTATCTCATCATAGACATAGCGTGCCTGCTCGGCTATCGCCTGACGCGTTACGTCTACAAGGTCGTAGCGGAAGTTGGCATTCGACTTCACCTCATGCGAAGCCTCAACCATAAGCTGTGCAGCACGTATAACGTCATCGGGATTGTAGAATTCTTCCATTTCCGACCACGACGACACCTGATAAACATCCAATGCCGGACGAGCACACAGCACAGACTCATGACACCCCTGCTCTACTATCTTAGCCCCGGCTCCATATACCGAACGGGCAAGAAGCAGCCAAGCATCGTGTACTTTGGCATTATTGATGTTGCCATAGCGTGCCTCAACATAATCATGAAGCCACTCCTTCCATGAGAACTTGGCATCGCGCCACGGCAACTCGGTTACCAATTCGTACATCACAGGATTGTTTTCTATTCCCTCCATTGTCAGTCCGACACCTTTCATAGTTGAGTTGAAAGAACTGCAACGTGCCTTATAGTACTCGTCAACAACATGCTGCAACTTGCCGAACATTCCTACGTTGCCACCAAAGTTCAAGAGCATACAGAAAGCCCAATTGTGACCGTTGAATCCTTCCTTACGATACCATGTCGACTCAGGGTCGCCCCATTGCGGTCGGTTCTCCGAATAGAGGTCAAGCACAAGCATATCACCATTCTTCAGATGCTTAATCATAGCCGGATAAGGACAAGCACCCCAAGCCTGCACCACCCAAACAGCATTTGGATTGACAGCCTTCATGGCTCCCATAATGGCCTCGCCTGCCTTACGCAAGTCTACCCCACCAGCGTTGCCACCCTCATGAAACGGGTCCATGCTATAGAAGTCAGCCTTGCCATAAAGACGCTGTTGCTCCTTATAATATATTGAGGCTATCTCAGCAAAACGCTTTGAAGTAGGCTGCAGAAATGCCGGACGCTTATAGTCATTCCACTTGCCAGGGTCTGCCACGTCAAGACCTAAGCGCTGCTTGGCATCGTGTGGCACCATACCCGAATAGCCTGGCAGACATACGTTGATGCCAAGTTCCTTCATACGCTTCATGATCTGCTTCTGCAGACGCTCACGCTGCTGATACCAGTTGTCGGAGTTGGGTCCGCCCCACCCCTCAAGGTTGTTCATAAGCCACCATGCCTGAAATGCCGGACCTGCTATAAACTGATTGGCGTCATCCTTAGTATAGCCCAACTTCAGCAGCACATTACGCCAAACGACATCTGTGCCTACGATGTCGAGGCATAGATTGATGCCATGCAAAGCCATCCAGTCAAGTTCCTGTTCCCATCGTTTCCAATCCCAGAACGCCATTGAGTAAGACAGCGTGCAATAATTGAGATAATAGCGGTGCTTTACGTCTGTCTCGTGCCGCTCCACACCCTGCACAAGCGGAAGCGTAGCTGGCAATGAAGCGTGCATAGAGTTCCATGCAAGATGTGCACCCACACTATACTTAAGATACCAGTTTATGCCCGAAGCTATGCTAACATAGTTGTTGCCACGGATTAGCGGTTTGCCGTTCTTGCTGGTAATTTCAAAGAAATCACGGTCGGAACGTACAGTCTCTGTAAGAATCTTGCGCGACGCTCCCTTGTCAATACGTTCAAGCAGACCGTCGATTGGCGTAGCGGCAAACAATTGCAATGCTATAAAAAGCATGAAAGCAATTAATAGATTTCGTTTTGGTGTCATTGTTATAGAGGTTTTAATAATATTAGTTCAAAAGCAATTCAATGATGCAAAGTTACTTAAAACTAATGGTTATTCATACAATTACACTTTTTAGTTTCACTTTTTGCAGCAAAAGCCTTACCTTTGCACTCCGAAAAAACAAAGGGTAAAAATAATATGGATTTCAATTTCATTGGGACAATCTGGTCCCTTCTTCCTCCCGTCGTAGCCATTGCACTGGCACTGAAGACCAAGGAGGTATATTCATCGCTGTTCATCGGCATTGTGCTTGGTGCTATTTTATACAGTATGTCGATGGGCACTGGCTTTGAAGGCTTCTTGACACATCTGCTCAACGACACAGTAGGAACTGGTTCAGATGCCAAGCAATACGGACTCATTTCATGCCTGTCCAATCCATGGAACGTAGGCATTATCGTGTTCCTTGTCGTACTGGGTTCTATAGTGTCGCTGATGAACAAGGCAGGAGGTTCGGCTGCATTCGGACGTTGGGCATCAAAACACATCAAGACAAAGATAGGCGCACAGATTGCCACTATCATTCTCGGCATTCTCATATTCATTGACGACTATTTCAACTGCCTGACAGTTGGCTCAGTAATGCGTCCGATAACCGTACGCCACGGTGTGACTAAAGAAAAGCTTGCCTATCTTATCGACTCTACAGCAGCACCAGTCTGCATCATCTCACCCATATCAAGTTGGGCTGCAGCAGTATCCGGATTTGTGTCAGGCGGAGAAAATGGATTAGCCTTGTTCTGCCAGGCAATACCGTTTAATTTCTACGCATTCTTCACCATTATCTTCATGTTTATGATTGTAGTGTCGGGTTTCGACTTCAAGGCTATGAGCAAGTACGACGCACGCCTGCAGGAATGGTACGAGCGCACTGGCGGACAGGTAGACGAAGTGATTGACACCAAGCTGCATATCGTAGAGCATGGTGTTGGTGCCAAGCAAGACGACAAAAAGCCGACAACTACCAACGGTTCGGTCGTAGACCTTGTAGTACCGATACTGATGCTTATCGTTTTCTGCATGGCAGGCATGGTTTACTCCGGAGGATATTTCGACACAACAAGCAATTGCTATCACAACTTCGTAGATGCCTTTGCAGCAAGCAACGCCTCTGTAGGATTGGTTATCGGTTCGCTTGCAGCATTGATTCTTACTATAACAATGTTCGTAGTGCGTCGCACATTAAAGTTCGACAATGCCATGAGTTGCCTCATCAAGGGTTTTGAAGCCATGGTTCCTGCCGTACTGATACTTACACTTGCATGGACGCTGAAGAGTATGACCGACTCGCTTGGTGCAGCTGAATACGTTTCTGGCGTAGTTGCAAGTAGTGCTTCAGGACTCCAGATGTTGCTACCGGCAATAATATTCATCGTAGCAGCATTGCTTGCCTTTGCCACGGGCACATCTTGGGGAACATTCGGTATACTCATACCAATATGCATAGCCGTATTCCCGGCTGCAGCTCCGCTACGCATTATTTCCATATCGGCATGTATGGCTGGTGCAGTTTGCGGCGACCACATCTCACCGATATCCGACACAACAATTATGGCATCGGCAGGTGCTGAATGCAAGCACGTACATCACGTGTCTTCGCAGTTGCCATACGCCCTGACAGTAGCCGCCGTGTCGTTCCTGACATTCGTCGTAGCAGGATTCACACAGCAGTTAGGCGTAGTAGCCAGTGCTGCTATCTCATGGATATTCGGCATAGTAATGATTTTCTCGGCATTATGGTTGCTGAAAAGAATTGGCAACAAAAGATCTCATAGTTAGACGCATCAGTCAGTCATAGTAATAACAGACTTCCCCCGATTCTGCCCGTAATGGACGAATCGGGGGAAGTTAGTTATTTATATGGAATAATCCTATTTATACTCCAACCAAGCAGTCGCTTTTGTATCTTTGTCTGATACGAAACGAATCCATCTTGCTTGGAATGATTCTGGAAGTTGATGAACAAACTTCTCACCAGGCTTTATCATGTAAGATGCATACTTCATCCAATCACCATTTCCTGTCGGATCCACCTCTACAGTTATCACTACATTCTTATCAGACTGATGAGATAAAGAAAGTTCCTTTTTATCGTAAAAAGCAATCAGATAAGGATCAGATGCCACATTAGCCTTTACATCCGCATTTTTCCATGGACCACCTTGTCCCACAGGTTTACCTAAAGTCCACAAGTCGTCTATGACTCCAACCCAAACAGCAGCTTTTCCGTCATCGGAAATTATAATATGCGGATTATCTTTTCCTTCTTCGGGAGTTACACCCGTTAAGACAAGCATACCACGATAAGAAGCATAGTCATTGATGCGGTAATTGTGTGTTGATACAGGACGAATCTTTGCATAACCATCAGCATTTTCAGCAGGAAGTTCATAAAAAGTGCCCATACATGAGAAAAGATCACGTTCCGTAGCTACTTCACGACATATACGCAACTCTCCTTGGTCTGTCAGTTGTTTATACGTTTTATTTCCTAATGGCAAGCGCCAACGTCGACCTAAATCATCCACCACCAGAACAGAACTTTCTTCTATAGAAATTACTTGTTGTGGTATTGCAAATTTACTGCGTATTCTATCGGCAGTCTTGGCATCGTCCTTACGAACCAATTCCAATTTATCCCCCATTTCATAATAACCAATTTCCGAAGTCTTTCCATCGTTCGCCACGTTTGCCAACAAACCTAAAGCACGACGATTATCACCCAATCCATACAATAAACCTCCAATAGTTGTTGTTTTGTCAACAGTAGTCAAACCTTTATAGATTGGATTAGAAAATGCCGAACGGATATCAGGAGAAGTATAATTGAAACTTACTGTTGTCATCGTATTTTTATCGACTTTCACCCTAATCCACTCTCCCCTTTCAGTTGAAGGGAAAGAAATAAAGTTGGCTTTTCTTGCATTAACATATACAGACTTTAAAGTCTTCCATTCATTATTTCCGGCTTCATCTATCTCAAATGTATAATTCACAGTTTGTTTTCCTCCATTCTTCACCCAGCAACAACGGTTTTTCCAACCACTGAAAAGAAACGGATCTGATACTTCATTGGCTTTTACGCTCTCTTTAGCCCAAACGGCACCTTCGGCTGTTGCCGGTCCTAACTCATCTGGTTTTGTCAAAGAAGTAAACCATAGATTCGAATTTGACTGGCCAGGACCTTCGATATGTCCTTTCGTTTTTCGCTTATTCAAAAACTCCTTCTGAGCTGAATCGTCACAACCAAAAACTATCCGCTCGTTCCAACGAGTAAAATCACCAATCACCTTCAAATATGCAGAACGTGGACGGATGCCTGCAGAATTATCGGCAGTAAACGTACCCGGAAAATGCCAGAACATACCGTGCATAGTCATTAAATAATCAGGATGCGACTTTGTACCGACATTTCTGATTCGTGGCCATTCTGTATTCCAACCATGTGCTCCATCATAAGTATGACTGGCTTTAGGCAAACGATAGAAAGTCCATCCCTTCTTGGCATCACGAACGCCTAATAAAACAGATTTATAATCCCAACCGGTTGCCCACAATGGGTCTGTTTCTGGATTGGCATTTCCATAGATACCACCAGGACCTGTTACTTCTGTAAATTGATTTCTACGAATAATCTTCCAATCTTTACCATCCCACTCTGCCAAAACTCCTGCTTTAACATCAAACTTACTCAATGCTTCACGTGTTCCCTCTCCATTATTTGTAAAGAGCATTACACCCTGACCTGAATAAAGTCCTTTACCGTGTACTCCAGGTAATACATTATTGGTATCATCCTTTATACCTTTCTTACTATTGCCATCCTGATACAATTCCTTTACGTCCAATGTTTTCACATCTACTTCATAGAAACCTTCTTCCATTGTTCCGTAATAAATTTTATTTGCAGGATCAGTTAAATGACGAGCATTTCCAGTATGTCTTCCAGGCATTAAGCTATATGGAATAACACGTACTTTACCTTTTTTATCAATCGCATACGGACCGATAAAAAGTTGATTGCTCTCTTTATGAATCATACGGTTGGCTGGTGTTCCACCGATACTTTCCTTACGTACTATCTGTTGACAATCAGATGTTACTTCATATAATTTATCTGAAGATCCTTTAGGCAAATGCGGACCATAAGTAATCACCCATAAACGATTTGCCCAAGGCACCACCGCACCCGTACCACATTCACCTTCATTATTATAATAAGCTAAACGGGGATAAATACCAGATATGGAATCTGGTATTTTTCTCACATTTTTTTGAGCAGTACAACTTATCACGGATAATGCAGCAACAAAAGCTACAAAACTTTTTACTTTCATTTTCATTTTTAGAATAAATAATAATAGGTTAAAGGTATTCTTCTCTTTTATACAAAAGAGCAAAAGAAACCTTAAATGATTAATATGTAAACTATTAATATCCTGGATTCTGTTCCAGATTCTTGTTAATCAAGACTTCTTTGGTCGGGATTGGCCACAAATATTGTCGATCGTTCCACATACGCTGCGACATCGGAGCAATCAATCCCGCTTCTTCCATCGCTGAGAAATCTGGAATACCATCTTCATCTATTTGAGGAATACCAGGCCAAAACCATAGACCTTTGTCTACTATTTTTTGTCGTAGCAAATCAACTGGATACAACATACCGTAATTAGGACGAGTCAAGGCTTTACTTGCCAATTTCCATCTTATCAAATCCATATAACGCAACCCTTCATTGGCAAATTCAACTCGCCTTTCTGTTCGCAGAATAGTGCGCAATTTATGTTGGTCGGTAGTAGTTACTTCCGGATAAGCAGCAGTATTGGTATAGTCTACGCCATAAGCTCTTGCACGAACTGTATTAATTGCATCTAAAACAGACTGGTCAATCTGTCCTAACTCTATTTTTGCTTCAGCATACATCAAGAGTACATCAGCATAACGGATGATAATCTTATCTGGATCCACGTCCTTGCCATTATCCAACCACGTTTCATCAATGCCTTTTTTCCATAACAACCCGTTGAAAGACGCAAACTGAGCATTAACACGGGCATCATTGTTTTTCTGCATTCTTCCAGTATTGAAATTCATAACATTAACAGCATCCGGATGCGGATTATATTCAAATCCAAGATGCTGCGTTCCAAACTCCACAATCGTAGCTGTGCAACGAGGATCGCGATTTTTGAAAGGATTATGAGGATCAAATAAAGGAGATTCATCAATAGGCAAACCATCTGTACAGGTATAGGCTGCAAGCAAATCCCAAGAAGGAGCATAAGCTCCCCAACCACCTGAATTTCTCGATATTTCATTCATTACAGTCCAATTGCCCAATGTGAACTTATATTCAATGGAACGAGGTAAAAGGAAAATCGATTCTTCAGAATTCTTAGTCGTGCTTAGGAAAAGGCTTGCATAATCTTTATGCAACTTATAAATACCTAAATCCATACATTTTTTTGTGGCATCAGCAACAATGTCCCAATCTCCCATATACAAAGCAAAACGGGCTTTCAAAGCCAAAGCAGCACCTTTAGTAGCACGCTGTGAAGATAAGCCATTGTACTTTGTTGGCAAATACTCTATTGCTTTATCATAATCTGCATATATTTTCGGCACAATTTCAGACTTCGGAGAGCGTCCAAGATTAAAAGCATCGTCTATATCTACAACCTCTGTCAGATAAACGACATCACCGAAATGACTGACCAATCTTGCATAACATGAAGCTCTTTGAAATAAAGCCTCTCCTTTATACTGTTTCAATTTTGCTTCTGAAACACCCAACTTTGCAGCTTTATCCATATTGGCCAAAATAGTATTTGCCCGTGATATAGATTTATACTGATTAGCCCACAAAGTTTTTACATCACCACTCTGTCCATTAAAAGTTCCTTTGAGTATTTCAGACGGAGTTTCTCTATAAATAAAGTTATCGGTTTTGTCTTCATCATCTAATACCCAAAACTCATTTCGATAAAAATCCTTGACAGACATCTCTATCTCTGTTTCACTTGAATACCAGTTCTCACTGGAGGCCTGCGACAATGGATTCAAATCCAATTCATAACAGGAATTCAATCCCAAACAGCATCCCAATAATATTACTAATATGCGTTTCATCTTTCCTTTATTTTTAAAAATTAACAGATAAACCAAATAACAAAGACGTTGTAATCGGATAGGAAGAACTTCCCATTTCAGGATCCCAACCACTCGGATATTTGTTAATGCAGAACAAATCATTGGCAGCAACATACATACGCACCTTCTTAATTGTCAACTTCCTTGTCCATGCAGTCGGCAAAGTATATCCAAACGTCAAATTTTTCAAACGAAAATAACGGCCATTAAACAACCAATAGTCCGACATCGTATAATTGTTATTTGCATTGGCATACGTCAATCTGGGGTAAAATACCTTTGCATTTTGTGCGTCAGTATTCTTTTCACTCCAATAGTTGCCTTCTATGATAGCTGGCGTATTACCCCAGTTTTCACGTAACGGCTGCACCATAGCAGTTGTTAAACGTACATTTCGGCGGCCTATACCCTGGAAAGCCATAGAAAAGTCAAAGCCCTTGTAAGCTAAGTTCAATGTTCCTCCATATTGGAATCTCGGCAGAGAACCGCCCAACAAGACACGATCATACTCGGGCGAGATTTTGCCATCAGGAACACCGTCAGGTCCTGAAATGTCTTTATATTTCACATCTCCAAGTTGTACGTTATTATTCAATTTAGGACCTTTTAAGTCTTCTTCCGTCAACATCAATCCATCACTAAGATAACCATACCACTCGTTAAACTCGCTGCCTTCTTTCTTCACTTGATCTCCCAAAAATTCAGTACCATCAAGATTGCCCATCTTAGAGACAAAGTCAGAGAAATTTGCTGAGATTCCATACGTCAACTCTCCAATCTTGTCATTCCAACCAATCTCAAGGTCATAACCGTTAGTATACATCTTACCACTATTACGTTGGGGATTATCAAATCCGACATAATCTGGAATTTCCAATGCCAACAGCATATCCTTGGTCTGCTTGTTATAATAATCGAAAGAAAAGCGCAAGCGATTATTAAAGAATGTTGCATCTAAACCAACATCAACAGAACTTGTGGTTTCCCAAGAGATATTCTTAACGGCATACGCCCATTGTGCGGCTGACAATTCAGGAACTATCTTCCCGTTCTTATAGAACAGGACATCGCTGAAGTTGATGAATGCCTGATAAGGATAATAACCCGAAATACGTTCATTTCCTAACGTTCCATAAGAAGCACGCAATTTCAAGAAAGACAACCAATTTAAATTAGCATCTCTCATAAAAGCCTCTTCACTGATGACCCAACCAGCAGAAATTGAAGGGAATACACCCCAACGATAGTCCGAATGAAAGCGTGAAGATCCGTCATAACGTACATTCGCCTGCAACAAGTATCGATTATCATAGTTATAGGCTACACGACCAAACCATGACTGATAAGCCAACTGTACAGCACTTCCGCTATTATCTCGAAGATCCAAAGGACCGATATCCAAATAAGGGAAATTATTCAATTCATATTGGTCGCGCGAAGCCCCCAAATTTTCAGCAAAATAACGATAGGTTTCATAACCGGCTGTCACATTCAAATCATGCTTGCCGAAAGTTCTAATATAGTTAGCAATTCCTTGAATCGTCACATTGTAACTATCGTCTCTATTTTCAGACAATTTGGTTGTTTCAAAACCACTCATATATCCTCCAATTGTGTTGGGATCGTTTTCCAAAGCATAAGGAACACTTTTACGAAAATTCTTGTTTTTCGTAAATGTGTAGTTAGGAGCAATTACTCCGGATATTTTTAATCCCTTAATCGGTGTAATATTAATAGCCGCACGTCCTCCTATACGATTGTACCATTCGTCTTTAAAACCACCTGAGTTGACAAGTGCATACGCATTATTGCCGTTTTTACCGTTGGCGTACTCTCCATTTGCCCATACAGCCGGATAAATCATCGGTGTCAGACGCATATTATAAAAAGGAGAATAATAAGGTTGATGATTTTTCGACCGCTTGAAACTGAAGTCCAATGTCGCACCTAAATACTTATTCACCGTAAAATCATTGTTAGCACGAATCATAAACCGTTCATAAAAACGATCTGCATATAATCCATCTACCTTATCGTAAACAAATGATGCATTCGACTTAACAGCTTTAGAACCACCGGCTACACTAATCGTATGTGTCTGACGAGGGGCTGAACCTTTTAAAATCATACCACTCCAATCAGTTATCGGATATTTGTCAAGATTTGTTTGGTTGTATTTTTCCCAATTATTAATGTCATCTTCGGAGTAAGCTTGATTCCATCCACCCGATTTATTATCATTGTAACGCAATTCGTTGGTCGTTTCCAAAAAACGCTTCACACCTAAATATTCAGGTTGTTTTGTCGGAATCTCAAGACCATATTCGAAATTATAATTGATTGACAAGTCTTTTTCATTAGCACGCTTTGTCGTAATCAATATAACACCCGCAGCGGCACGCGAACCGTAAATAGAAGCTGAAGCGGCATCCTTCAATACAGATATGTTTTCAACATCATTCGGATTTACATCATTGATACTTCCTGGTACACCATCAATCATCACCAATGGGTTTGTATCACCAATAGTCGTGACACCACGAACTTTAATACTACTGGCAGCTGCTCCTGGAGCATTATTGTCACGTGTCACTGTCACACCAGCAACTGCTCCTTGCAGAGCACTCGACAATTGTGTAGTCTTACGAGAAGCCAAAGCATCACCCTTGACTGCCGCAACCGCACCGGTCAAATCTTTTTTCTTCATTATACCATAACCCACAACTACAACTTCGTCGAGCAGTTCGTTGTCGGGATTCATCTTAATTTGCATAGCAGAAGACGTAATCTGCACATTCTTGGTTTTGTAGCCAATATATGAAATCTGTAGTTCGGAAGCGCCAGCAGGTATATTATCTATCGTAAAATTTCCATCAATATCAGAAACTGTGCCAGTAGTAGTACCTTTCACCTTAACGGTGACACCAATCATCGGTTCACCGAATTCGTCGATGAGTTGACCTTTCACACGTCTTGTATTTTGCCTTTCAGACTGCTTGGTTGGTTGCGTTTTTACGATAAGATAATTCCCTTTTTTTTCATAGGAATAACCGCTTTCCTTCAATAACAAGGCAAATATCTCGAATATATCGCCTTTAGTTTTACTAATAGTGACAATACGATTTGCATCTATCACCGATGAGTTGTAAGCAATCTTGTACTTAGAAGCCTTCTCGATCTTTTCAAACGCAGCCTTAAGAGAAACCTTGTTGGTTTCGAACGTAATCGTTTGAGCTGAAACTTTCATATTCCCAGCCAGCAACAAACAAAAACATAATGCTGAAATTCTTCTTAGATTCATAGATTTAATTAATTATTAGTTATTATTGCCTAACGTAGCTACACTTTGAAGACCCTTGTTTTATAGATTACACCCAATCAAAAATAAGAAAAAGTGAATTTTTCTTTGTTTTTTTTAAGAATTTGTTTCCACAAATCGAAAATAACATTACGAAAAAGCGCATCACTTTTTACATGATGCGCCTATATATGCCATTAGAAATGACTATTCTATAATTACTTCATCTGTTGTCAAACTATACTCCAAACCTGGAATCAAATTCTTAACAACTGACATAACTCCCGTGAGGGTTTCACCGCGATTGAAGTGAACTGTTATCTTGGTGTTCTGATAACGTGGCGAACGGAAAATGAATTTCACGCCATAAACCTTGCCCATTATATGAGTAGCCTCAGCCAATGTAACATCATTAAGTTCTATCTGCTTGCTACGCCAATTCAGTCCATCGTCATCACTTGACACTTGGCGCATATTAACCGATTTTGTCTTTACATTATACACCAACTGGTCGTTAGGCTTCATGCTATACACCTTATCCGACCCCACAATCGTTAATTCTATCTTGCCCGTCTTGAGAGTTGTAAACACCTCTTCATCTGCGGCATATGAAGATACTGAAAATGTAGTTCCCAAATCAGTAATCTCGAAATATGGAGTACTAACATGGAAAGGATGATTGTCATCATGCTTGATATCAAAGAAAGCCTCACCAGTAAGAAACACTTTTCGTACTTTACCTCTGAAGGACTCTGGGTAAAGCAGTACGGAACTCTGATTGAGCTTCACCTTTGTTCCGTCGGCTAAAACAATCATCTTGTTTTCGTCTAAAACAGTATGTTCCTTAAGTAACGCTATTGTTTGCGAAGATTCCAATTCATTGTTAATCTGGATATACGACTTGGCAAACAATACAATCATCACCAAAGGAATGATGATAGCAACAGCCCTTTTCCAAGTAAATAGCCTAAATATCTTACGCTTACTTTCCGTGTCAGCTATTTCCAATTTCTCATAAGCTGCTGATATCTCATCTTCGTTCATACTATATGCATCCGCCTTCTTCCATAAAGTCCGAAAGGCATCGTCAACCTCTTTATCATCTTGCGTATTGGATATTCTCTCCAATACCCTTTGTCGTATACCGTCAGACACATCGTTATCTGCATAATAACCTATAATATCCCTTATTTTTGCACCCATAATAAAACAAACTTTCTTTTAAATATAAGACACACATTACAATGGTATTACACCCAATGACATGAGAACAAAATCGTCAGACATAAGGCGTTTTTAATTTCTTTTAGAGCTAAATTAAGATGATTCTCTACCGTTTTCTTTTGTAGTCCTAAACGTTGGGCAATATCATTATTCTTAAGATGCTGTTCGCGACTCATACGGTAAATCAACTGTCGCTGTTGCGGCATATTCTCTACAACCATATCAATAAGCAGTTGGGTATCTTTTGCCACAACATCATCATGTGGAGATTTTTCATCCGTATAACAATCTGATATGCTATTGAAATCTATAGGTATAATATGTTTCGAGGATATGTAGTTGATGACAGTATATTTAGCCAAAACAAAGAGGTAGGAATCGAAGTCTTTAATATTGGCAAACTTCTCTCGCTTGTTCCATACCTTTAGGAAAATGAGCTGGCAAACATCATCTGTGTCATCCTTATTCTTTAATAACATAACAACAAAACGATGTACCTTGGGATAAAATCGTCGAAACATCATCTCATATGCCTTCTTATCCCCTTTTGCCATCAATAATATAACTTCTTTTTCTATTTCCATTAGTTTTGCTAATCAGACGTCATTGATTTGATTTTTGCAAAAAAAAATAAAATATCTGATAACGCAAGATTTAATAGGAAAAAATTTAGAACGTATAGCTATAAGCAAATGAGGTTTATATAGCAATGATTTTCTCGGCATTATGGTTGCTGAAAAGAATTGGCTCAAGACAGCCTCGTTAATACTGGGACACAAATATCTTGATAAGAATTATTAATATTTTGAAAGCGGAAGAATGAATACGTTATCATCACCCGATGAATACGTTATCGTTGGCAGATGAATACGTTATCGTTGGCAGATGAATACGTATTCGTATTAGGAGACAGATACAAGCGTCTCAGAATAAGTAACAGTTCAGAATTATCAGTTCCGTCCGCAAGTCACGGAATGTGCATTCACAAGTAATATAATGATACTTGACATAATATTATAAGTAACAGTTCAAAATTATCTTTACATATAGTAGGAGGAGGGTGTGTCAAAACTCCCAATATAAATAACAAAAAACTCGTTGTACGTTCT
>ERZ859937.219-NODE-219-length-27275-cov-2.198457_pt1 | contig 27275 bp, 15 predicted proteins | sample MGYA00509985_ERZ859937 | MGnify/ENA primary metagenome ERZ859937 (study PRJEB30046, sample SAMN00715169) | human gut metagenome | study: EMG produced TPA metagenomics assembly of the A metagenome-wide association study of gut microbiota in type 2... | reverse complement strand
CAAATTTAACTTTAACGAGCATAACCTGACCGTCATATCCCAAAATCTGCCGAACGACGCCTTCACCGGCGGGTTCCCATGTTTTCTCATTTTCGAAGATAAATGTATTGCTTCTTGTCTTTTTCATTGTGTGAAGGATTATTTTACTTTGGCAAATATACGACATTAAAATAATAAGTTTAAAAACCATGAAAAATAAATTGATTTTGCTTTTAGCGGCGTTTTTTCTGTGTTCGGCTTTTAAGGCAGATAAGCCGCTAATCACCATATTTATGATTGGTGATTCTACAATGGCCAATAAGTCGTTGGTAGGCAGTAATCCGGAAAGAGGGTGGGGGCACGTATTACCCGGTTTCTTTTCTGAGGATATACGAGTGGATAATCACGCTATGAACGGGCGCAGTTCCAAGAGCTTTATTGATGAAGGACGTTGGATAAAGTACTTTCGCTAATAAAGGAAGGAGATTATGTTTTTATCCAGTTCGGACACAACGATGAGAAACCGAAAGCAGACCGTCATACCGATCCGGGAACAACTTTCGATGCCAACTTGCGTAAGTTTGTCAGTGAAACTCGTGCTAAGGGCGGTATTCCCGTTTTGTTCAATTCTATTGTGCGCCGCAATTTCGGCACAGCCGATAATAAAGCTGTGGCGGAAGCAGTGCTTCAAGATGATATTCGCAAAGGTGTTAATCCTGATGCCAAGAGGGATGCCTCGCAGAAAAACGATGTGAAGGAAGGAGACAAGCTGATTGATACACATGGAGCCTATCTGGATTCTCCGCGTAATGTGGCGAAAGAGTTGGATGTACCTTTTATCGATATGAACAAGCTTACCCATGATTTGGTGGAAGGGCTGGGACCGGAAGAATCGAAAAAACTTTTTATGTGGGTGCCTGCCAATACGATTTCCGCTATGCCTAAAGGGCGCGAAGACAATACACATCTGAATATCTATGGTGCGCGTGTCATAGCCGGAATTACAGTAGATGCCATAGCACAGGCTGTACCGGAACTGGCAAAATATGTCCGTCATTACGATTTTGTGGTAGCTCAAGACGGTAGCGGTGATTTCTTTACCGTGCAGGAGGCCATTAATGCCGTACCCGATTTCCGTAAAAATGTACGTACCACGATATTGGTGCGCAAGGGTGTATATAAGGAGAAACTGATTGTGCCTGAAAGTAAGATTAATATCTCTCTGGTAGGTCAGGAGGGAGCTGTCATATCATATGATGATTATGCTAACAAACCTAATATCTTTGGTGAGAATAAAGGCACTTCCGGTTCATCTTCCTGTTATATCTATGCACCCGACTTTTATACCGAAAATATCACATTTGAGAATACATCAGGTCCGGTAGGTCAGGCGGTTGCTTGTTTTATCAGTGCCGATCGTGTTTATTTCAAGAACTGTCGTTTTCTTGGTTTCCAAGATACACTCTACACCTATGGAAAGGGAGTGCGGCAATACTATGAGGATTGTTATATAGAAGGTACGGTCGATTTTATTTTCGGATGGTCTACGGCGGTATTCAACCGTTGCCATATCCACAGTAAGCGCGATGGGTATGTGACAGCTCCTTCTACGGATGAAGGTCAGAAATACGGTTATGTATTCTACGACTGTAAGCTGACTGCGGATGCAGAGGTGAAAAATGTTTATTTATCCCGTCCGTGGCGTCCTTTTGCTCAAGCCGTGTTTATTCATTGTGATTTAGGGAAGCATATTCTTCCTGCCGGTTGGCATAATTGGAACAAGAAAGATGCTGAGAAAACAGTTTTCTATGCTGAGTATGACAGTTATGGTCCGGGAGCTAATCCTAAAGCTCGCGCAACCTTCTCACGTCAATTGAAAGATATAAAAGGATATGAAATAGAGTCTGTCCTTTCCGGTAACGATGGTTGGAATCCGGTTGCAAACGGTAATGCATTGGTTAACATAAAACGTTGATTGATAAAATAAATCAAAATGGTAAAGAATAAAATAATATCGGGGATTATCATCCTGCTTTTTGGACTTGTATTGCCGGTTGTAGCGGAGAATTATCCTTATCGAAGTGATGTGCTTTGGGTGACTGTGCCTAATCATGCCGATTGGCTTTATCAAACGGGAGAAAAGGCTACCGTAGAAGTGCAATTCTATCAATACGGCATTCCGCAAGACGGTGTAAAGGTAGACTATGAACTTGGCAACGATATGATGCCTTCGGATGCGAAAGGTTCTGTTACGTTGAAGAATGGTAAAGCTGTTGTGGCTATCGGTACGATGGAGCAACCCGGGTTCCGTGATTGCCGTTTGCAAGCCACTATTGGCGGCAAAATTTATAAGCATCATATAAAAGTGGGTTTCTCACCCGAAAAGCTTCAACCTTATACGAAGATGCCGGCTGATTTTGAAGATTTCTGGGAGAAGAATAAATCGGAGGCTTCATCTTTTCCTTTGGCGTATACAAAAGAGCGGGTTGAAAAATATTCTACAGATAAGATAGACTGTTATTTGGTTAAATTGCAGCTTAACAGCCGCGGGCAATGTATTTATGGCTATCTGACCTGTCCCAAAAATATGCAGAAGGGTGCTTGCCCGGTGGTGCTTTGCCCTCCGGGTGCAGGTATCAAAACAATCAAAGCTCCTCTCCGCCATAAATATTATGCAGAGCAGGGTTGCATCCGTTTCGAGATAGAAATACACGGGCTCAATCCAGAGATGTCCGAATCGGATTTTAAGGAAATCAGCAATGCCTTCAACGGCAGGGAAAACGGCTATTTGTCGAACGGATTGGACAATAAGGATAATTATTACATGAAGCGTGTTTATCTGGCATGCGTTCGCAGTATTGATTTTCTGACCTCTTTGCCGCAGTGGGACGGCAAAAATGTTATTGTACAAGGCGGCAGTCAAGGCGGAGCTTTGGCATTAATTACTGCCGGGTTGGATGAGCGGGTGACAGCTTGCGTCGCCAATCACCCGGCTCTAAGTGATATGGCAGGATATAAGGCAGGTAGAGCTGGCGGTTATCCGCACTTCTTCCGAGTAGCGGGGATGGATACAACTGATAAACTGAGTACAATGGCGTATTATGATGTAGTCAACTTTGCACGCCGGATAAAAGCTCCCACTTACCTGACTTGGGGGTACAACGATGATACCTGTCCGCCTACCACCAGTTATATTGTATATAATGTGCTGACTTGTCCTAAGGAAGCTCTAATTACTCCTGTTAACGAGCATTGGACATCCGAAGATACGGAGTACGGGCATTTGGTTTGGATAAAGAAGCATTTGAAATAGCGGTTAGTATTAACCGCTATCTTCTCATTTCTTTATTAAAAAAATCCAGTGTCTCCCTTTGCATCTCTTTATTAAAGAAATGCTTTTCTTCCCAAATTTTGGTTACGAGCCTGCTACCGGCATATTGACTTTCCCATGCCGAGCGCATAGTCCGATATGCGTCTTTTACTCCCTCTATCGGGAATAACTTGTCTTTGGTTCCATTAAAGAAAAGGGCCGGTTTCGGACAAGCGATGCTTGCCGTATGTGGGTAATCCAGATAACGTCTTAGGTTGGGAATGAGCATGGAGTAGGCTGACCCTCCTTTATTCTGGTTGTTTGTCAGTGTCATTAAATGTTCTGTTGTATTCATCCAGCAGATGGAAGCGGATGCCTTTATGCAGTCAGTCAAAGCGGACAACATCCACGAACGGTAAGCTCCCATGGAGAATCCCAAGCAACCAACCTTTTCCTTATCCACCATTGGGAGGGAAGCTAAAAACTCAGCGCTTCGTACATCGTCTATGTTGATGAAAGCCCCCCAAGAGGCTCCCATTTGCATAAAATTGGAGGCTAATGCCTGTTGTCCGTCATAACTTACACCTTCCTTGCGTCCGCGTTCTCCCCAAAATAAGGCATCAATAGATAATACCACATAACCATTCAGTGCGAAATAATCACCTGTATACTGTCCGTCATAGCAACGTGTTACCCAATCCTCGGCATCAGCCGATATTTTAGGTGATACTCCAAAGGGACGGACCATTTTCTCTTTACCAATGGAAAAGTGGGCTCCATGATCATGCAGCATTACGATAGCCGGAAAGGGTCCCTTTCCTTCAGGAACCAATAAATAAGCCGGTATGCGGGACCATTCCGAAATATTGAACCATATTTTGCGTGCTTCGTATCCTGCACGTTGCTCCGTTTCGGCAACAGACATATTGTACTCTTTGGGGGCGGGAGGCATATTTTGCATGCACTCCATGACTATATTGCGCGCTTGACTCCTCCATGCCTCGAAATCTTTTGTACCCGAATTACCCCATGCTTCGGGATAAGTGAGTTGTTGTTTCAGGTACTCGTAAAAAACGGGCATATTCTTTATTACCTCGTAACTTATTGTATCTGTTTGTGCTTTTATGCTCTGATTTACAGTAATAAAAGTAAAAAAAAGTATAACAAATAGTCTCATGCCAATATTTAAAATAAGAACAAAGATACAAGATTTTTCAACAAAATATGTATCTTTACACCACAGAATGAATATATTATGAGGAGAATCTTATATCTGATTGTAAGTTTGCTGTGTGCATTGTCGGTTCAGTCACAAACGGACTGCCTGTTTACCCATTATTCGTCCGAAGAAGGCCTTTCTCAGAATACGGTTATGAGTATTCTGCAAGACAGAAAAGGAAATATGTGGTTTGCTACATGGGACGGTATCAATAAATTCAACGGATATGTTTTCAGAACCTATAAAGCCAAATTTGATAACCGGATAAACTTGACGAATAACCGTGTGGACCATATGTACGAGGATAAGTATGGTTTTCTTTGGTTGCAGACGTACGATAATCAAGTCTATCGCTTTGATACTCGTTCCGAAGTCTTTGAACATGTTCCTGCTACGGAAGAAAAAGGGGGTAGAATTGCCATAACTTCAATAAAAGTATTGCCATGCGGCTCTGTGTGGCTGCTTTCGGAAAATGAAGGAGCTGTTCGTGTAAAGACGAATCCGTCTACTTACCGTATTTCTTCGGAGTGGTACTCCGAAACATCGGGTTTGTTTCCGGCAATGTGCGTGTACGATATTTATGAGGACCATGCCGGTAACGAGTGGATACTGACTGATAATGGGTTGGGAATGCTTTCGGCAGGAAGTTCCAAGCTTGTTTCTTATTTTGTGGAGACAGCGCAGAAGGAAGAAACGAAAGGACAGTATTTTTATGCGGCTCAGGAGTTTGGAGATGAGATATTCTTTGGCTCAGACCATGGGCGGGTATGGCGTTATCAAAAGAAGGACGGACAGTTCGTGTTGTTGCAGTTGCCCGCATCTTCACGGATTGTGGAGATAAAAAAGATAGATGAACAAGATATTTTAATCGTAACGGAAACAGACGGTTTCTTTGTTTATAACGTACCTTCACAGGGGTGGGAGCATTATAAAGCCTCACGTCTTCCAAAGGCGGCAGTCCGTTCTGTCCATATAGACCGGCATTCGGAAATATGGTTCGAACAGGAAGTACCGGGCACTGTTGCCCACTTCAACACGAAAACAAAAGTGCTGAAAACGGAAGTGGTACCGGTGGAGCCAACCAGTACAGACCGTTCACGTCCGGCTTTTCATGTGCACGAAGATATTTATGGAACCGTATGGGTGCATCCTTATGGAGGGGGCTTTTCGCGTTTTGACAGAGAGAGCAATCGCTTGCTGCCTTTCTACAACGGATTGCATGACTCTAACTGGCGGTTCTCCAATAAGATTCATTCGGCTTTCTCCGACAAGCAAGGCAACCTGTGGATGTGTACGCATTCCAAGGGATTGGAGAAAATTACTTTTCGGGCGTCACAGTTCCGTATGATAACTCCGGAACCTCACCGCTATGAATCTTTGAGCAATGAGGTACGTGCACTTTGTGAAGACACCGGACACAATCTTTGGGTGGGGCTGAAGAACGGGAAACTACGTGTCTATGACAAGAACCATTCCGAACGCGGATACTTGACCGATGCGGGAACCATATCCCGTGTGGGCACACCTTTGAAAGGGAATGTCTATTTTGTGTATCAAGACAGCAAAGCCAACCTTTGGATTGCCACCAAGGGAGAGGGGCTTGTAAAAGCGGAACCCCAAGGCGAGATGCGCTATAAGCTGACGCGCTATCAATACCGGAAGGATGATATATATAGTTTGAGTGACGATAATGTATATTGTGTATACGAGGACAGCAAGGGGCGTATCTGGGTTGCTACTTTCGGAGGCGGTGTCAATTACCTGACACGCAATCGGGAAGGTGAGGAGATATTTATCAGTCATCGCAACAACCTGAAAGGTTTCCCTATTGACAAATGCCATAAGGTGCGTTTCATAACAGGCGATCATCGGGGATATATATGGATTGCCACCACCATAGGGGCTCTGATGGTAAACGGTGATTTCAAGAATCCCGAAGATGCCGTATTCCATCATTATCTTCGTGTGCAGGATAATATACACAGTTTGAGCAACAATGATGTACATTGGATACTGCCTACCCGTAACAAAGAACTCTATTTGGCCACCTTTGGAGGCGGATTAAACAAGTTGCAGTCTGTAGATGCGGACGGCAATGCGATGTTCAAATCATATTGTGTCAATGACGGCTTGCCCTCGGACATCCTCCTTTCTATCTGTGAGGATAATAAGGGCAACCTTTGGATGAGTACGGAGAACGGTATCAGCAAGTTCATTCCCGGAGAGGAAAGATTTGAGAACTACGCCGATGAGCATAGTTCGTTCCGTATACGCTTTAGTGAAGCCGCTTCGGCTTATACTTCGTGGGGGAATCTTATGTATGGAACGAGTGAGGGTATTTTCTTTTTCAATCCGGATATTACCCGGAAGAGTACCTATATTCCGCCGTTGGTACTTTCTAAATTATTGGTATCGAACGAAGAAGTGCTTCCGGGTGCAAACTCTGTGCTTCAACAAAGTCTGGATGACACCCGCGAGTTGAAGCTCTCCCATGAAGAGAATATTTTCACCATTCAGTTTGCGGCGCTCGACTATACCGAGCCCGCTGAAATCCAGTATGCCTATATTCTGGAAGGCTTTGAGAAGTCATGGAATAACGTCGGCAAGCAACGGATGGCTACCTATACCAACCTGCCCAAAGGACATTATGTGTTTAAGGTTCGTTCTACCAATGCCGAGGGTGTGTGGACGGAAAATACTCGTCTGCTTGATATAGAGGTACTTCCTTCTTTTTGGGAAACTCCTTTTGCCTATTTCTTGTATGTGTTGTTTGTGGTGCTGATTATTGTGACGGCTGTCTATATTCTGTTCACAATCTATCGTCTGAAGCATGAGGTGTCCGTGGAACAGCAAATGACAAACATGAAACTGCGCTTCTTTACGGACATTTCGCATGAATTGCGTACTCCTTTGACCTTGATATCCGGCCCGGTGGAGTATGTGCTGAACAATGCGCAGTTGCCGGAGGATGCCCGTGAACAGCTGCAGGTTGTAGAGCGAAATACAAACCGTATGTTGCGCCTGATTAATCAGATATTGGATTTCCGGAAGATTCAGAACAAGAAGATGAAAATGCAGGTACAACGCATCGAGGTGGTGGCATTTACTCGTAAGATTATGGAAAACTTTGATTCCGTAGCCGAGGAGCATCACATTGATTTCTTGTTTGAGACGGAGAAATCCGAACTCTATCTGTGGGTGGATGTCGATAAGTACGAAAAGATAATCTTCAACCTGCTTTCCAATGCTTTCAAGTATACTCCCAATGGAAAGATGATTAAGATGTTCATCCATGAAGACGAGGATACTGTTTCCATTGGCGTGCAGGATCAGGGTATCGGCATTGCCGAGAACAAGAAAAAGTCCATCTTTGTCCGTTTTGAGAATCTGGTAGACCGTAATCTGTTTAATCCGAGTACGGGTATCGGCTTGTCATTGGTGAAGGAATTAGTGGAAATGCATAAGGCCCTGATTTCGGTGGACAGCAAACTGGGCGAAGGCAGTTGTTTCAAGGTAGACTTTCAGAAGGGTAAAGAACATTATGATGATTCGGTGGAATTTATGCAGGATGATGTAACGGTCGGTCTGGAAGTTCACCGGCAACAAGTGGAGGATACGGACGAAGCGGTTTTCTCACAATCGGTAACAGAAGAAACAGTACAAGGCAACGGAGAAGTGGAAACGTCCAAAGGACTGATGCTTTTGGTAGAAGACAATTCGGAGTTACGTATATTCCTGCGGAGCATATTCTCCTCCGAGTACCGCATCGTAGAGGCTGCCGATGGTATGGAAGGTTGGAGCAAAGCCTTGAAGTTCCTGCCTGATATAATCATCAGTGACGTGATGATGCCGGAGAAAGACGGTATAGCTATGACCCGTGAGTTGCGTGCCGATATGACTACCAGCCATATTCCTATTGTGTTGCTTACAGCGAAATCCTCCATTGAAAGCAAACTGGAAGGGTTGGAATACGGGGCCGATGTTATATAACGAAACCATTCAGCGCTACTTACCTGAAGGCGCGTGTCAAGAACTTGCTTGCCCAGCGGCAGAAGTTACAAACGCTGTACCGTCAGGATTTGATGTCCGCGGGAGTGGCTGTGCCCGTTCCCGGTGAGCAAATGGAAGAAAATGTAACAGCTGGTTCTGAGACAGACAAATCCCCGTCAATGTCTCCCAACGACCGTAAGTTTATGGACAAACTCGTTGATTTAATGGAGAAGAACATGGATAATGGCGATTTGATAGTAGATGATTTTGTGCGGGAACTGGCTGTCAGCCGTTCTGTCTTCTTCAAGAAGCTGAAAACCCTGACCGGTTTGGCACCTATCGAGTTCATCAAGGAAATGCGTATCAACCGTGCTGTCCAGCTGATAGAAACAGGGGAGTACTCCATGACGCAAATCTCCTATATGGTGGGTATCAACGATCCGCGTTATTTCAGTAAATGCTTTAAACAGAAAATGGGAATGACACCGACCGAGTATCGGGATAAGGTGCTGAAATAAGCTGCTGTTTCGTAACTAAAAATAGAGGGGCACCATATTCGTGGTGTCCCTCTTTCTTGCAAAGAATGTCTGTTTTAAAATCTCCCGATCTTACTTACAGACCGTGTTCTTTCTTTATCAAGATTATCTATGAGAGTCGAAAATCGCAATTAATATCCGGGATTTTGGTCCTCCATAGTCAGCTGCTCATTGGCATCAATGGCAGCCTGCGGGATAGGCCATAATAATTTTTCACCTATGGCGGTAGCTGCAGAACCTTTCAAATGCGGGTTATACAGATTATTGTACTCTATGAGCTTGCCCATACGGCGGAGGTCCATTCTGCGATAACCGTTACCATACATTTCACAAGCTGATTCTTTGAGAATAACATCCAAATCAACAGAGGGAGCATCAGGCAAACCGGCACGTTTGCGGACACTGTTCAAGCGGGCAAGGGCTTTCGGGTCGTTTAGTTTGTAGTAAGCCTCGGCAGCTACAAAAAACATTTCAGGAAGTGTGATTATGTGCAGGTCGCGAAAACTCTTTCCGGCATCGTAGGATGCTATGGCAGAGTCATCGAATTTACGGCAAGGCATTACGGCCCAACTCCATTGCTGTGCTGTGGCAAAGTCATACTTTGTGATGATTCCGTTGGGATATTTTTTTAAGTCTTCCGTATAATTACTCATCGGCTCCATACCAGCTGTTAGCTCATTTTGCGGGATTATGAAAGCATGGGCGCGGTTTGTCGGATCTTCATTACGCCACGCGGCTACGGAAGCTTCATCACATTCCCAATAAGCGGGGTAGTAAACGCCTACCATTTTACCTTGAGCAGTGTTTCCGTTACTATAGAAGGCAAAGTAATCGCCGATGGGCTTTCCGTCTTCTTTGAATCCGGTGGCATTGTCGCCCCAGTATTTCTTTACGAGCAACGTCTTCATGAACGTGGCATCATAACGTTTGTCACCTTTTTCAAAGTATCTCAGTGTGTGCATATAGGGGATGTATCGGGAATCTCCATTTTTCATGCCTTCTTCCGAACCACCGTAGTAGCCGGAGTAGAGGGATTGCCAGCGGTTACCTACATTCTGGTCGTGTGCAGTTTCGTAGTCATATTCCACGTCGAAGATGAATTCCGCGTCATCGTCCCCTGAACGGTCTGCCGCCCATAGTTTGGCGAATTCTGTTGTCAATGAACGTCCGTTAATCACTTCATCGGCAAGTTTGGCAGCTTCTGTAAAGTAAGAGTTGTTGTTCAAATCCCATGCAGCGGAAAGATAGGTCTTGGCAAGCAATGCTTTGGCTGCCTCTATACTGGCTTCACCGCCTCCTTTGGTTGCTGAAGAGGCTACTAACTTGTTGTTACTGATGATGTCCTTCAAGGTGTCGATGATGTGGTTGTACACAGCCTCGGCAGTGGCTCTCGGATAGCCTTTGACGGCTGTACTGGCATATTCGGTAATCAGGGGTACACCGCCATAGTTGTTCACTAACAGATAGTAGAACAATGATTCCACAAAGCGTCCTTCATCTATCGCTTTCTGCTTTATCTCGTCACTCACTGTGGCGTTGGGGGCATAGTACTGTATGGCAAGGCAAGAGCGTAAACCGTCATAACAAGTAGTATAGAAGTCTTCCACAATACCGTTTTCAGGGGTGAAGTTGGACCAGCGGTGCAAGGCTGCATCGTTGTCTTTACGTCCGTCTTGATACATATCTGTGCCGGAGTTGAAGTAGGTTGTCACATCGCTGCTGTTGAATATGGCATCAAGTTGTCCGTATGCGTCATTAACCAATGACTGGAAACCGTCGGCTGTGGCAAAGTACTCTATGTCGGTCACAGAACTTTTATTGTCAGGAGTCAGGAAGTCGTCGCATCCTGTCAATGTGATGGAAGTTGCCATACACATTGCATATAGTAATCTTTTATATGGTTTCATATCTTTAGAATGTTTATAGATTTAGAATTTGATATTTGCACCGATTTGGTAGGTTACGGAAGCCGGACCGCCGTCAACCAATGAAGCGCTGGCCCATTCCGGGTCGAAGCCTTCATAGTCGGTGAAGCAGAAGGGGTTGAGTACATTGACATAGAGACGCAGGTGCTTGATGGCAAGTTTGCTGGTCCATTGTTTCGGGAAGGTGTAGCCCAATGTAATGTTTTTCACCTTGACGAAAGAGGTCTTATGGTATCTGACGGCTGTGCTGCTTTTAGTGAAGTAGTTTCCGCCCGTTTTGTCTGTATTATTGGGGTAGGGACAGCTGCCATAGTGAGTTGTGGCTTGTGTAGTCACGTCACCGGTCACGGGATCAAGTACCGGAGTACCGGCAGGAATATAATAGTCAAAACTCATCTTTTGACGGCCACGGTCGCTGTAGTCCATATATTGTTCGTGGAAGTAGCTGCGTGACCATTGTCCCTGTTTGGTGTAAAGCATGAAAGAGAAATCAAAACCTTTATATGCCATGCTCGAACTTAAGCTTCCGGTCCAAGTGGGATCCGTACAGCCAAAGATTTGTTTGTCATCGTCATTGATTACTCCGTCATCGTTCCAATCGTTTACAGCCATTTGACCTTCATACCATTTCAATTTGTTCTTGCTCTTGGGACCGAATGTGTCGTAAACCTCTTGCAGAGTGTAATGGCGGTCACCATTGATGGTATGCATTGTTACACCCTGGTCTGTAATGACGCCTGCAGGCGTGTAGTCACGCAATACATTTAACCGCTCGCCGATGAACCAGTTCTTGGAAATGTCATCGCCGTTTGGCAATTCTTTGATTTTGCTCCAGTTGCGTGCAAATGATACGTTTACATCCCAAGTGAAGTTCTGGTTGCGAATAACGCCAAAATTCAACCCTAATTCGATACCGGTGTTTTGTACAGAACCGATATTGGTAGTGATGGAGCTTTCACCGGTTTCGATGGGGACGGTGGCTTTCATAATCTGCCCGTCGGATAAGCGGCGATAAGCGTCAGCAGTTACGTTGATGCGGTTTTGTAATACGGCAAAGTCCAAACCGAAGTTGAATTCTTTAATCTTCTCCCAAATAAGGTTTTTGTCTACCAATCCGTTGGGGTAGTAGCCTTGTAACTCTTTACCGTTGATGGTTACGTAAGACGGACCGGCAGCTGAAGAGCTGGTCACATAATCACCTACATTGTTGTTACCTGTAATACCGTAAGAAAGGCGTAGCTTCAAGTTATCCAGCCATTCTACGTCTTTCAGGAAGTCTTCTTCCGAAGCGCGCCATGCCACAGCTGCGGAGGGGAACCACCCCCAACGGTTGTTTTTGGCAAAGCGTGAAGAACCGTCAGTACGTACGGTTACGGTAGCCATATAGCGTTCTTTATAGGCGTAGTTTACGCGGGCAGCGACAGAAACCAATGATGATTCCGTATACGAAGAAGCGATATCTTTTGTTCCGGAACCTTTACCCATAGCATAAAATGAGAGCTTGTCATCCGAGATGTCCGTTACGCCTTGTGTATATTGCTCTTTGTCTGATTTGTACAGAGAGAATAATCCCATAGCGCCGATACGGTGGTCTCCGAACGTTTTTGTAAAGTCAATCTGGTTATCCCAAGTCCAGTCCAAACGGTCTGTGTTGGTAACAGTGGCTTCGTTGTATTTCTTCTTCTGATACCAAGCAGTACCCAGTGGATATTTCTCAGAGACACCTGTACCCATGAAGACACCTTGACGGCCGTGGTAGAAGTTGGGTGAGAACGTGGTTGTGAATTTCAGCCCTTCCATGAGGTTGAAGCGCAAGTAAGCATTACCGAATACATGGAATTTGCGAGTCGTATTTTCGTATGCGTCTATCTCAAAGTCAACGAGGGGCGAAGGCGTGGAAGTCAAAGACATCTTTCCTACTTTTGCCGGAATGGCGAGTAAATTTCCGTCTTCATCCCAAGGAGAAACTACGGGAGCAAACCAGAATGCGTTGTTGTAGGGGGAGTAGGTATTTGAACCGTCGGTAAACCAGTCGTTCTGTACGTCATAAACCAAATTGACAGACATACCGGCTTCTACCACCTTGTTCAGTTTGCTGTCGAACGCACCTTTGATGTTGAAACGGTTGTAGTCGTTTTTCTTGAATACATTTTCTTCACCTTGATAACCTACGCCTAAGCGATAGTTCGTTTTTTCAGAAGCGCCGCTGGCACTAATGAAGTGGTTTTGTTGGGAAGCAGTGCGCAGAACCTGACCGGCCCAATCATAACTTTCATTGCTCATCCATCTGTCGTGAAGGGGAGAGTTTTTCCAGTCTGTTCCGTTTTGGAATACGGATTGCAGGTCACCGTCCGTAATGGTATAGTCGATAGTACCGTCTGCGTTAGGACCACTGGTAGTAGTATAACGTGCGAACCGGTAGTTCATCCATTCTGTAGATTCCATAAACTCCGGCATACGGGCTACCTTGCGGATGCCATAATAACCATCGTATGTGATTTCTACCGGTTGTGCCTTGTTCTGTCCTGCACCTGCGCCCTTTGTGGTAATAAGAATTACACCTTCGGAAGCGCGGGAACCGTAGATAGCAGTAGAAGAAGCATCTTTCAGTACGTCGATACGTTCGATATCTTCGGAGTTCAAGAAGTCGATGGATGAAACCACCATGCCATCTACTACATAGAGAGGTCCGCTTGAATTATTGATGGATGATTGTCCGCGGATTTGCATACTGAATTTACCATTGGCACGGCTGTTGGTTGCTGTGATATTGACACCCGGAACTGAACCCTGCAAAGCGTCTTCTACACGAAGTGCACCGCGAGCGGCCAACTTATCAGAGGAAACAGAGGCTAAAGAACCCGTTACGTCTGTTTTCTTCATAGTACCGTAACCTACAACCACTACCTCGTCCAATGCTTGCGCATCTTCTTTCAGCGTGACTTTGATGTTACTCTGGTTGCCGACAGTAACAGTTTGCGAGATATAACCGATAAATGATACCTGAATTTTGGCGTTGGGCTGTACGCCTTGAAGTTTGAATTTACCGTCGATGTCGGTAATCACACCATTGGTAGTTCCTACTTCCAATACATTTGCACCTATTACAGGTTCGCCCGTACCATCTATGACAGTACCCGAAATCTGGCGACCTTGTGCAAAAGCGACTAAACACAACATACTCAGTGACAGAGTAGCTAATGCCCTTTTGGCAAGTCTTTTTAAATCCATAAGTTTGTTTTTTATAGTTATTAAATATAAAAGGTTAACATCTATTGTGAGGTGTTTCCCTCTGTTATCGAACACAAACGTAATAGATTGTTAATAAATAGAAGATTATTTTTTGGTATTCTTTGTGGAAAAATTGATTTTTAACGAGAAACTCAGATTTGCAAGACACCCCTTACACACTTCTGCATCCCTTTATTTATCGGACTTTACGGGTGGAACCATTGTTCAGACGAGTTGCACTACCGGATAAACGTTACCGTAACGTCCGCGCTTGCGTACGAATCCAGCCGGAGATAGCAGTTGCGCGAAACTGTTAGGATTTACTCCTCGCATGGCAGCGGGATTCTGTTTTTTCAATGCTTTGAATATATCGGCGGCAGAAAGATTATGAACCATCTCCTTAGTGTCTTTTTCGGTGGCAGGGCGAAAGCATGAAAAGAGTACTTCATCCGTCATATTACGACGTTGGAACGTACGGTTGTGTTCTTGCAGTTCCTGTTCTTCTTCGGCGGTAAACCAATAGCGGGCTCCATTCGAGAGTTCCTGTTTGAGCTGTGCATAGATTTGTTTATGTTCGATGTGGCTGCAATTTATTTTTTCCTTTACCTCTACGCACAGAAAACGGCGGCTGCCTGTCGAATCGGAAAGCAGGTCGAAGCGGTTGCTTGTGCCGATGAAAGAAGCGATGCGGGGCAGATTGCGAAAATTCCTTTGGTATGCCTTGCATAGGTTCAAGTCTGCCATTTGCATCAGGTTCTTGAGCAGGGGCATTTTTCCGATAGAGTATTTGTCGAACTCGTCGAGGTTTAGCAGTCCCATTTCCGACATTTTGCGGGTGACATTGCTTCGTGAGGTGAGCTCTACCTCATCCGAATAGTAACGGGACAGGCTGTCGGGCATCAAGCTTTTGCAGAAGGTGGATTTCAGGCAGCCCTGCCGGGTGCTGACGAGAAGGGGAGCTACACTGTTGGCATGCTTTCCGGTTTTCCCGGTCCATTGTGCGGCCAGTCCGAGCATCCATATGTGGAAGCCGTTTATCCAGAATGGCTCGGAAGAGATGCGGCGTGCCAGTTTGCCAATCCGGTCAATGCCGTCCCAAACGGGGAGCCGGTCGAAGTAAAGTAAGAAGGGGTGATATTCTTGTACGTTTTTAGAGAATAGATAGCGGCTGATGTCTTTATCCCAACAAAGGATACCCTGTGCATGGGCTTCAAGGCACAGCGAGTTCAGTTCGCGCTTACCTATCGGTGTGAATATTTCATGTGTGCTGTCACTGAGACGGTATTCGGTTTCTTCTGTCAGCATATTGTAGCGAAAGTCGTAGGTGGCTTGCAGAAAGCGGTTCACTTGCTCTGTCAGGCTGACCGGATGATGCTTGGCGGGTGATTTTTGTTCGAGGAATTTTCTTTGATGTCCGTTTCTCCAATCTCTTATTAAGAAAGAGATAAATTTCATAATGCTGTTTTTCATCATACAAATTGTTTTTATTAATTGTTTTGTGTCACGAAGTTACTATCGGCAAACCACCTTTTGCAAGCCTTTTCCGCACTATTTTCGCTTGTAGCGCCGAACAACTCAAACCCTTGTTTTATTCTATTTTCAACGTAGGATAGTCTGTCTTTCCTCGTAGTAAAATAGGATGTTGACAGTAGTAAACAGGTCTATTTATATCTGTCAACGTATCTGTTTACGTTTGTCAACAGGTCTGTTGACAATAGTCAGCATTCATTTATTCTTATAGGAAAAATAGATTATCTCATGGGAAAACACTAACTTTACACAGTATAAATAAATACTGCACTATGGCAATTCATTTTGAATGGTACGAGAATCCGGTACCGCCGAACCGACCGGACGAGAAAAAGCTCCATGCGCGCATTACGCTCAATGGAAAGATAGGAACGGACTATGTGAGGCGCAGGATTCAAGAACGTTGCTCACTGACGGAAACGGATGTAACGTCTGTGCTCGATGCCTTGTCGCATATACTGGGCGAAGAGTTGGGCGACGGACGCCAAGTGCATTTGGACGGGATAGGCTATTTCCATCCTACGCTGAAATGTGTAGAGGAGGTGACGGCAGATACGAAACGTAAAAACACGAAAGTTCGTCTGAAAGGTATCAAGTTTCGTGCCGACCAAGCATTGAAGAACGAGATAGGGGTTGTGAAGCTTAAGAATATCAAGCATAACGGACACTCCCGTAAGCTGTCGGATGTGGAAATAGATATGCACTTGCGGACGTATTTCGCCGACCACCAGCTGATGACGCGAGCGGACTTCCAGCAGATATGCGGATTTATGAAGTCGAAGGCGATGGAACATATCCGAAGGCTGAGGACGGAAGGCAAAATACGGAACATCGGAATACCTACACAACCTGTGTACGTGCCTGTGGCGGGATATTACGGGGTGAGCAGGGACAGGATTGTGAGGCAGTGATCAGAGTTTATGGTAAAATATCTTTTTTGTAATCTTGCGATAAGATGTCGGCGCATCTTTCAGCAATATTGATGATTATATCCATTCCTTTCTTGCGTGAAATCCGGATACTTTCGCCTACGGTAAGCATATCCTCAATGCTCGGTTTTCCTCGGTTGTTGGCAGAAGTGGCGTGTTCTCCGTTGTAGCCATTACTGCATAGAGTCAAGTCGTAAGCCGGGGCTAACAGCCAGTGATTTTCTTTCCATATAAAACTAAAGTTTTTGGCATGATCATCTTTGTTGTCTGTCAGTATGTTGAAGACCATACGCCGGAACATTTCGTCTACTTGCGCAGTATCTTGGGTAAGGTAGCCGGTGAGATGTAGCAGGTGTTTATAGTCTAATTTGGGGTTTAGGATAGACTCATTCAGAAGAGCCCCTGCGGTGGCGATGTGAAGTCTGGTATTGTTTTCGATGTCAAAACGTCTGGTAGCAAAGTACTTTCCCTCTATTAATTTGAAGTCGGGTACAGTGATGCCACATTTACGGGCGATTTCGTTATAGTGATGTTCCATTACTCCCATATTTTGTGGGTCGTAAGTATGGCGGAACTTGACCAGCCATGAACCCTCTGCATCGTGAGCAGGCACTTCGGGCGACATCCTCCGGAGTTGCCGCTGTTGAAATAGAGAATATCTTCGTCTTTGTCTGATTTTTCGGACAGCACATCCAGGGCCATTTGCTGGAGTTCTTCTAATTGTGGGAGTGATTTTTCTTTGCCGATGTACGTTTCGGGGACGTAGCATAGTGCACCCATTCCGGATGTGCCGATAATACTCAATCGCTGAAGCGGTGTCAGTGTGTTGTCGTTTATGCCTTGCTTCTTTAGTAAGCGGTTGAGCAGGTAGCGTCCGTAACCATCGGGCAGGCTGTCTTCGAAAATGCCAAAGTTTCCCCAAAACGGTTCCGGTCGGGCTATGAACAAGTCTGGTTTCAGGGGAAGGTCGAGTGGCGAAATTGAGAAACCGGTTGCTAACCATGATTTGTCATATTGAAAGGCGCACAACCGACTGTCAGGTGTCATGCTGAGTGTCCCGACGATGCGGTTATGGTAGGTTACTGATAATTTATTTACTGATTTCATTGCGTCCTTTCTTTCTGTTCTTGTTTTTGTTGATTGTTTCCAGTTCTTCCATGGTGTTGTATAGAGGTTCGGCCAGTAGTTTTTTTACCTCTTTGGCATATCCCAATGCCTTTGCCAATGCCACGTAGGAGCTTAAGGAGATAGTATGTTTTCGCTCGAATTTGGCAATGGTGGGTGTCGGTACTCCACTGAGTTCGGTGAGTGCCTCGCGTGATAGCCCTTTTTCCAGCCTGCGCTTTTGCAAGTTGTTGGCGAGAATTGTTAATATCTCGTCGGGAGTATCAATGTCGAAACTGTAATATAATTGCATATTATTGTATCTTTAATCAGTTGTTTTATTCGATATTGCATACTATTATATCTGATACAAATGTAGCTTCTTTTTGTGGAAAAACAAAAGAAAACCATTTTTATTTATGAAAAGGTGGAAGCGAAGGTTTGAAAATGAGGTTCCACCCGCAAAGCCCGACGGATAGGGGAGTGTGGAAGGTGGAAGGGGGGACTGATGTATAAAAAGTAAGAGGATATGTTCAGTTCTGAACATATCCTCTTTGGCTGTTTATGCACCTTATAAATGGTGTTTACTTAATACTTGTTACCACCAACGCGGGTCGCCGGCAATACTTTTCAAATCGTTTATTAATAGCGTGAAGTTACTCTTCTTAGCATCTTTGAATGTACCGTTTACATCTTCACCGGTAGGTTTCAGTTCGAATGTGGAGGCAGGTTCTGTGGCACCTTCTGCTACATACCATTGGATGTCGTTTGTACCATAGCAATTATCTACCATCATAGTACCTTTGGCTGCGCGGATGCTGAGTATGCTCCGGCTTTTCCTGAGTTACTCCGGGACCGAATATGCAGTCCTTTAAAGTTGGGTCTTCCGTGAATTTTTCTTTAGAGAAATCAAACATATAATTATTGCCACTTTTCATATTATAAACGAATGTACAGTTAGTGGCTGAGAATGTTCCTTCGGCATTGCTGTTCTTTCCTTGCACAAAAAGTTTCTCGCAATGTGAGAATGAGGAATTACTAATCTTGATATGCTTGAAATTGGCAGCGTCATTGTCTGCGTTTGTCACTCCGTATCCACCTATTGAATCAACTATACAATCGTCCATGATGAAGTTGTCGATAGAGGCACCGGTCTTTATTCGGCATATACCGCGTTTGTATCTGATGTCACAACTCTTAAATTCCACCGTACTGATTGATGCTCCGCTCTTGTCGAGGTTAAAGATATATTTGTCTCCGAAGTTTTTACTGGTTTTTAGAGCCTTGGGGTGTTCGGAGAATTTTATTTTTTCAGCGACAAAACCTCCAATGGCACCTTCCGCATTATAGTTACCGGCTACTTCAATGATGGCGTCTCCCTTGAGACTGAGTCCGGTAACAATCTTGATGGTTCCTTGCGTAGCAGGCAATGTGATTGTACCATTCAACTCGTACTTACGTCCACCTTCCAGTACAATGGTAATGTCCTGATCGGGATATTTGGCGATGGTGTCGTTAAAGAAACTTTGTGATAAGTATGAGTAGCTTTCCTCGGCTGTCAGACTGCGCAGGTTGGCTACAACACCTTCATAAGCTTCGGGTGCAGCGGTGGTGAATACTTTCTTTCCAAGATAGTTGCCGTTGTTATAGGCACGTACGACATAGTTGTTTTCAGGCTCTAAATTTTCAAATATAACTTCTTTAGCACTCAGGTCGGCATCAGTCAAAGTATAGTCTTCCAACAATTCTTCTTCTTTTACCGTACTGCCTTCGGGTGTCACCTGATGGAAGAGTTTCAGATTTGTATAAGTATCTTCATCCCATGAAACCAATGCCATGTTGTCGATGGCCTCTACTCCTTTCAGTTTGGTAGGAAAATCCAATGTCGTAATAGTGGGAACTACGAAATACTTGGATTCCAATCCGCTGCTTTTGCTGTGTGAACGGACTTTGATGGTATAGTCCGTGTCATAGTTCAGCCCTTCAAAACGATAAAATGTTGTGTCTGTTTCGGCAGCCAACTCCAGACCGTCTTTCCCGGTCAAAGTCAGGTCATAGTAATCTGCACCTTCATAACGGTCCCAATTTACCTCTATCCATTGTCCGGAAATAACTGTTTCGCTGACAATAGGGCGGAACAAGGCGTCTGCCTTTGTCACATCGTCATCATCATCGCAACTTGCCATTAAAGTACCTGTGCCTAAAGCAAGTGAAAGCAATAAAGTCTTGATATTAAATATATGTTTCATATTTCTTCTATTTTAATAGTTAGTTAGCACCTCTTACAATTCCATAGCCATTGTTGTTCAGCACCGTACTGTTTGCAATCTTCTGTGCGGGTATCGGCAGCAGGTAGGGAACAGCACTCTCACCTGTGGCATCGGTATACCCTCTGTAACAGTTTGTAATGTAGTTGGCAACTTCATATTCTCCGGTCTTTACTTCCTCTCCTGTTGTGGGGTCTTTGACGGTAAGCGCCTTTATGAATGCGGAAGTGAAGTTATGGGCAGCGTATTTGCCTGCGTTTTCTGCCTTGTCCAAATCTTCAGCTTTGACGGTTTCGGCCGGTACTTCTTCTTCGGGAAGAGCGTACTTCGTATTCAAGAAAGAAACCATGCCTTTGTTCTTTGTATAATAAAGTTTCTTTGCATAATTGAGATAAGGTTGAACTCCCGGTTCACTTCTGAACTCGTCAACATAAGAGCGTCCCATTTGGGTCAATATCTCTTTTGTTTCCACGATTTTCTTGCCGTAGACATTCCAACGGACTAAGTCGTATTTGCGTAGAGCTTCACCTCCGAATTCCCATGCACGTTCGTTGATGATGGCATTGCGGAAATCGTTTTCGTCTGTCAAGGCATTTACGTAGGATTCTACTTTTTCCGATTGGTCTTCGGCTGCGAAGGCACGGGCACGGACTTTCTTTAACTGTTCTTTTGCCAAATCGGTAGGACCGTTCAATTCATTTTCGGCTTCAGCCAACGTCAACAATACTTCAGAATAACGCATCAAAGTCCAATTGATGCCTGTTCCTTTGGAGGAAGAAGAACCGGGCTCGCTGGTCATCATAATACGGCTCCATTTGCCAACCGCAATACTTGTAATGTTATCGAGCGCCTGATTGTTATCTGCCGTATATTTTACGAATGTACAAGTAACATCACGACGGATGTCTTTGTCGTCGAATGAGCACCAGTAAGCAGGGCTCAGGTTTACTTGAATGGTTGTTGTTCCTTTGGAACTACCGGTCACAACCTGACCTATACACCAACCTACATCACCGCCATTACCTTCTACATGGGCTACCTCATACAGAACTTCATCATTGGGAGTTGTGACAAATTCACACTGCTTCTTGAAGATGTCCTTATAGTCTGGATGTAATTCACGTCCTTTCAATTGAATCAGTTTTTGGCAATAATCTTTGGCTAACTGATAGTAATCAGCAGAGGTACTCGCTTTCTTTTCTGTGCCATTTATGCTGTAGGTCACAGTCAAGTCTTCGCTTGTTACATCCAAATAGTCTTCTGCACGTTTCATCGTGCCGTCGGCAGTCATTCCGTATCCGGCACGGTACATGGCCAAACGGGCAATCAGACCTAAAGCAAAGTCACGGTTCATACGTTCTACGCCGGCCGGCGCTACATCAGAAAACGGCATATCTTCTTCATGGTCGACCAATGCTTGAATCTCTTTGGTAAAGATGATGTTCTTGTCGGTTTTAGGCAAGTCAAGTTCCATACCGGCTTTGGCTGCTTCAGCAAAGTAAGGAACATCACCCCAATTGCAGCAGAGCATCCAATAACGGTATGCACGCAAACAGTGGGCTTCGCCTAATAGGGCTTTCATACCGGATTCTGTTTTGCCCGTCAGTCCTTCGATTACTTGGTTACAACGGTCTATAGCTAAATAATTACTGTCCCAAGCCTTTTGTATGTCACCCCAGTTTTCCAGTAAGCCTCCTTGTAGTGACCAAACATCGCGGCGTGAGCCATCCGGCTTGTCACCCGGTGCAATGCACTCAACATCTGTGTTTTGAGCCCATACATTTGCCATACGGGAAGAGAATGGGTCTTCATTAAATTCTTTATAGGCGCCTAACAGGAGCTTCAGGGCGTCATTCTCATTGGAGAAAACATAGTTCGGATCGAACTGTGATGGAGAATCTACATTCAGGAAATCGTCGCAGGAAGTCAAGGCTACAGCTCCCATGAATGTTGCTATGATATATTTATTTATTTTCATATTCGTACTTTTTGTTAAGATTAGAAAGTCAAGTTTACACCTAATGTCCAAGAAAAACTCTTAGGATATGCAGAATAGTCAACGCCCGGAGTCAGACCTGAGGCTTTACTTCCACGAATAGAAGAACTTACTTCCGGGTCATATCCGGAATAGTCTGTCAGTACAAATACATTGTTCAATGTACAATAAACCCGGAATTGTTCGCATAAGAATTTCTTTGTATATTTCTTCGGAATGGTATAACCGAGTGTCACATTCTGCAGACGCAGGAAAGAACCGCTTTCGATAGCCCAAGAATGAGGAACGGCCGTTGCATTACCAAAAGACCACGGAGTCCAGTATTGTTTAGCATTGGCACCTTCATTCATAGAAGCCAAAGTTGCCAAGTCGGTAATCAAGTTACCTGCGTTATCAATATAGGTATAGCGGTTGCTACTGTTCATAAGATTCAGAAGATTTGGATTGTTGGTTCTGTATTGTTGAGTAGAAGCAATCTTTTCTGCATTATAAATGTCATTGCCTAATACGAAGTTGAACATGACAGAAGCGTCAAAGCCGTAGAATGTACCATTCAGACCAAAACCGCCGGTTACTTTGGGAGTCGCTTTACCTATTACAGTGCGGTCGAGTCGTCAACTACTCCATCCGGTGTACCGTCGGGACCGGAAATATCCTTGAATTTGATGGTACCCGGGCGTATACCGGCTTTACCGCCTAGTAAACCTGTTGTAGGTACACCCTCTTTCAATACATATTTTTTGGATGTTTCGTCGTAGCTTGCGAAATCATTGGTTGTATAATATCCGTCAGTAATCCAACCAACCATCAAACCGATGGGCTGACCTACTTCTACACGGAAATCATTGTATCCTTTGAGGTCCGTTCCTGCCCATCCGGAAGCGAATTCCATTTGCGTCAGACCGTCAGCTAATTTTTCTACATTTGATTTGTTGAAACCTATATTGAAGTTTGCGGACAAACTGTAGTTCTTCTTTTCAAGTATAAATGCGTTCAAACTTAACTCGATACCCTTGTTAGAGGTTTCGGCTGTGTTTTCCATGGTCTTTTCATAACCGGGAGCTATAATATTGCGTTCGATAAGCAGGTCTACGGCGGAGTTCCAATAGGCTTCAACAGTACCTGAAATCTTTTCGTTGAACAAGCCGAAATCCAAACCGATGTTGCGGGTAACGGTAGTTTCCCATTTTAGATTAGGATTGGCAAGAAGCTTGCTGGCAGTGGCATAGTAGTTGTTTACTTTATCACCGATACCATAGGCTTTGGATGTATTAATTGCATAAGTCGGCATATAAAGCATATCGGCAATACGATTGTTTCCTACCATACCATAGCTGAGACGAAGTTTCAGATTAGATAACCAGTTTTCTGTATTTGCCATGAAGGGTTCTTCATTGACACGCCATGCAATGGCACCGGCTGGGAAATAACCCCATTGATTGCCCGGAGCAAATTTAGAAGAACCGTCAGCACGCATGGTAAATGTAACCAAATATCGGTCTTTAAAATTATAGTTTAAGCGGCTGAAGAAAGATGACAGATTCTGGTCCGGACTTATTTTGCTGGTAGTTGTAATAGTTCCGTCGGCCAAACCGAAGTTTGCAAAAACCTTTTCTGCAGACAAATCTTTGCTGAAGTGGTCGGCTTTCATATAGTTTTCGTCATTCATAGAACTGTTGATTTCTTGTCCGACCATCACATTAAACTTATGGTTGTTGTTAAGTGCGAAATCATAGGTCAAAGTAGCGGCTTCACGCAGTTTGCGAGAATTGGCTTTTGTCCAGTCCGCCAATGGAAGACCGCCTACATAGGAAGCATTGGAAGTGGTGTGTCCCCACCAGTTTTGAGTTTCATTGAACCCCCATTCATAACCGGCTTCTACGCGGAGTTTTAATCCTTTAATGATATTCCAATTGATGCCTCCGTTGAACTTATAGCTTTTTTGGTATCTCTTTTTCCAATATTGTTGCTGTTGTTCAGTCAACGTCATATTATCACGGATATATTGTTCGTATTCTTCATCGGTCAACTGACTGGGATCTATTTGTGTAAACCCTTCCAAACCTTTTATAGGGCGCGATGTGACAGCCTGAGAAGTACGTACTTTATAGTTTCCTCCGGAAGTACCGGAACCATTTGTTGTAGCATCGGACAAACGTGCATTGAAATCGAATTTTAATGCTTTAGAAATTTCATGGCTTAACTTGAAGTTACCGGTTAAACGGCTATAATCATTGTTCACCATCAAACCGCCGTCCTTTTGGTAAGTGACACTCAAACTGTATTTAGTTTTTTCGTTGCCTCCTTGTATGCTGATGTTATGTGACTGTGATATCACATTGGCACCAAACATATCATCCTGCCAGTCGGTGGCTTCTATACTATTATATAGATACAAGTCATCAAATGCTCCAAACTTCTTTTCAAAGGTTTTTAAATCACTTGTTCCACCTAATGCAGCCAATTCATAATTGGCCAGTGCATATTCGTAGTTATTTAGAACTTCCTTACGTTTAGCTAGTTTTTTAGATTGCATATAGCCATTGTAAGAAATCTGTGTCTTGCCGCCTTTAGCACTTTTTGTAGTGATGATGACAACACCGTTAGCTCCTTGAGAACCGTAAATAGCTGTTGAAGATGCGTCCTTCAGTCGTCGATTGTTTGAATGTCGGCAGGAGCTACATCATTGATGTTGGATACAGGGAAGCCGTCTACGATATAAAGTGGGGAGTTGTCACCGGTAACGGAACCACCACCACGTACACGAATCAGCATCTCCGCATCAGGTGAACCGTCGGTCGTTGTAATTTGCACACCTGCCAAACGACCTGTTAAGGCTTCGGCAGCACTGGCTACCGGGACCTTAGCCAAAGTTTCACCGCCAACGGAAGAAACAGAACCGGTCAAATCTTTTTTCTTTGTGGTACCATAACCGATAACCACTACTTCTTCCAATGCTTGCGCATCGTCTTCCAATACAATCTCAATTAATTTCCTTCCTTTTACACTAACTTCCTGTGTTGTCATTCCCACATACGAAACGACCAAAGTAGCATTGCCCGGAACACTTAGGGTAAAGTTACCGTCAATGTCAGTGATTGTACCATTACCGGTATTCCCTTTTTGGACTACAGAAGCACCGATAACGGTTTCTCCTGTCTTGTCTTTCACAGTACCTTTTACGGTTACATTTTGCGCTGATATACTAAGCGATATCATGGTTACTAAGAAGAATAGTAACACCGTGCGCATGTTTTTCATTTTAGACATTCTTTGCATATTTGTTTATTAAAAAAGTGATTTTTCATTGTGTGTGTTCGTGCACACTGTTAATTCATCGATGCAAATGTAGATTAACGTGAAAAATGACTTGTGGAATATTTGTTTTTAGGTATGTAATTTTTGTTCTCTGTAATATTTTGTCACTTAAATCCTCTTGTAAATATGTTGTATAGCAGGAAACAAAGAAAAGGACGAGTTGAAAATCAAAAAGTACACATAAGGATGGGTAGGACTATATACATTTGCGAACTATAATTATAATACTATAATTTAATACTATGCGATATGGATAAAAGCAAGTGGATACTATTACTGTGCTTTCTCTTTACATGGGGATGTAGCTCCGATTCGGAAGGGAAAGACTCAACAGATGTGACAACAGGGAAAATAGAAAAACTTATTGAACCGGTTACTTCAATTTCTGCTGACGGCAAAGAGGCGGTGTCTGTAACCTTTACAGCCAATAAGGCTTGGACTGCTAAAGCTGAAAAAACTTGGTGTACAGTAACGCCGGCTTCCGGGGAAACGGGAGGAGACATTATTCTTACCATTACAGCCGGAGAGAATGGCAGCTATGATGAGCGTAACTCTAAGGTGACCATCACTTGTGGCGATGCTGTAGAATACGTAACTGTCACACAAAAACAGAAAGATGCAATTCTGTTGACTTCCGGCAAGGTGGAGGTAAAAAGAGAAGGGGAAGAGTTTACTGTGGAGGTAAAAGCAAATGTGAGTTTTACAAGTGAAGTCAGTGAAGAAGACAGGGATTGGTTACGTCTTGTTACCCAAACACGTGCCTTCTCTACTTCTGTCTTAAAATTCGCAGCATCGGAGAATGTGTCCGATGAAAAGCGTGAAGGCGCTATCACTTTCAAGAGCGGTGATTTGTTGGAGACGGTAACCGTTTATCAGGCAGGAAGTATCCCAACTATTGTACTGAATGAAACTAACTATAAGATACCTGCTGAGGGGCAGGATATAACAATAGAATTGCAAAGTAATGTGGAATATACCATTCAGTTACCTGCCGGTGTTGATTGGATTAGGGAAAAGCCGGCAACTAAAGGTATGTCTACTTATACCCATCACTTTACGGTTGATGCAAATGATGAAGATACTTCCCGCAGGGCGGAAATAGTCTTTACGAGTAAAAAGGGAGTTTCTGATAGTGTACGAATCGTGCAATACAGTTCTCATCCGTCAATGGAGCCGGTGGAGTTCGCCGCTTTCCCCGGTGCTGAAGGTCATGGAAAGAATACCGTAGGCGGTCGTGAGGGCAAGGTCTATCACGTCACCAGTTTGGAGGATGACGGTACAGAAGGTACGTTACGTTGGGCGTTAGGACAAGACGGGCCTAAGACAATTGTGTTTGACGTAGCAGGTACAATTCATTTGAAATCGGATATTAAAACTCAGAAAGATTATCTGACGATTGCCGGACAGACGTCCCCCGGCGGTATCTGTATCGCTGATTATCAGTTCTGGATTAATTCTAATGATGTTATAATCCGTTTTCTTCGTTTCCGTCCGGGAGATACCGGTGGAGCCGAACCTGATGGTTTGGGGGGAATGGACAAGAAAAATATCATAGTGGACCATTGTTCTATGAGTTGGAGCGTGGACGAATGCCTGTCGGTATATGGCATGGAGAACTCTACCGTGCAATGGTGCCTTGCAGCGCAGGCTCTGCACAACTCAACTCATGGTAAGGGTTCGCACGGTTATGGCGGGAACTGGGGAGGTAATCGTGCTTCTTATCATCATAATATGATTGCTCATTGCAAAAGTCGTGTTCCGCGTCTTGGTCCTCGTTCTACAACTCAGGAGAGTGAGTATGTTGATATTCGCAATAATGTTTATTATAACTGGTCGGGTGAAGGCTGCTATGGCGGTGAGAACCAGCATATGAATATAGTGAACAACTATTATAAGCCGGGGCCTGCCTCTCAGCATCATCGTTTACTTGATGTGGCAGAA
>ERZ859937.218-NODE-218-length-27362-cov-1.545025_pt1 | contig 27362 bp, 20 predicted proteins | sample MGYA00509985_ERZ859937 | MGnify/ENA primary metagenome ERZ859937 (study PRJEB30046, sample SAMN00715169) | human gut metagenome | study: EMG produced TPA metagenomics assembly of the A metagenome-wide association study of gut microbiota in type 2... | reverse complement strand
TCTTCTGAAATTCTCCATCCTCCTGAAACTCCAAAAAAGTTTTGCCATCGTTGCTCTTTTACCAATTTCGAAGAACCATCACGACGCCAAGTTCCTTCAATCATGTATTTGCCCGCATAATCATAGTTCACTCTTCCCAAGAAAGAGACGAAAGCCCACCTATATTGTTCTGTTTTACCCCAATCATCATTACTTACCAATTCCGTACTAGATGCATCATACACACTCAAGTCTTCCAATTCTTGATTTGAACTTGCTGTCCTGTGTACAGTCAAGGAGCGATTTTCACGTAATTCATTTGTATTACCAAGCATCACTGCAATATGGTGCCTATCTAAAGTACGATCATAGTTCAAGAAAAACTCATAATCTTGATATAAATTACTACTATTATTTTCATACATTTGAGGAGTTTTAGACTGGGAACTTGTCTGTGCATTATTGGTAACCTCACCTGTATAATAATCATACATTTGTATAGTTTTATTGATAGTTCTCCAGTTTGTATGATCTTGACGAACATTAGCCTTCGCACTTATAGACAAGCCTTTTAATGATGAATGCAAAAAACTCAAATCTATATCTATTTTCCCCCCCAAACGAAATGAATCAAACTTATTTTTTGTGCGTCCCGCTTCTGTCAAATGGGCAAGTACATTATTTCCTCCAAAGTTATCATAATATTTCGTACCATCCTCTGTATAAAGAGGAAATACATAAAAATCTTGTAAACCAAAGCCAATCCCTTTAGAAGGAACATTCTTATAACGGTTGTCGTAAGCAATATTAGTTGCTAACTTCACATAATCCCCTAATTTAAAGTCTGTATTATTACGAAAATTATATTTTTTCTGACCATCATAAGTCACTTTAATAATAGAACGATCATCTGCAAAACCTATAGACGTTTTAGTCTGTATCTTCTCTGAGCCACCAGAAATACTCAAATTATGATTATGACTCCATGTCGTACCGTATACATAATCAGGTTGGTAGGCATTCAATGGATCAATTCGATATTTAATTCCACTCTTTGTAGTCCAATCAAAAGCCTCATTATTAGCAACTCTTTTAAACTCATCTTCTGTAAAATCCATAATGGACCACACTGATCCATTAATATCTTCATGAGCTGCACTTAACATCATCTTTGCCCATTCAGAACCTGTAGCTGCCGGATATCTCTTTCCCTGAAAATTAGCCGTAACAGCTCCATTATAAGTTACAGTCAATCTCTCCGCCTTGCCACGCTTAGTCGTAATTAAAATAACACCACCTGCCGCACGCGCACCATAAATAGATGCAGAAGCATCTTTTAAAACAGAAATATTTTCTATGTCATTAGGATTAATCGTGTTCAATTCCCACGTATATGCTTCAGAACCATCAATCAAAATCAAAGGCTTATTATCATTAGTAGAGATGCCTCCACGTAATGAAAGAGTAGGATCTTCTGTAGGACGGGAAGTAGTACGAGTAATAGTCAATCCCGGAATAGTCCCCTGCAAAGAAGTAGCAACATTTGTAGTAGCACGCCCTTTCAAAGTCTCATCTGCATCAATCACAGAAACAGCACCGGTCAATGTAGCCTTTTTCTGAGTACCATAACCTACAACTACTACCTCATCCAAAATTTCAGAATCTTCCTGAAGTACAACTTTTACCAAATTCCTTCCTTTTATTATAACCTCCTGGGCTTTATAACCAATATAAGAAACCACCAATGTTCCTCTGGTAGCATTTCCTAATGTAAAATTACCATCAAAATCCGTAATAGTTCCATTCGTAGTACCTTTCACCAAAACACTGGCACCAATTATAGGCTCACCTTGAACATCCACTACCTGACCTTTCACTGTTCCAGTCTGCATAACAGCCTGTATTTCATTCACCCCAGCAAATATAGCCTGCGGACTACCTGCCAACAATGCAGAAGCCATCATCATAGAGAATAAGATTCTTTTTGATGAAATTTTAAAAAAATCATTCTTCATAAACTTAAAATTTAAAATTAACAATTTTATAGTCTTTATTTTATTATATACATTGTTTGATAAACTCACGCATCTCATGTCGTCCTATCCTTAAATGGTTCTCAACAGTACGATGCGACAAATTTAGTTCCTCTGAAATATCTGAAATCGATTTACTTTCAAAACGACTCATTGTATAAATAATACGACGTTGTGGAGGAAGTAAAGACAATCTATGTTTTTCACACGCTTCCAAATCATCTGCCACCACACGGGCTTCAGTCTCATTCGTATAAGCCACCGTATGTTCATATATATAAGAAGTTACTTCTTGTCTTTTATAATAGCGACGTAAATAGTCATTCACTAAATTACGGGCAATGGTAAAAATAAAATACTTAATAGTTTCCAAGCATAGTATCCGGTTGTAATCCATCAGCCGCACATATACATCTTGTGCCAAATCTTCTGCTTCTTCTTTATTTCCTATCCTATAATAGATATACAGATAGATTGAATGATAATAATTCGTATAAGAATCTTCTATTAATTGAGTAGATTTCATGGTTATGTTTTTCATGTTCTCAGCTTTTTGGGTTACATTTACAGATGCAAATATAGAAGATGAGAAAACAAAAAAAGTATTTTCTCAGTTCTAATCAATCTCACATCATTACTCTAGACAAAAAAGCTCTTAATCCATTATTTTATAACAGATTAAGAACTTATAGCTATCAGTATCACATAATAATTTGATACTTTCAACAAGAAAAAGCAAGGTTATTCATTGTTTTTCCCAATACTTCGGATATACTCATTGGGAGTGATATTAGTCGCTTTTTTGAAATATCGGAAGAAGGAAGCCCGTGAACTAAATCCGCACAACTCCGCCAAAGCACTCAAAGTGTACTTAGCATATTCATCTTTCTCCACCAAGCGCTTGAATTCAGCTATACGGTAATCATTGATATAATCATAATAATTACGGTTTAAATATTGATTAAACAAATAAGACAAAGTATGAGATGATGTACCTATGGAAACGGCTAAATCAGCAATTTTCAAATTAGGATTGGTATAAGGCTTTTCCTTATGCATGATAATTTCCAATTTCTCTACCAATCGTTTGCACTCTTCTATACTTACCTTATTTGTTTTGTATTTCTCTTCCACCACAATGTGAGATCCTTCAACTGGTTGCACTTTTTTTTCTGTGACTTTAACAGAATCAGGCACTTGTTCTTTTCTTTTTCTTTCCATTCTCTTTTTCCTTTGACCCCAAAAACAATACTTCCCAGTCACTACTGTTATTACAATAAATAATATACCCCATATACTGATAGAAGAAGCGATCTTAACCGTCATCTGCATTTCTGAATCAGGATCTCCCATCCGTCTGACTTTAAATGTATAAGTACCGGACGGTAAATCATAATAAGTTGCATCCGAACGTCCCGTTACAGCCACCCAGTTGGTATCCTCACCAACCAACTGATATTCATATGCCATGAAAGCAGGAGATGTATAACTGAAATCGGAAAAACAGAAAGTCACATTTTTCTGTGACGGTTCCAACAAAATTTCGGTCTGATTACTTTTTTTGAAGACAGGCTGAAGTGTTGATTTACCATTCACATACACATCGGTTATTGAAATAAAATAATTATTCAATTTCTTTTTATTCATACGTACAGCATCCCAATATAACAAGCCTTTGGAATTTCCAAACCATATTCCTCCCTACTATCATGTACAGGAGGACAAAGGGTAAAAATAGGACTGGGGATACCATCTACAAAATTGTAAGGAATAAAATTATCCTTTTTATCATAACGGATCAAACCATTATTCGTACCAAACCACAACCATTTCTCATTATCCTCTATCACAAACATTCCATCATTTCCCTCTAAAGGAGTACCAGGAGGTAAACGTCTGAAAGTTGTCATAGACAAATCAGAAATAAATAAAGCCCCCTTATCCGGAAAGAAATAAAGATCATGGTTAGAATCCTCATACACCACTCTGATCTTCTCTTTATCTATAAACCCTTCAGGAAAGACATCTGTTTTTAATGTCTTCGTAGAAGGATCCCATATGCACATCCCATTCTCCGTACAGACCCATCCTTTTTGCGTAGAATCAAAATAGATTTCATAAACATTTCCATCCGGAAGTTTAGAATTGGCACTAGTATAATGCGCAATCCTCTTACCGTCCTTATAGCAAAAAATTCCCATTGAAGTACCAATCCACAGGTTGTTATCATAGTCTTGTTTAATGCAAAATATATGACCTTTACTGAAAGGCATTTTTCCATCAGATTCAAAATCTCTTATCATCAAAGTTTGCGGATTGAGAATATACATTCCTCCTCCGTAGGTTCCAATATAATATTCACCCTGAAAAACAAACAACAAAAAATCATATTGGAACGTAATTGTGGAATCTTGAAACTTTTAAAACGATGATTTTTTTCATCAATATAAAAAAGTCCGTCGCGTGAACCTATCAGTTTCTCACGTTCTCTGATGACAAGAGCACGTACTGACATATCTTTCGAATTAAAAAAAGGAGAATAAGTATATGTAGAGAACAAGCCACTCTGATACAAAGTATAGTCAAGCCCCTGCTGATAAAATCCTACCCAAATCAAACCATCTCTATCTACCAGTACCGAATACACTGAATTAGAACGTAATGTATCATCTTTACCTGTTTCATGTCGCATGGAACGGATTATTTTCTTCTTATCCGTAGATACAAAATGCACACCATTACCATCCGTACCGACATACAACAAACTCCGCCCATCGCTGGATAAGGAAGATATCACATTGCATCCCACATCAACAAAGCGTTCAAAAGTTTTAGAATGTATATCAAAACTGATTATACCTTGTCCCATAGTCCCCATATAAAGTTTACTACCCACACGGGCTATATTATTAAAGGAACAAACATGTTTATCATTCACAACATTATGATATGAATTTATTTTTTCATTCGAAAGCTGCAATGAATAAAGGCCATTACCTGTAGCCAACCAAAGTACTCCATCCTCTCCCAAATTCAATCCGGCAATGGAGTTTGCCGAAGATAATACATTAGGATCAATCAAAATCTTTTTTATATTTCCTTTTCTATAAATAAACAATCCCGCTTCAGTACCAATATAAAGAGTCCCTTTCCCATCATGCAACAATGAATGCACTCCATGATTTATTGTTTCACGTGCAATAGGTTCCAAGTCATTTTTTTCTTCATTCAAACGCCATAATCCCATACCATTTCCCATCCAAATCTGGTTATCTGGCATTTCTGTAATAACATTCACACGTTTTAATTTTTCATCATCACCGACAATAAGATAATGCTTAATATGAATTCCATCAAAACGTTCGAGCGAATTACCTGTACCAATCCATACATAACCAAGAGAATCTTTATAGATAGCATTCACTACCAGATCAGACAGTCCTTCAGTCAAAGACAAACCACGAAAGGAATAAGAACGTGGATAAACAGCGATGCAAGCAAATAGAAAGAAGAACGTCAAAATATATTTTAATATGTTTTTCATTATATTGCGCTTGTTATCAAATTAATACACCTAAGTGAAGCAAATATAACAAAAAGCACTAAAACTTCTACTAATAAACACGAAAAGATTTCGGCTACTTTGAAAAAGTCTCAAAGTAGCCGAATTTTAACCAGTATCTATATTTATTCTGTTATTTAATCTCACTTAAATCAGAAGAAGCTTCGACTTGAAACTCTTTTCCCTTTATAATTATTGTACAATTATTTGATGCTGTATAACACCATTTACCCTGTTTTGATTCCAACAATACATTGACCGGTATAACAGATTTTATCATAATCTGAGGTGTTTGTAAAAAAGTACCTCCACCCAAGAAAGCCATACAATCTTTTCCTTCTTTTTCGCCCCATAATGCATAAGAAGCCGATGCACTCATCTGTCCTAATCGACATATATCCGACCGATTGTCCGAAGACAGAATATGGTCCACACGTCCATCTTTCTGGTTGATACAAATACCTATATGACTTCCTTTCTCTTCACTCTGAACTTCAGGAAAAGTAACGGAAACAATATTACCGGGCTCTTTCACGGATGAAGGTTCATAGACAGCTACAAACGGACGATTCCACGCCTCTCCTTCTTGACGGGCTACAAATGTAAGGGTAGGTTGTTCCTTTATATGATAAGGCATATCTGGTGTACGACTCAATCCCTCCGTCATAGGGCTCAAGGCTGTAAAGACTTTACGCTCCTTCTCCCCTTTCATCCACATATTCATACTGATATCATCCTTATCAGACATTCGTATGGTAAAAACTGTACGAATATCCTTATCCGTCAAAGCACTCTTTTTATCAAACAAATAAGAGTAGGTATAAAGATTTGCTCCAGCAAAAGCCAATTCTTCTGTTGGTTGCAAGTTCAAATCCGTCCCATCAACAGCCGTTAAATTCATGACTTGTCCCATGTTATGATAGAAATAATCATGCATTCTATCACCTCCTTCTATTTTCTTGCTACGAAAGATATCTACATAATACCCTGTGGTTTCACTTGTAGTCACAATACTCATCAGGCGGTTTTGATCTGCCTGTGACTCTGGTTCGCGAAAAAGCATATCGCTATAGCTGACAGGCTGATATGCCACTTTCTTTCCCGCTTGAGGATAGCAGTTTAATAACTTAAATGCATGGTTGCTTTTCATAACCGGATAGGCTGATATTCCATCTACACAAACGGTGTTATGGGCAGGAAACTGACTATAATATTCCAAATAATCCTGACCGGAATAAAGGGTCAGTCCGATTCCGGCATCGGGCCCCAAAGGCAGACCTTTACCATAAAGTTCCATACTGATACCGTTGGCATGCATGTGATTGCCCTTACTGGCATTCAATGATATCATCAGACTATGGCGAGGATGCATACCATTGCGCTGAACAAACCAACTGACATTGGGAGCATAGAATGTAGGAGTTACATAATCATCTATTTTCCCAACGGAAATTTTATCATCAATTATCAAAGGTTTATCACCGAAAAAGGAAGTAACAGCCACACGTACATTTTTTTTATCAGCAGACGATCTGGCAAAAGAAGGATTAAACAACTTTAGCATGGATGTAAATTGCTTTTCTTGTTCTTTCTTACCATATTTTTGTGCATTACTGATCATACGCTCAAAAAATCAGTACGTAACTTGCCGGGATGCGTATCTCCAAAGCCAACAATCATTCTATTAGGAAACAAATATTGTGGAGTTGCAGCTATCGCCTTTGGTATGACAGGAATGTGTTTGGTCAAATCCATATTCAAATTACGATCAAACAAATTGACAAAGTCTGCATAATCAGCCACCACACCACAGCTATAGCCGGGACATTCCGCCCAAATACCTGTATTCTTGTCAAAACCATAATCAGCCAATTCCGAAAGTGACCATTGTCGGATAGAAGATTGATTCAATACATAGTCTATATAATATTCCCGTCCCTTGCGATCGGTATATTGATTGTCATCTTCTAAAATCAATCCGATATTCATGATAAAACGTGCCTGAATTAAATTCCAATTATTATGGGGAACTCCATTGTCTATGATATTATCCGCCCACTTTTTGAAGGCAGCAGCATAAATATCCATTTTATCCGGCTTATTAACCTTCAAATAATCATACAGAAAATCATACAAAGGTACTAATGCATCCAATGCTCCTTCATGTATCACTTCAAAACTGCTCATACCAACCAATGTTTGCTGATGACCATGATTCAAATCTTCGGGAACATTGCGATAATAAATTCCGGTCATGTAAGTGTCAAAAACTGAAGTTGCTAGTTCAGCATACTTCTTTTCTTCGGTTATCCACCACAAAAAAGCAGCATCACGAGCTATACCTAAGATTTCTACATTAATGCTTTGTATAATATTTCCGGTTTTACTAATATTCACCCACTCATATGGTTTACCTTCCAACATTCCATTAACCAAATACATACCACGAACATCTTCCTGATAAGGCTTCAGCTCGTCCAACTTGGGACGGACATAGTTTGTTCCATGACTACGCGCACCTGTATACATCACTGTAGGAACCGGAGCCTTTTCTCCTCCTGCATGATCATAATATTCTCCTTTAATATATACTTCCGTTGCATGAGTTTTCCAATACATTTGTAAACGGGAAGTAAGCCATTCCGGGCCTCGGTCAGCATACTGGTCTGTCCGTTGCTTTAACTTTTCAAACACTTCCTGTGCCCACGGTTCTTTCTTTATCAACTTCTTCGTTTCGGCTTTACCATTGCTGTTCGTCAAATAACGAGGATGACCTTGTGGCAGTTTTACCGACAAAGGATACTCTTGGGCATACAATACACTTGTTATAGCAAGCACATCAATAAAATGGTATTTTTCATATATATACAATTATTAGCCAACATTTCCAGTCAACAAACTATTAACATCAAGTTTAAATCTATCTGATGACAATAATTCATATTTTCTCATCATATTAGTTTTTTATTATTCCAAAATCCATTCACAAGTATCTACAAGTTCATTACCTTGCACTGTGCTTCCTATCGCTTCTATTTGATTACTACCCTTTTTTAACAATACATTATTAAAGAAACAAACTTTGATATCATCAGGCTGCATACACCCCACTGTTTCCCCATTCACTTTCAATGTTATTACCTGACAATTACTATATACTTTTATATCTGTTACCGCTAGTTTTCTTTTTATAGCGCGACGAGATGCAATATATACCATTGGTTCGTTATTCCAATTAGCTTTATACATATAATAAGGATCTTTCCTTATTGTCCTATCTTGAGATACAATTCCTTTAGTATTTATTGAAGGAACGCTGCCCTCATTACGCATACAACTTGCAAAATCAAACATCGCCCACAGAAAAGTTCCCCATAAATTATCGTTGTCCTTCATGATCCGCCAATCCTCTTCATGCACATAGGCCAACCATTCTTCAGGTTGAAAAGGTCCACCATGCGCCGGTTGAGGCTTATATGCTTTCCCTCTGAGTGTTGATTATAGTCTCCTCCAGCCCCATATTCTGAAATTGCAGTACGCATACCTATCTCTTTTGCCCTGTTTTGTATCCATTTAGAGAATTGTGAATGTTCTCCTGTATAACCTTCCTCCTTCGGGTAATTACCATGATACCATCCTGGATAATTATTAAAACAAGTAGCTTCGGAACCAAGTTGTGTGCACGTAACCCATGATCACTAGCCCCTGTTATAATACGACAACTTGGATCTAGAGCCCGTATTCCATCACGCAGTTTAATTAAAAATTCCTCCGAAGGAGGGGTATATAAATTTTCCATTTCATTATAAATACCCCACCAAGCCACACTAGGATGATTATATAATTGTTTTACCATCTCTTTCATCATTATCCAAACATTCTGTCTAGCGCCATAATCCTGTCTTATTTCATTAACAAGTGGAATTTCATCCCATACCAAAAATCCCTCCCTATCAGCTATATCATGCATATTTTGGCTCTGTGGATAATGCGCAAAACGAATAGCCGTAGCTCCCATTTCTTTTATGATAGAATAGTCAAGTTCATTTTCCTCTTCAGTCAACGCCCACGCTTTGTCTTTAAAATCCTGATGACGACCTACACCATAAACAGGATATGGTTGCTCATTAAGTAAAAAGCTAAAGCCGAATCAATTCGAAAAATACGTAATCCTAAAGGCTGTATAATACGATCCACTATTTTTTCATTGCGTAACACATTTACTTCTACTTGATATAAATAAGGATCTTTTCTACCATTCCATAGATGAGGGTTCTCTATCTTCAATTCTTGAATGATTTCCTTTGTACAGTCAGGTTCTATAGTTCTAAAGGTTCGCTTCGTAGCCACAGCATTTCCAGCAGTATCTTTTATAACCGTTTCAACAACAACATCCTCCGCAGATACCTCAGGCTTATTACTCATGGCAGCATGAACTCCATTATTAACCAATGAACGTATCTCAACTGTAGCTTTATCAACATCCAATTTTCTAGTCGTGATATAAACTCCGGAAGAAGCATAATCTAAAGGTGATACACACACCTGATCTGTCACTATTAATTGTGCAGGTCGGTAAAGACCTCCGTTTACATTAAAATCACCAGACAAAGGAGGAATATCCTGACGTTGGATATTATCCACTTCTACACGAAGCTCATTTGCTTTTCCTATTATAATATAAGGGGTTAGTTCGTAACAAAAAGCGGTAAAGGCCCCTCGATGTTCCCCCAGCATCTGCCCATTAACATGCACACGGGCAACTTGACCTGCTGCTTCAAAACGTACAAAAATACGTTTTTTTTCCCATTCTACAGGTATGTTGATTATACGGGCATACCACCCCACTCCCCGATAATAGCCAAATTTTATAGCCGGATCCACAATTGAAACCGTATCTCCTCTCTGTATTTGGGCATGTCCGTTATCATCTAACCGATTTTTTCCACTATACTGCCCATCTTCCATATTCCAACTATGAGGTAAGGTAACTTCCTGCCAATTATCGGTTGGTGTCATAACATTTGCTTGCCCTTAAAAAACAGCCATGAATCATTTAATGAATATGAAACACGCTGTGCTAGAATACAGAAAGGAATGATTATGAATGATAAAAGACAAACCATCTTTTTCATAATTCAATTTTTTCTTTTATATAAAAACGCTTAATATAAATCTTCCACTCAATCCAAATGAATCATTTTATAATCTGCTTCTTCAAATCATATTGAGTTATAATGGACAATTCTTTATCTGAAATATAAGAAAGGATACCATTTTGTAGCTCAAAATATGCATTAAACGGTTCTCCGGACACAGACACCACCTTTAATTCTTTCACAATAAAGGAAATACCATTCCCTATATAAAGAGACTTCATCTTTTTCCCATCAAGAGAGAGGACACTATAAGTACCTTTAAATCTCATCCCCATATAATCAGCCTCATTTTCCGGTAAAACAGAATACACAATATGATCCACGAGTCCAGATTGTCGATACTTCACAGTTAATTTGGAAATACCACCCTGTTCCTGTGTCCTACCTTTATAAATAGATTTTATTTGTGGTTCAGCACCATTTCCATAAGGTTCGTATACTGCAATAAAAGGTTTATCCCATGCCTCACCTTCCTGACGGACCAATACCGCCGGTACAGGAAGCTGCCGCAATGAAGGCTCATAATACCGATGATTAAATAAAGAATTCAACTGATAAACAGTGCGTCCTTTCGCACCAAGCATAAACATGCTCATGTGAGTATCATCCACTCCTAGATGAAAATCTGTCCGGAAACCTTGATCAGTTTCCAAAGAACCTAAAGTTGTGAAATAACTATATCCTTTTCCTGATAAAGAATCTAAAGGAGCATCTGTCAAAGGCAATGGAGTCCCCTGCGAAGTATACATTTCAAAACCAGTCCCCATATTATGATAAATATAATCGTGATATTTATTTTCCCCATCTATAATCTTCGAACTAAAAATATCAACAAAATATCCATTTCTAGGAGAAGTGCGAACAATGGATAACATCCTACGCTGTTCAGCTTTCAGCTCTTTGGTATAAAAATGATTGGCTGCTTCTATAAACTGGTGATTCGGACTGATTTCCATCGCAGGAGCTCCACCATCTTTTACTGTTGGTTCCGCACAAAGTATTTCCAAATTTTGAGGCATATTATTATCCGCTCCTTTACCATTGGGACTGACAGTATTATGACCTGCCACATTTATTTTATATTCATGGGTATCCCGACTCCAATAGTCTTGACCAATCCCTTGATCCGGAGCCAGGACATGCCCACGTCCATATAGTTCCATATTCATACCATTAGGCTGACGATGACCTGTATCTTTGCCAAAGCCCATCAAAGTAAAGGCTAAAGCATCCCGATAATCAGGTGCATTGTTACGCTCAAATATCAATGAATATACAGATGAGTAAGAAGTACGTTCCAATTTAGGTTCACTTTTTACCATCGGTAGTTCTGGCAAATAGAAAAATAACGAATAATAAAATTCATTTATCAATTCACGTTTCTTGGCATATTTCATCAGCGCAGCAAACTGCTTTTCACGAAGGGTGTCTTTCTTTTCTTTAGAATAAGCCATCATCAATTCCAATTGATCTGTATTAATCCCCGCATAAGACGCATCTCCATAATTCGTCACATACCCATTAGGAAAAAGCATTTGAGGCATAGAACCTGACATTTTATTCAATAACGGGTCTTTAGACAACAAATCAATGCCATTCTTGTAATAAATAAACCCGAAACGAATCAATTGAGAAATGGATCCCTGTCCATAACCAGCCGGTGCCTCAGGCCATAATCCGGTAGCCGGACTGACATTGGCGCGTAAAACATCCACATAAGCTCCATGAGTATCTGTAGTAGGGCCATAAATTAATTTATTCACATAATAAGCACGCCCTTTTCCATCCGCATAAGATGTATCGGCATCCAATGCCAAAGCATAAAGCATGGCCGACTGATGTTCATTCGTATTCCAATTACCATGTAAGGCGCCGCCACGATTCAGTTTATTTTCAATGAGCCGTTTGAACATGATTTCAAAACGTTGTAATGCCCACTCCTTTCCTTCAGTATGTGCAGGAGCCCACATTTCACCGGAAATACCCTTTGTAAACTGTTCCAAATCAAAATATTCCTGATGCAGGTAATTATAAATCATATCGTATGCCAAAGGAAGAGTAGCAAAATGACGGGTATCCCCCAACGTTTCAAAAGAAAGGTATCCATTGGAACTATGCTTTCCTCCGGTACGTTTTTCAAAATCAGGATTTACCTGTTCTTGTTGGGATGCACCACGCACAAAATTCCATAAAATATCAGCCGACAGTTTCGCATAATCCTTATTACCTGTAAAATAATAAAGAATAGAAGATTTCCATGCTAAATGAATAAAGGCACGATTTACGGTCTCAGTACCTAATCCAGTTTTATGAAAGGGTACGGTATCATAAGGTATAGTCTGATCTAATTGTGAAAGTGTATTCATACTGGCATCGGTCAACTTCACAATACCACGATCCATATTAACAGGTTTAGTCAAAGCCCCATCTCCATAAGGAATGATTTTATCCAATGGAGCCAAAGGTACAGAACCACTGGCGGCACGCCCATAAGTTATTCGTACAGTAGGATATTTGGCATTACCTTCTCTATGAGGGATAAAATTACCTTCTGTATAAAAATGAGTATATCTTTTTCCAGGTTCCCAATGCATCTGCATACGGGAAATAACATAACTAGGATCTTTCTTATGAATAACAAGTATAGGGTCCACCTCCTGTTTAAGGCTTTCATAAATATCTTTAGCCCAACCTACTTGTTCTATTTTTTGTAACAGTTTTTCTTTATCGCCCGCAGTTACAAAAATCCGGGGATGCATATTTGAATGAAAATCACTCTCAGATACCTGTTGAGCAGATAAATGAATAAGATTACCTGTCAAAAAGAGACTCATTACCAAAATTCTGATGTTCTTCATATCTTCAGTTTTAAATTATTGAATATAAAATGTTTGCTTTACCGGCTCTGCTGTCTTTATCTTTGGATATGAGTTTTTTCCGTATTGCCAGGCTATCACAGTCACTTTCACCGGATAAGCAGCCTTAGGAGGAATAGCAGTTAATATCAATCGATTACCATCCACATAAGCCGGTCCCGATTCTACATAAAAACCACCGGGAAAGCCACAACTGGAAACAGCAGATAAAGAAACGTACTTAGTACCACGCTTTATGTCCGGTAACGTTGCAAATTCAATATGTTGCGGCTGTCCTTCCCTATTTTTAACCGGAATTGTAATCTGAGCTTGCTGAACAGCCGGTTTATATTCTTTATCTCCCGGATGAGTTATTGAAAAAACAATATCCGATTTTTTGTCCGTCCATAAAGTTCCCCGATTCCATTGAATTCGAAATGTCACAGAATCAACTAAACAGCTGGACCGGTAATCATCTGCAAGACAGGGGATTTTCCGGCATGACCAATAGATGCTCCGACAGGTAAATCAGTCCAATTGGAAAGTCGGGGGCTTTCTCCTGGAACAGTATCCAGAAAAACAGGAGTCAATTGAAATGTGATACCATCTTCCTGTGGCATAAAAGCCGGGTGAACTTGTAAATGAGTATTCTGTTGGGATACTGTTTTTCCGTTTTGAGACACACTTACCAATTGTGGCTTCATATCGTAATATCGGGATTGATACGCCAAAGTACCTCTATCATCTCACGATCAAAAAACCAAAAAGCTTGTGCAGGATCACCTTTAAATTGATTTACCGGTGCCGGAATACAAGAAGGTTTTTCATTTTTTTTCCATCGCTCCATCAACCATCCTTCCTTTGTCGGATCCACATGTCCATAGTGCATTGCCTTTTTAATATAAAGAGCTATATATTGTGCTTTTTCCGGGGTATAGGCAAAGTGGTCTTCAGCAGGACAGGCCAACATACTTAAAGGTAGCAATGGATGTTCCTTACGTTCTTTCAAACCCTCATTGCTCCATGTATGTGCTGATTCATATTCTCCCATGGTTTCCAGACAAGGGATTTTATTGATGTTACGCTCACCCCAAATATCTGGACATAACCACTTATCACGATGATATGGCCATTGACCACTGACAGAAATACATGCCAATGTACGTTCCGGTTTATAGGCTGCAAGATAATAAGGCCAACTAGCAGCTGCCGAATGTCCTATAGCTATTAAAGGAGCTGTAGACAACTCTTTATATCCAGATTCTTCAGCAAGATCTGCCAAAAGACCATCCAAAGTTTCCCATGCCCCATCCGTAAAATCAAATCCGTGATTGAAAGAAGGACATACCCATATTTGAGCAACATCAAGTTCAGCCATACGCTGCCGGAAAACCTCATCTTCAAGGATAGAAATTTCCTCCATATTGTGTTGGGCAACCAAGATTGCTTTTACTTGTTCACACTGACAGGGAATCCACAAGTAAGCCCTTGACTCAGGATTCTTGGGATGAGTGCTAAAATTACGAACGGGTACGGACCATTGCCAGATTCCTGTTTGTGCGACAAGCGTAAATGATAAGAACCAACCGAATATTCCAAATAAAAATACATGTTTCATAGTTATCTTCACTTTTATTACAAAGACGAATCACAATCAAGAAACACTCAACTTTAGTTATGAATATCTTCCGGAGAGATGAGTAAAATTCTATCTTTGTACGTATTAAGCATATATACAAAACCTAGATAACATGAATAAACACACTTTATTTACAGTAGCCTCTTTCCTGTTTTGTACACAAGTATCAGGAGATACGCGGATGGAATTTATCACAAAGGATGGATAGATTTCAACAAGAATGGAAAAATGGATCTATATGAAAATCCTAAAGCCCCACTGGAAGAGAGGGTACAAGACTTGCTCTCACAAATGACATTGGAAGAAAAAAGTTGCCAGATGGCTACCCTCTATGGTTCAGGACGTGTACTGAAAGATGCCCTGCCCCAAGACAATTGGAAAACAGAGGTATGGAAAGACGGAATAGGGAACATAGATGAAGAACATAACGGACTGGGAACTTTCAAGTCCGAATATTCTTTTCCCTACACCAAACATGTGGATGCCAAGCATGCCATTCAACGCTGGTTTGTAGAAGAAACACGTTTAGGCATCCCCGTAGATTTCACCAATGAAGGTATTCGCGGATTATGTCATGACCGGGCAACTTATTTCCCCGCCCAATGCGGACAGGGCGCTACTTGGAATAAAGAGCTGATAGCCCGTATCGGTGAAGTGGAAGCCAAAGAAGCTGTAGCGCTGGGGTATACCAATATCTATTCTCCTATCCTTGATATCGCCCAAGATCCTCGCTGGGGAAGATGCGTGGAAACATACGGAGAAGATCCTTATTTAGTAGGAGAACTGGGAAAACAAATGATTACCAGTCTGCAAAAACATAACCTGGTGGCTACTCCAAAGCATTTTGCAGTTTATAGCATTCCGGTAGGTGGGCGTGACGGAAAGACGCGGACTGATCCACACGTAGCTCCACGAGAAATGCGTACCTTATATATAGAACCTTTCCGGATGGCATTTCAAGAAGCCGGAGCATTGGGAGTGATGAGTTCTTATAATGACTATGACGGAGAGCCCATTACGGGAAGTTATCATTTCCTGACTGAAATATTACGTCAGGAATGGGGATTTAAAGGATATGTCGTATCGGACAGTGAAGCTGTGGAATTTATCTCCAGTAAACATAAAGTGGCGAATACATACGAAGACGGAATAGCGCAGGCTGTCAATGCAGGACTGAATATCCGTACCCATTTCACTCCGCCTGCTGATTTTATCTTGCCTCTTCGTAAAGCTGTTGCCGACGGTAAAATCTCTCAGGAAACTCTTGACAAACGGGTAGCCGAGATACTTCGTGTCAAATTCTGGCTGGGATTATTTGACAATCCCTATCGGGGTAATGGTAAACAAGCGGAACAAATCGTCCATAGCAAGGAACATCAGGCTGTATCATTGGAAGCAGCCCGTCAGTCACTTGTATTATTAAAAAATGAAATGAATCTGCTTCCTTTATCCAAATCGCTCCGTTCTATCGCTGTTATCGGTCCCAATGCCGATGAACGGACTCAGTTGATTTGCCGGTACGGCCCTGCCAATGCGCCTATTAAAACCGTTTACCAAGGCATAAAAGAACGATTGCCCCATACAGAAGTGATTTATAGAAAAGGATGTGATATCATAGATCCTCATTTTCCTGAAAGTGAAGTTCTTGATTTCCCGAAAACAACAGAGGAAGCTCGATTAATGGAGGAAGCCATTCATGCAGCCAAACAAGCCGAAGTGGTAGTGATGGTATTAGGCGGCAACGAACTGACAGTCAGAGAAGATGTTCACGGACCAGCCTTAATCTTCCCGGAAGGCAGGAAGAACTTTTAAAAGCTGTCTGTGCAACCGGAAAACCGGTCGTTTTAGTGCTGCTCGACGGACGCGCTTCTTCCATAAACTATGCAGCAGCCCATGTACCTGCCATTCTGCACGCCTGGTTCCCTGGGGAATTCTGCGGCCAAGCCGTGGCAGAAGCTTTGTTCGGAGATTATAATCCGGGAGGAAGGCTTGCCGTGACTTTCCCAAAATCTGTAGGACAGATTCCCTTTGCTTTTCCTTTCAAACCGGGATCGGATGAAAGTTCTTCCACATCTGTTTATGGAGTACTCTATCCTTTCGGCCATGGTTTAAGCTATACGACTTTCAGTTATGGTGATTTGAAGATCTCGCCATTACGTCAAGGAGTACAAGGAGATATAAATATAAGTTGTAAAATCAAGAATACAGGAAAAATAAAAGGAGATGAAGTGGTACAACTTTATTTGCGGGATGAAGTCAGCAGCGTCACTACCTATACCAAAGTCCTACGTGGTTTTGAGCGTATCAGTCTGGAAGCCGGAGAAGAGCAAATGGTCCATTTCAGATTGCGTCCACAAGATTTAGGATTATGGGACAAGAATATGAATTTCCGTGTGGAACCGGGTAAGTTTAAAGTAATGATCGGCTCCTCTTCTACAGATATCAGACTGCACGGACGATTTGAAATTGCACCGTAATACAATTACAATTCATCGGCCTAATCCCTCCTGTTAGTATCACAAATAAAAATGATAAGAGCATTCAAACTGCAATACATACAGCCCTTCATTAAAACACTGGTAAAGAATCTGTTTACATCTATTTTATGTGTACACAGATTCTTTATCGGTGTCCAGGTATGACAAGCTCCGTTGATTTCGTTAGAAACCACAAGATGATTCATTCCGATTTTCAATCTTTATCTGAAGACACAGAGGAAGGAGGAAATTCTTCTATACCCCATTTTTTATTGGGTGTTGTTCCTAATTGTAACTCCAAAGTACCTCCTTTAATAAAATCCTCATGATAAAACCAACATTTATTCCACTTTTTTCCATTAAAGGAAGCACGCTGAATGTACATATTATCAGCCGAGTTTCCTACCGTTATAATTTGAAATGTCTTGCCGGGATAATAACGGTTGTCCAAATGAATAGTAACCTTATCAAAAAGTGGAGACGTGATCTCATAAAAAGGCTTTTCCGCACAGCCGCCATCTACTTCAAACAATCCGATAGCCATCAGGACACCTAACGCTCCCATCTGCCCCTGGTCCTCATCATCCCGATAACCTCCATAAGGGGTCACATCACTATAAGCGGCCTTGACCTTACGTACCCATTTCTGAGTAAGCCAAGGTGCGCCTGCATAGTTAAACAAATGGGCCATTCCAGTCCCCGGTTGATTGCCATAGTCTGTCCAATTTCCTTCCTTTGTTTTATTAGAACGGAAAAATCCATACGGTTCACTTTTTTCAAAATTCGCATTCAATCTTTCAATATATTTGTCAGCACCTCCATAAAGTTCTATCAGTCCTGTCATATCGTGCGGAACATAGTGTGAATAAATAGCAGAATTACTCTCGCAGAATCCTCCTTTTTCCGTCAACTCCAACGGGTCAAAACAAGGCAACCAGTCGCCATCTATTCCACGAGGCTGCATATAGCCACTCTCCGGATTCCAAAGGTGACGATAATTCTTTGATCGTTTCATAAAAAACTCATAATCCTGTAATTTTCCCATTGTTTTCGCCATCTGAGCCAAACACCAATCCTGATAGGCATATTCCAATGTCATGGAAGCTCCGGTAATATGCATCCCTTCAACGTCTTTCCGTCCGTCAGGCACATACCCCCGTTCTTCATAATATTTCATACCGCCGGAATGGGCGGTCTTGCTATGCTCATAACCGGCGTGGTCGCGAATCCCTCCCACAAAAGCATTCTTTCGCAAACCTTCATAGGCCAGTTCCGCATCATAATTACAGATTCCTTTATTATAGGCTGAAGCGAAAAAAGAGACAGCCGGATCGCCAATCATCACATACGTATAATTTCCTCCTGATGGTCCACGGGGAATCAGACCTCCGTTTTGATACATATCTGTCATTGTATTACAGAAATTATCCATAACTTCAGGATATGCCATAGACCAGAGTATGTTTAGTGACCAATGACTCCCCCACCATGCATCAAAGTTATGATGATTATACAAAGGTTTTCCATCTTCTCCTAAAGGAATTTGCCGTATGCGCGGAAAGTCGGAAGTCATATCCATATAATGTCCATCGGCATCACTGACTACATGGCGTCCCAATAAGGCATGCCACAAATCCGTATAGAGTTTTATTTGCTGTTCTCTGCTACCGCCTTCCACTTCTATCCTTCCAAGCCAATCATTCCATTCAGAAAAAGAGGCCTGTTTCACTTGCTCAAAATCCCAACCCGGAAGTTCTGCCAGCATATTCTTACGTGCCTGTTCTACACTGACATACGAAATCGCGACTTTCAGCATTACTTTTTCGTCGTTTCTTGTTTTAAACCGAACTGCCATACCGGCATTCTTACCCGATATTCTTTCCGGATTACTGTCAGGTTCCAGCCGCCCCTCACGCCAAGACACTATTTCATCCATCGGTTTGCTCAATTGTGCGTAAAAATAGACAGGTGTATCCTTAGGACGGCGTCCCGTACGTTCCATAATTTCCCATCCGGCAATTTCCTTGTCACTTACTTTCCATACTTCCGAATAGGCCGTAGGCCCATGTGCCAGAAAAGCTCCCGTATCGAATAGAATATAACTGGAATCACTTTTCGGAAAAGTATAACAATGAAAACCTACACGCATAGTAGAGGTCAGTTCCGCCGTTATATCATAGTCTGTCAGCCTCACTTTATGATACCCCGGCTTAGCTATTTCTCCGTCATGAGTAAAGGCCGACTGATAGGCGTTCATTCCTAAATGTCCTTTAAATTCTCCAACAGTGGGCATCACTGCCACTCCGGACATCTGCCAATTATGAACATGGCTGAAACAACGTATTTGTTTTGAGCCATATAGATATCCCGATCCCCAAGAGTGCTCGGTATCCGTATCAGGACTGAGACTGACCATACCAAACGGACGACACGCTGAACTAAAGAAAAACCACCGGGAACGATGACTGTCAACAAAAGGATTCACCAAATCAATATAATTCTTGTCCTCATCCACTTTATCACAGATATCCATTCCGAATGTCCGACAAGTCAAGATCAAACCTATAAATATAAAAAAAATTCGTTGTAACCTATTATTTTCCGGAATCATAATTTTTGTTTCTTGTAGTTTCCTAATTTCTTATTTACGTCCTTTTCTGGTATCAGGCGCACAGCGGAACCGCCTGACGCTTTCAATTCAAAATTCAATTTTGTCATTGAATTTACTCTATATCGAGAACATTTTACTTTGGTACGTGTCTTTATTGACCTCTCCCCATCTGTATAAATCTCTGCAACATAATTTTTCCCCTCAGGAAGAAAATCCAAACTTACCGGCAATGCACGCGCCTCATTATTCGTTATCGAACCAATAAACCACTCTTCCCCTTTACGACGGGCTATAGTGATAAATTGCCCGATTTCACCTTGTAATACTTTAGTGTCGTCCCACGTAGTATAAATATCATCAAAGAATTTCAATTCGGGTTCATCTTGAGAATCCGATGGTTTATCATACCAATACATATATTGCAGCGGACTATAATAAACAGCCGCCAACGCCAACTGATGCGCAGGAGTGGTCTGAATGGACTTTGAACGGGGAACTCCATAATTATCCTTATCCGTATTCAAACGGCCGAAATCCTGACGATAATAACAAATGGTATAATCTGCCGCTCCTGCCACAAATCGGGTAAAAGGAAGAGTGACATTATGGGTTGCATCCGGAAATTCCTCATTACCACGAATACCTTCCTGAGTCATCAGATTAGGATATGTACGACTGAATCCCGTAGGACGGTATTCATCATGTATATCAACCATCAAACCATAGTCAGCACATTTTTTTACCGCCTCATGCATCCATTTGGTCCACACTTGTGAACCGACTTGTACAAAACCGAATTTAAGACCTGCTATCCCCCAAGATTTATACAATGGAAGAATTTCATCCAATTGTTGTTGCAATGCACGTTGATTGACATACAGGATAACTCCTATTCCCCGTTTTTTTGCATAAGCTACCACTTCTTTCAGATTCAAAGCATTCACATTCGGATTTCTACGAGGATCCAATGTCACGGTAGTGGCATCAGATGCCTTGTCATATTCAAATCCATACCACCCAGCGTCAAAATGAATATATTGCAGATTGCGTTTTACTGCAAAATCCACCAATGCTTTCCCTCCTCTGTTGTCAAGGTCACCTCACGCATCACTTTTCCGGGTTTTATCCACGAAGTATCTTTTATTCTACAAGAAGGATTCAGATTTAAAATTAAATCGTTGTGTTCCAATATCTGCCCCGGTTTATCGGCACACATAATCACTCTCCAAGGAGTATGATAAGGCGCAATATCTTCTACAGGACCGTACATGGCAGATTGAATAGTATTCTTTTTTTCAACAGATAATTTAAATTTAGTACGCACATAGTCCACCACTTGTGCTTCGCCCAAACATACATAAGGGCCTCCAGGCAATATCAGAAGCAATGGGCGATCTGATTCACCGGACCATCCTTCCAACGGTAAACATTCATAGGGAGTTTGGGCCCTAGCAGTGAAATAAGCCTTCGTTCCTTCCGGTAAAGTATATTCTGTGAATTCATCGGTGATCTTCAAATATTGTCCACCGGGAAACCGATAACGGAATGCGATACCTTCATTGTATGCACGCACATCCAAAACCAATTTTTCACGGGAGTGCTGACGATTAATGACTACCGACCAAGCTTTATACCGATCTTTAATGGTGCTACGTTCTCCATACACAGGATGCCACACCGTATCCTGTTCAGCAGTTGTTATATCACCCAATGCCAATTGGTCACGCCAAACCACATTGGCATTAATACCTAATAAAGATGGCTTTATGGCTTCTTTATGATTCCAATTCACAGAATAATGCAGATTTCCCCCCTCATCACTTAAAGTAACTTGATACTTACCGTCCGGCGAGGACATCTTTATTTCTTTTGCCTGAAGAATGGATAAAGAAAATGCCATCCATAATCCTAGTATACATAATATCTTCATCATTTTATTCTTTTATAAATCGTACATGTTTTACATATTGGTTCTTTTTCACTTTACTATTTTCTCCATCAATTACATTACCAAAATAACTCACTTTATCAAATGTTATGTTAGAAACATCATGTTCTTCATCAATTCCTTGAAGTAAAACAAATCCTCTTTCATTACAATAAGCTGTTTCTCCACCATACGTACTGATATTTCTAAAAGTAACATTATGAATAAATGGGCCATTGGATGGTACAACTACAAATTCTCCATAACCCCGACTACCTATACCACGTCTTCCCGAACCCACCTTTATATTATTGGGAGTAGGCTGCTTTATAGGACGAGTTCCCACCAAATTCAATGCCGGAGTTAATTTAATCAAATTATAAGGAATCTCACCATTAATTTTTATATTGTCAAAAGTCAAATTCTCCATAACCATTTCTCCAGTTGGATGTAACCAAAATATTTGCACTTGATTACGATTGGGAAAATGAATCACATCGATATTCCGCGCTGTAAAATTTCGAATCGCAGGGCAACTGCTTTCTGTAGCAATTCTAAACACATTAGCAAAATCCACCCAAAATACACAATCTTCCACTAACATATTTTCTACAGATTTTGAAAGTTTTTCTCCTCCTTGGCGAGGATTCCTTTAGGAGAAATTGCATCATCATCTGTACGAAAAAAGCAATTACGTACTGTTATATTACTCGAATTGCATGGGTCCACACCATCATCATTACCAACCCTTGAGCCAGCCAAGCGAACATGATCAATCAATACTCGGTCACAATTCTGAGGAACAATAGTCCACCAAAAAGCACCTTTTAAATCACATCTTTCATTACGAAATTATTACAATTTTTCGCATTAATCATATAATCGGTAGGTCCAGCATTATGTTCCCAATCAGAGCAATCCAAAATACCTCGACCGCAAATAGTAATATTATCTCCAGTAGCTTCCACGCCCGCATTCACAATTGCTCCTCCAGCCAAATAAAGAGTCTGATTACTACTCAGTTTTATCAACCCATTCTCCGGGTTATGTACGCCCGGACCAAAATAAATGACATTCGGATTATCCTTAGAAGGAATATCTTTTTCTATCTCATTAGTTAATAGCAGTAAAGGACTATTGCAACCATTTGGTTCAAAAGAAATGTCACAGGGTTTATCTAATTGAAAAATAGCCTCATCTTGATGAATAGAAGGACAAATACCATATTTATTGGGCAAGACTATCAACTTTTCTAAAGAGAATTTACTTTTTATTTTTACAGTAGCACTTCCAGAAAAATCAAAATACGCAATTGAATATTTCTTATCATGATGTTGAGTTAAAGCCGTATATACGGGTATCGGTTTTCCATCTACTTCTATCACATAATCGACTGACAAAGTTTCAGATACAGGTGCAGGATATACCACCACCTTCGCATTTACACATACCATGGACAATAAAATCCATAAAGGAATAAATATTATTTTTCTCATTAATGTCTTCATAATATCTCTATACTTTCAAATCTACAAAAAGATGTCTTTTTACACATTACAGAATAATAGATTACTCCATATATGTACTCAAAAATACATACTCACCCTCTTCATTATACAAATAATGTCCCAACACTATCAGTTTATTGTCGGGACATTATCTTTTTATATTATCAACACATTACTCCCAACCTGGATTATTACCTAATTCCTGACCGTTAGACAAAGAATTTAACCAAGCAAGGGGAATTGGACGAAGACTAAATTTAGCATTAGTACTTGCACTCAACTCTGTTTTAACTGCACCATTAATATTTGAAACATCCCAATTATATTCCAATACACGCTCAGCCAATTTACCTGTTCTTGTCAAATCATTCCAACGAGAAACCTCTCCAAATAATTCAAGAGCTCGCTCATCCAACACGTCATCTATGGTTATCGTACCCGAATAAAGAGGCAATCCACCTTCAGGAGCGTTAGTCGATGCACGTTGGCGAATAAAATTGATATACATCAATGCTTTTGCATTATCATTGGCTTTTACTGCAGCCTCCGCTGCAATCAAATAAGTTTCAGCTAAACGGAACATATAGATATCTCGCGAACCATGCCCAACAGAACCACCTGTACCTCCATGCTGCATATTGGCATCTTTGAATTTCCATACGGGCAACCATGTACGAGAACCAGCATTACCACCTTGATTTCCTTTTATATAATAATCATCATTTGAAACATTTTTATAAGATTTCTCAGCTAATGTTCCAGATGGATAATTAAAATAATATTGCCCCCTTTGTTTTGCAGCATCTTTCTCAGCCTGTGTATAAGTATGATTATTAAAGCTGCCATCCAATGGAACAGGAAAATAAATAACAGGCTCCCCCTTTGGAACCACTGAGCCATTAATACTTAGGAAATAATTATTTCCACATGTTCGTCCATCAATAGAAGTAGTAGCATCACCATTATAAGGTGACATAAATGTTACCCGCGCACGTTGATCTTTTTTCCAATTAAAAAGTAGATAGGTATATTTGGTAGGCATAATTGTATAAGCTGCAGCATCCGCGCCATACATATTGTCAGGAGCTAAATCCACCCAACCTTCCCGATAGACAGGCATATAAAACTCTGACCAAAGATTCCCCCAATAAAATTCACACAGAAAATAATTTCATCATTCTCTTCATTCGTCTGCCGATGAACAAGAGCATAATCAGAAAGTAATGTATGCCCCGAATTTTGAATTATATCTTCAGCGTCAGCCAAAGCATTAGTAAAATCAGATGCCACACTATAAGATTGATAACCACGTGTAAGATAAACCAATGAACGAAGATGTTTAGCAGCAGCCTTAGAAACACGTCCATATTCACTCGCCGACTGCCTCATAGGCAGAGCTGAATCATAACATCCCCTAAATCCGTCAAGATCTGCTCATAAAATTTATCAGCACTATCAAGCTGCGACACAGTTGACACCTCAGTTGGTTCATGCAAAATGAGTGGAGCCTGTCCCCAATTTCTGACAATATCAAATAAATAGAGTGCACGCAAGAATTTAGCTTCAGCAACACGCTTAGCTAAAATGGACTCATCCATACCATCACGTGGATCTTGAGTTTTAGTTATTACATTAGAAGCACGATCAATAGCAGCATTAACATTCTTCAAAGCTGCATATAAATTTGTCCATTGAGTATAAACAAAACCATTATCACTTTGATATAAAATATATTTATTTAAAGTTGCAAGACTAGGTGCGTCTATATCGTTCTGCGTCACAATATCCGTGCCCAATTGAGATATCACATTATAATTAGTAGTGTTATACACAGACTTCAATGTGTTATAACAACCGTTTATCAAGCTTTCATACCCTACAGCCGTAGCAAAATATTCTTCAGCAGATTGTCCGGCGATATTCTCCTCATCCAAGAACGACGAACATCCGGGAATAACGAACATTACCGTCAGGAATAATGTTTTTGCAAATATATTTTTTGTTTTCATAGTCTCTTTCTATTTTAAAGTTCTTCAATTAAAATCCCACATTTACACCGAAAATAGCGTTGCATGTCATAAAGTCTGTATTGCCGATAGCAACATTCATTTGTTCGGGGTTGAATGCATATTTATCACGAGTCCAGATAAAAGGGTTTTGAACAGTTCCATAAATCCTCAAGTTCCCTAAATTCATCTTTTTAATACATTTACCATTAAAAGTATACCCCAAAGAAAGATAATTGATTTTCAAATAATCAGTAGACCCGAGACGATGTGACGCACAAGCTTTTGACTCATCCCTATTCCATGTATCACTACGGCCTTTGTCGCGGTCATAAGGATCGCTACTACTAGGCTGATGAAAGTCATTAGTGGGATTTTCCGGCGTCCAATACTCCCGGCGCAGATTATTAAAATTCTGTGTATTATATTCCAAAGCAAAAGAAACCAAGTATTGGTTATATACTTTTGCACCAGTTTGGAATGATAATTGGAATGACAAATCAAAATCTTTATATGTAAAGGTATTTGTCATACCACCAGTGAAGTCTGGTGTATGTTTACCATTAATAACGCGGTCGGCATCAGTTATTTCTCCGTCTTTATTCAAGTCCAACGGTTTATAATGTCCGGGACGCGCACCATATTTAGAGCCTCCGCTTCTTCATCCAGTTGATAGACCCCTTGAGTCATCATACTGAAATTAATATCAATGGGCTGACCAATAATCCACAAATTATTATAATCACCTACCATACCCTGCAAAGATAATCCACGAGGAGAAAGGTCCTCTTTGTAAGCCAAATCTACAATTTTATTTTTATTATAGGCAAAATTAAATTGAGTATGCCAAGTAAAGTCTTTGGTACGTATATTTTCAGAATTGATCAAAATTCTATACCGGTATTCCGTACAGAACCAACATTAGCTGTTACTGAAGTATAACCAGTGGTAACCGGAATCGTTTTATTCATAATCAAATCTTTGGTCAAACGATTGTAATACTCCACGCTACCTGAAATCCTATTCCCCCAAAAACCGAAATCCAAACCTACATTGTACTCGGTAGTACGTTCCCATCCTAAATTGGGGTTACGCATATTACCCGGAACATAACCTTGCGCATCCGTCGTACCAAATATATAATAATTAACGGCACTAGTAGCCCCTTCAGTCTGATAAGCTTTTACGTTATCATTACCTGTTTGACCATAACTTAAACGGACTTTTAAGTTATCAAGCCATTCAACATTTTTTAAGAATTCTTCACCGGACAAACGCCATGCCAAAGCAGCCGAAGGAAAGGCACCCCATTTATTACCTTTAGCTAACTTTGAAGAACCGTCAAAACGAATGCTTGCCGTTACAAAATAGTTATCACGAAACGAGTAATTAGCTCGGGCTAAATAGGACATCAAACTGGTTTTTGTATATCCGGAAGTCGAATTATTAGTAGTACCTCCCTGTAAATTATACCATAATGAATTGTATGAAAGTTCATTGCCAATGCCTTTTAACAATTCATCTTGATTTTGCACCATTGAAAAAACTCCCATCACATCAAAACGATGCTCTTTCTTCTCAAAACGGTAGCTAATCTGATTATACG
>ERZ859937.212-NODE-212-length-28081-cov-1.528474_pt1 | contig 28081 bp, 17 predicted proteins | sample MGYA00509985_ERZ859937 | MGnify/ENA primary metagenome ERZ859937 (study PRJEB30046, sample SAMN00715169) | human gut metagenome | study: EMG produced TPA metagenomics assembly of the A metagenome-wide association study of gut microbiota in type 2... | reverse complement strand
CATTCATACTACTATTTGTCTTACTCCTTCTTTCCGGTGAGGCTGCTTCGCAACGTCGTCGGCGAGGTTTTGTACCGCCCGAAAGACAGAAAGTGGACTCTTTGCAAGTGGATTCTCTGCAAATGGATACATTGGCTGTTCCTATCAAGAAGAAACAGCCTTTGGATGCTCCCGTCACCTATGAGGCAAATGACTCTATCGTATTTGCGCAGGGCGGATATGCGCATTTGTACGGACAGGGAAAGGTGAACTATCAGCAGATAGAACTGGCGGCTGACGTTATCACCATGAATATGGATAGCAGTACGGTATATGCCCATGGAGTGGAAGATACTTTAGGCGTGAAGAAGGGAACTCCGGTATTCAAGGATGGGGAAACTCCGTATGAAACAAATACCATCCGTTATAATTTCAAAAGTAAAAAGGGGGTTATCAGTAATGTAGTCAGCCAACAAGGAGAAGGCTACGTAACCGGAAACAACGCGAAGAAGGGGGCAAGCGATGAGCTGTACATGAAAAGCGGCAGGTATACCACCTGTGACCATCATGAACATCCCCACTTTTATATGCAGATGACCTACGCCAAAGTGCGCCCAAAGAAGAATATCGTAACGGGACCTGCCTATCTGGTGGTTGAAGACGTCCCTTTGCCGCTTGCCGTGCCGTTTTTCTTTTTTCCGTTCTCGAGTAGCTATTCGTCCGGTTTTCTTATGCCTACGTATATGGACGACTCCAGTCGCGGTTTTGGCTTGACAGACGGTGGGTATTATTTTGCTATCAGTGATCGTATGGATTTGAAAGTGCTGGGTGAGATTTTTACAAAGGGCTCATGGGGACTTTCCACGCAGTCCAATTATAATAAAAGGTACAGATATAGTGGTAATTTCAATGCCAGTTATTTGGTAACGAAGACAGGTGAGAAGAATATGCCGGACTATATGGTTACAAAAGACTTCAGAATTGCATGGAGCCACAGACAGGATGCCAAGGCCAGTCCCAACAGTTCTTTTTCGGCTAATGTGAACTTTGCAACCAGTAGTTATGACCAGCGTAACCTGAGTAGTTTGTATAATCCGCAGCAATATTCAAATAATACCAAGACGTCTAGTGTGAGTTATTCGCGTAACTTTCCCGAGATAGGATTGAATTTGTCCAGTACATTCAATATTTCTCAGAATACACGGGACTCTTCTATCAGCGTGACGTTGCCGGACTTGAATATTTCATTGAACCGTATTTATCCGTTCAAGCGTAAGAAGGCGGTAGGTGATGAACGTTGGTACGAAAAAATCTCACTTCAGTATACCGGTCAGGTGACGAACTCTATTAATACCAAGGATAATCTGATTCTGAAGCAAGGATTGAATAAATGGACCAATGGTATGCAGCACAAAATTCCTATCAGTGCTACATTTACCTTATTCAAATATATCAATATCGTGCCTTCTTTTAACTATACCGAGCGTTGGTATATGCGCAAGGTAGAGCAGAGTTATGATCCGTCGGCACCTAATAATGTGCGGAGAGATACAATCAACGGTTTCAACCGTGTGTATAACTATGATTTGAGTTTGCAGGTGAATACCAAGATGTATGGTTTCTACAAACCGTGGAAGAAATTGTTTGGCGACAAGATTGAAATGATCCGTCACGTCTTTACTCCTTCGGTTAGCATGAGTTATGCGCCGGATTTCAGTACGTCTAGGTATGGATATGTGGGAACGTATACTTATACTGATACGGATGGAGAGGTACGTACTCAGACTTATAATCCATATGAAGGTTTGCCTTACTCTTTCTCGCCCAGTGGTAAATCCGAGAATTTTACTTTCTCTATAGACAATAATGTGGAAATGAAAGTGAAATCCGATGCGGATACTACCGGAGTGAAGAAAATCAGCTTGATTGACCAGTTGGGGGCCAGCATTTCTTATAATGCAGCAGCTAAAGAGAAGCCGTGGGGAAACTTGAGTATGAATCTGCGTTTGAAACTGACCAAGAGCTATACTTTTAATATGAACGCCCAGTTTGCTACTTATGCTTATGAGTTTGATAAAGACGGCAAGGTAGTGGAAGGCAACCGTACAGAATGGTCATACGGACGTTTCGGTCGTTTTCAGGGGTATAGCGGTTCTTTCTCGTATACATTGAATAATGATTCGTGGAAAAAATGGTTTGGCCCGAAAGATGAAAAGGACAGTAAAGGGGATAAAGACAAGAAGAATGAAAATCTGGATGAGTACAGTGATGATGACAATGAAAACAAGGAGGAAGAAGATAATTCCGGCTTGAGAAAGACAGAGAAGGCGGCTATAGATCCGGATGGCTATATGGCTTTCAAGATGCCATGGTCATTGAGTCTGAGTTATAGTTATAGTATTCGTGAGGACAGAAGTAAGCAGATTAATATTAAGACGATGCGTTATCCTTATTCAATAACCCATTCATTGAATGTTTCCGGTAATGTGAAATTGGGTAGCCGCTGGAATGTGAATTATTCTTCAGGATATGACTTTAATACGAAAGAGATGTCAATGACAACGGTCAATATCAGCCGTGACCTGCACTGTTTCAATATGAGTTGTGGCTTGGTATTTGGTCCCTTTACTTCCTATAACTTCAGTATTCGTGCTAACTCCAGTATGTTGACCGATGCTTTGAAATGGGACCAGCGAAGCAATACGGGTAGTGCAGTGAATTGGTACTAGGAGAAACTGAGAATAAAAAATAAGAAATGGTTGCATGTTGTTATCGGCAACCATTTCTCATTTTTTTTATTCTGGTCTTTAATTTATGTCTACCACTCAATCGGTGTTTGCCCGTGTGCTTGCAAGTATTCGTTGGTGCGGCTGAAGTGCTTGTTGCCAAAGAAACCATTATAGGCTGACAGGGGTGACGGATGTGCGGAAGCCAGTACCAGGTGTTTGTTGCGGTCTATGAAGGCTCCTTTTTTCTGTGCATAAGATCCCCATAAGATGAATACAATATTTTCACGTTGTTCTGCCAGTATACGGATGGCGGCATCTGTAAATTCCTCCCAGCCCCGTCGTTGATGAGAGCCTGCTTGATGGGCACGGACTGTCAGTGTGGCATTGAGTAATAATACTCCTTGATTCGCCCAGCGGGTCAGATTGCCTGAAGTGGGGATGGGAGCACCCAAATCGCTTTGTATTTCTTTGAAAATATTTTGTAGGGAAGGGGGAAAAGGTACTCCGTCATTAACGGAAAAGCAGAGTCCGTGCGCCTGGCCGGGACCATGGTAGGGGTCTTGGCCGATAATGACGACTTTCACTTTGTCAAACGGGCACAGATTGAAGGCGTTGAATATAAATCTGCCCGGTGGGTAAATAGTGGTAGTCTGGTATTCGCTTCTTACAAACTCTGTGAGTTTGATAAAGTAATCTTTTTCAAATTCGGGTGCCAGATGTTGTTTCCAGCTTTCTTCTATTTGTACGTTCATAGGCTTTCTTTTTATTAAAAATGTGCGTTAAAGATAGGGGTTATTTGTAAAAATGACAAATAAAAAGAGGATGACTTTTGTATCACCCTCTTCTTGATTGCTGATAGATTATAATCAAATAAGTTGCATACCCAGTTGGGCGCATTCTTTTCTCATATCTTCGGGCCATATACTGGCTTGGATTTCACCTATATGGGCTTTCTGTAAATAAAGCATACAGAGTCGTGATTGTCCTATACCACCGCCGATACATAAAGGCAGAGTTTCATCCAACAAGCGTTTGTGGAAGTACAATTCTTTACGCTTTTCCTGTCCGCTGAGTGTCAGTTGGCGGAGTAACGCTTCTTTGTCTACACGGATACCCATAGAGGAAAGCTCAACAGAACGGTCTAATATTTTATCCCAAACCAACAAGTCACCATTCAGGCCGGGGAGTCCGGTTTCCGGATTAATTGTGGTGTAGTCATCATAGTCAGGTGCACGCAGATCATGTTCTTTACCGTCACTCAGTTTACATCCTATACCTATAATAAATACAGCACCATATTTTTGCGCAATAGCATGTTCGCGTTCTTTCGGAGTTTTGTCGGGATACATTTGGCAAAGCTCTCTGAGTGGATGAAATGAATGTCATGTGGCAGGAAGGGTTTGATCTGCGGATACATTTCGCATACCATATATTCTGTGCGGCGCATGGCTGCATAAATACGGGTTACTATTTGTTTCAGGAAATCAACTGTGCGTTGTTCTTTGGTAATTACACGCTCCCAGTCCCACTGGTCTACATATAGTGAGTGGAGATTACCTAATTCCTCATCAGCCCGGATGGCGTTCATGTCGTATAGATGCCATAACCCGGTTCTATATTGTAATCGGCCAAGTCAGCCTTTTCCATTTTGCCAATGAATGGACAACTTCGGCCTGTGCGTCTCCCAAGTCTTTAATAGGGAAAGATACCGGCCGTTCGGTTCCGCTCAAGTCATCATTGATACCCATTCCCTTCAATACAAATAGCGGGGCGGTGACACGGCGCAGACGTAATTCTGACGACAAGTTCTGTTGAAAGAACTCTTTTATTTGCTTAATGCCTAACTCTGTTTGTTTTAAATCAAGCAAGGCTTTATAGTTAGCTGGTTTAATTAGGTAACTCATTGTAAAATAGATCTAATTGTTTTAATTGCTTGCAAATATAGAAATTATTTGTGATATTGTTATATATTTGGGTAAAAATATAATCAAATTGATTGTTTTGTTCTTAAATTAATGTGCAAAATATTATTTTGATAGATAAATATCTCAAATTATTAGGAGAAAGACAATATATTTTGTACTTTTGCACGTCCAAGTTTCAGACGCACCCGTAGTTCAATGGATAGAATACCGGATTCCGGTTCCGACGATATGAGTTCGATTCTCATCGGGTGTACAATTCAGTAACCTCTTTGCAAAGAATTGCAAGGAGGTTTTTCTTGTTATATCTTCTCCGTATGAACTTTTTTTTCTTTTTTGAGTTATTCCCTTATGTAACTTTTTAAAATATGCCTTAATATTTAGTTTATTCTAAAAAACAAACACTAATAAAGGATATAGTTCCTTTTATTCCTTGTATATACTAAATATGCGTGCATATATTCGCTGTTGATTTTAAAATTATTTTCTTTTTGAGGTGTTTTAAAACTAACGCTTAATTAAACTTTTTTATTTAAACATTAATTTATCAACCAAATCTGAGATTCATGAAGAAAGCTCTCTTTTTTATCGTATGCCTCTGTTTTGCAATAAACATGATGGCGCAAACAAAAACGATAACGGGGGTAGTGGTAGATGCCACTGGTGAACCTGTTATCGGAGCGAGTGTCCTGGAGGTGGGGACAACAAATGGTACAATAACTGATGTAGACGGTAACTTCACTATCCAAGTACTGTGGGGGCGAAACTGGATGTAAGTTATATAGGCTACAAAACACAACAAATTGTTGTGGGAGTGCCAAACATCTACAAGGTTGTTTTAAAAGAAGATGCAGAAATGCTGGATGAGGTCGTGGTGACTGGTTATGGAATGAGTCAGAAACGTTCGTTGATGACGAACTCTATTTCGAAGTTGGACGATAAAGTGTTGCAGAATGCGGCTATGAGTAATGCGGCTCAATCCTTGCAGGGGACTGTCAGTGGGCTGCGTGTGACAAATACTTCGGGTAAACCGGGTAGTTCGCCCAATATCGTATTGCGTGGTGGTGCTTCCATAAACAAGAATCTGGAAGGTCCGTTGGTCGTGGTGGATGGCCTTGTGCGTTCTATGGATGATATCAATCCTTCGGATATTGAATCCATACAGGTGTTGAAAGATGCGGCTTCCACAGCTATTTATGGTGCCCGTGCCAATAATGGTGTGATTCTGGTGACAACCAAGAAAGGGGTGGAAGGCAGAACACAGATTACTTACAAGTTCAAAGGCGGTGTGAACTTTGCGCGTGAAGGATATAAATATCTGGATGCCGGTGACTATTTGTATTATCAACGTTTGGGATGGCAGCGTACCAATGGCGGTACAAGTATGGAGAACCAGAAAGGTTTTGGAGTTAACTCCGGAGTGGATCTGGCTTTCATGACAGAGGCCAACAAGCATTTATTGAATGAAGGATGGCAATTTATGGCGGACCCTACAGATCCTGATAAAACTTTGATTTTTAGAAATCATGCCGGTGAACTGCATGACCTGACTTTCCGTAATGCCGCGTTTACCCAAGATCATTATTTGAATCTGTCGGGAGGTAATGACAAAGGAACATTTTCTTCATCTTTGGGATACTATTCAGAAGATGGTCAGATTATTTCCACCAATTATCAGCGTGTGAATGGAACTATCAACGGCTCGTATAAATTGTTACCTATTTTGACAGTGAATGCCGGTGGTAGTTTTTCATGGTCCAAGATGCCCGATTTATGGACTTACGATCTGAAAAGCCCTTGGAATGGAGAAACGGGAGAGTATGAGTTGTTCTATCGTACCATGAGTATGTTTCCCACTTGGAACCCGTGGAATGAGGATGGAAGTCCTGCTGCCGGATGGAGTAATCAGGATGGTAATCCTTATTATTGGAAAGATAAGCTGACTCGTTCTACGACGAACCGTAAGACTTCGTTTAATATTGGTTTTGCTTTAGAAATTATTCCGCAGCAATTGTTTCTGAACGGAAACAGCTCTATGTATTATACCGATTATCAGTTTGAATTGTTCGAAAGAAGTATCAGCAGATAGGTCAGGCTCCTAACACCAATCGTAATGCTTCGCAAACAAATACAAAAGTATTTCAACAACAACATGCATTGACTTTGGAATATAAAAAAGGTTTTAGCGGACATAATATCAATGCTATGCTAGGTGGCGAGTATTTTGATTATCAATATCAGAACTTGGAGGCGCGTGTCTCCGGTGCTCCTACAGATGATATACCTACTTTGAATGCGGGTACTAATCGTACTTATACTACTTCCATCAAGACCGGTTATCGTATTCTTTCCGGTTTTGCCCGTGTTAATTATGATTATAATTATCGTTATATGGTGTCGGTGGTAGCCCGTTATGACGGTATCTCTAAACTATCTGACAATCGTTGGGGATTCTTTCCGGGTATATCCGCCGGTTGGAATGTGCATGAGGAAGCTTTCTTTAAAGATTCAAAGTTTGCGGAAGTAGTATCCTTGATTAAACCGCGTATCAGCTATGGGTTGAACGGGAATGTAAATGGTATTGGTAACTTTGATGTATATGGTAAATACGGTTCGGTGGGTGCTTATAATGGTAATCTGGGTTATTTGAATACCGGAGTGGTTAATAGTAAATTGCGTTGGGAAAAGAGTCATACGTTTGAACTGGGTCTTGATCTGGGCTTTTTCAATAATCGGGTTCACATGATTATGGACTATTATAACCGTACGACTTCCGATTTGCTGACTGATGTGAATTTGCCGGAATATACGGGATTCCCTTCGTTCAAGACGAATCTGGGTACTATCAGTAACCGTGGCTTTGAATTGGAAGCCAAGGTGAATCTGCTGACAAAGAAGGACTGGTCATGGGATGTCACCGCTAATACTTCGTTTGTGAAGAATATGGTGAAGAAGCTGCCTTTTAATGGGAATGCGAACAACCGTCAGGGGGGTGAGCAGATATGGGATCCAAAATCCAACTCATTGGTTTGGGTAGGCGGTATTCAGGAAGGAAAAAGCTTGGGTGATATCATTGCTTATAAACAAGTACGTATCTTGCGTGACTGGGATGATGTGAGAAACCATGCCGGTGATTTTGTGGATGAAGTTGCCAACCTGTATGGGCCGAATAAAGCTGCCGAATATGCAGGAAAGCCGGGATGGAAGCCTATTGAGCCTGGAGATTATTGTGGGATGACAAAAATGGTGATAACATAATAAACTCATACGACCGTCAGGTGGTGGGTAATATCTATCCGAAATGGACCGGTGGTTTTTCTACCACGCTGAACTATAAAAACTGGTCTTTGTATGGTCGTTTTGACTATGCGGTAGGTCATACCATTTACAATGATTTGAAAGCAAGAATCTTGGGGCAGTATAACGGGTCGTTCAATTTGATTACGGATGTCAGAAATTCGTGGTCTGAAAACAATACGGAAACTAGTATTCCTAAATTCTATTGGGCCGACCAGAATGCGAAAAAGAACATTACCCGTTCCAATAATGGTACAACGAATCTGAACAATAATAACTCTACTTTCTATGAAAAGGGGGATTATTTGTGTCTGCGTGAGGTAACCTTGAGTTATAAATTCCCGAAGAATCTTATAAATAAGGTGTTCTTGACCGATGCGTCCGTGTATGTTACGGGACAGAATTTATTCTATATTACCGGATATGATGGAACTTCTCCGGAACCGGTTATGGATATTCAGGCAAATGGTCGTGGTGGTATAGACAATGGACGTTATCCTACACCAAGAACCGTTTTGTTTGGTTTACAATTGTCATTTTAATATGTAAAAAAGAGAAAGTATGAACATAAAAAAGGTAATATTGGCTTTTGCCGCATCGGCTATGTTGGCCGGTGGATGTACTTCGTTGGATATGGACCCGGTGAGCGATATCACTGACTTGAATTACTGGAAAACTCCGGAACAGTTTGATTCATTTGTTTTTGGACTGCATAGTCGCTTCAGAAGCCATTCGTGGAATTGTTTTTGTTGGGTGAGGCAAGAAGTGATGTCTTTGGGGGAACTCCTTTTGGTGGAGAAGCCACCCAGGGGATGGAACGTTTTCCTTATAATACATTGAATGCGGAGAATCCCGGAATCAGCGGATTTGGTGATTTGTATCAGAATATCAATCAGATGAATTTGTTTATCAGCAGGACCCTCCATGCGGATGTTCTGACTGAAAGTGCTAAGAACTATTATTTAGGACAGGTGTATGGATTGCGTGCCTACTATATGTATCAGTTATACCGTTCATGGGGAGATGCCGTGTTTACGGAAGAGCCCAGCTTGGGTTTTGAAGTGGGTAAATTGGCAAAAGCGGCGACTCCGGCTGCCGAAATCTTTGAGCAGGTAAAAAAAGATATAGAATCTTCTTTAAGTTATTTTGGGCCTGATTATACCATAAAGGAAAAAAAATCGCTGTGGTCAAAGGCTGCCACATTGATGCTGAAAGCGGATGTATATTTGTGGAGTGCCCATCGTGACGGGGGAGAAGGAGATGCCCGGACAGCAAAGAATGCGTTGGTTGACATACAGAATAATATCAGCCGTAGCAATCTGGACTTGATGGATACTTACCAGGGAGTGTTTGCTTATGATAATAAAGGTAATAAAGAGATTATCTTTACCATTCATAATGAGTTGTTTGAATACAACCTGTGGAATGGAAATAATGATTTGTTTCCGCAGGCGGATTATTTAGGGAAATTCTATAATGCGGATGGTACTTTGATAAATACGTCTGTCGAGAATAATTTCGGTATCATGCGCCTGATGGTGAAATTGGAAAACTTCAAGAAATTTCTGCCGGGAGACACTCGTCGTGACGTTACATTGAAAGATGTATATAATAAGGTGGAAAATGGCGAGTTGGAATTGGTGGGGCTGTATCCGCATAAGTATTGGGGAGTTATGAATGGAAGTACACGGGTGAGATGTGATGATTATCCTATTTATAGATATTCGGATTTGCTATTGATGCTGGCTGAGGCGAAAGTGCTTTTGGGTGAGGATCCGGCTACAGAGATAAACCGGGTGCGTCAGCGTGCGTTTGGTGATGCGTATGATGCTTCAACAGTGGGGTTTCCCAATCAGGAAGTCGATAAGCGTCCGGCGATGCTGTCTTGCAGGAACGTTTGTTTGAATTTATGCTGGAAGGAAAACGATGGTATGACTTGCGGCGTTTTGGCGATTCGTACGTACTTGACTATACTCCGGCGGAGTCTGCCCGTCTGCTTTGGCCTATCAACCAAGGAGCTCTTACTAATAATCCATTGTTGAAACAGACGGTTGGTTATTAAATTTTTGTCTGATAAGTATCCTTAATTGCATAAAAAGACGGTGTTCTTTATGAAATTAATAAAGAAACCGTCTTTTTATTTTCTAATTTCAATAAAAACTTTTATTTTTACACCCGTAAAATTATAAATATTATGAGAAACCCTAGCTTATTACTGCTAATTGTTGTTTTTATATTAGCACCCTCAAGTTAAGTGCGGCGGCAGATACGGTTGCTGTCCGCGAAACCCGGATTCCTGTGTTGATTGAAAGGCAGGATAATGAGTTGTTTCATTTACGTATAGAGGCTGCTCAAAGTCAGATGCTGAATGAAGTGAAGTTGGACTTCGGCAAAGACGTGAATTTAAATGAAATTGAATCTGTGAAACTTTATTATGGTGGAACTGAAAGCGTGGAGAGGAGAGGAAAGACTTATTTTGCTCCGGTAGATTATATATCTAATAATACTCCGGGAAAAACATTGGCTGCCAATACTTCTTATTCCGTTTTGAAGTCGGAAGTAAAGGCCCCGAAGCGCGAGGTTATATTGAAAGCTGACCAAAAATTGTTTCCGGGAGTGAATTATTTTTGGATTAGCCTGCAAATGAAGCCTATTGCTTCTATCTTGTCTAAAGTGTCGGCAAAAGTGGTGGAAGCTAAGATTGACGGACAGATTGCTCCTTTGAAGATAGTTCGTAAGGCGGATACCCATTATATGGGGGTAGGCGTGCGCCATGCCGGTGATGACGGGGCTGCTGCCTATCGTATTCCCGGGTTGGTCACTTCAAATAAAGGAACCTTGTTGGGGGTATATGATGTACGCTATAATAATAGTGCGGATTTACAGGAGTATGTGGAAATAGGTCTGAGCAGAAGTACGGACGGAGGGCAGACTTGGGAGAAAATGCGCATTCCGATGGCATTTGGTGAATATGATGGTCTGCCTAAAGCACAGAATGGAGTAGGTGATCCTGCCATTTTAGTTGATAAAAAGACAGGAACTATCTGGATTGTTGCTGCCTGGACACATGGTATGGGGAATGGTCGTGCGTGGTGGAATTCACAAACAGGTATGGACCGTAATCATACAGCGCAATTAATGATGGTGAAAAGTGATGATGATGGTAAAACCTGGTCGGAGCCTATGAATATAACAGAACAGGTGAAAGATCCGTCATGGTATTTCTTGCTGCAAGGTCCCGGTAGAGGTATCTCTATGGAAGATGGAACATTGGTCTTTGCCAGCCAGTATATTGGCAATGACCGTATTCCTAATGCCGGTATTATATACAGTAAGGATCATGGAAAGACATGGAATATCAGCACATTGGCACGCACTAATACTACTGAATCTCAGGTAGTGGAAGTGGAACCGGGAGTGCTGATGCTGAATATGCGTGATAATCGTGGCGGCAGTCGTGCCGTTTCTACAACTACAGATTTAGGTAAAACGTGGAAAGAACATGAATCTTCACGTACAGCCTTACAGGAACCGGTTTGTATGGCCAGTTTGATTAGTGTTAAAGCTAAAGAGAATGTATTGGGTAAAGACATCCTTTTGTTCTCTAATCCGAATGATACCAAGAACCGTCATAGCATTACAATCAAAGCAAGTCTGGATGGCGGGGTGACTTGGTTGCCCGAGAATCAATTGTTGTTGGATGCCGGTTGGGGTTGGGGATATAGCTGCTTAACTATGATTGACAAGGAAACAGTAGGGATTTTATATGAAAGCAGTGTGGCCCACATGACTTTCCAAGCGATAAAATTGAAAGATATTGTAAAGACCAAATAAATAATGAAACGCTGGTTTTCTAGTTTTATTGGTATGATACTGGTTTGTGCTATAACCATAGCACAAACCAGTATCTCATTACTTCCTAAACCTCAGTTGTGTAAGGATACGGGGAAGAACTTTACTATGGGAAAGGTGAAACTTTCTACTCCGGTATTGAGGCCGGAGTGGGAAGTTTTTATCATGAATGCGGGTGGTGAGATTGTTGAACACTCATCATCGGTGATTGAAGTGGAACTGGTTCCGTCTATTGATGAAGCTAGGTTAAACCGGGATGAAGCCTATCGTCTTTCTGTTTCAAACAAGCGAATAAAGATAGAGGCTGTAACAGAACAGGGTGTGTATTGGGCTATGCAGACACTTCGGCAATTGGAGCAGAAAAAAGGGAAAAGAAGCTCTGTTGCCGGATGTGAGATTGTAGACTGGCCGGCATTCCGGATACGCGGATTTATGCAGGATGTGGGACGCAGTTATATTTCAATGGAAGAATTGAAAAGAGAGATAGAGATTTTATCCCGGTTTAAGATTAATGTATTTCATTGGCATCTTACTGAAAACCAGGCATGGAGATTGGAAAGTAAAATTTTTCCTATGCTGAATGATAGTGTGAATACTATCCGTATGCCGGGTAAATATTATACGCTGGAAGAGGCACGCGATTTGGTGGATTTTTGTAAGAAACATCAGGTGTTGTTGATTCCTGAGATAGATATGCCAGGGCATAGTGCTGCCTTTGTGCGTGCTTTCCGCCATGATATGCAAAGTCCGGAAGGGATGAAAATATTGAAACTGTTACTGGATGAGGTGTGTGAGACATTTGATGTGCCTTATTTACATATAGGTACGGATGAGGTGGAGTTTACCAATCCGCATTTTGTACCCGAAATAGTGGCGTATGTACGCTCAAAAGGGAAAAAAGTAATATCCTGGAATCCGGGCTGGCACTATAAACCGGGGGAAATAGACATGACACATTTGTGGAGTTACCGTGGAAAGGCGCAACCGGGTATTCCTGCTATCGATTCCAAATTTCATTATCTGAATCATTTTGATGTTTTCGGTGATATTGTAGCTTTGTATAACAGCCGTATTTATGATCAGGCAGAAGGCAGTGAGGACATTGCGGGAACTATATTGGCTTTGTGGCACGATCGTTTGATTGACAATGAGTGGAATCTGGTTATTGAAAATGGCTTGTACCCCAATATGCTTGCTATTGCCGAGCGTGCCTGGAGAGGGGGAGGTACGGAATATTTTGACGGACTGGGTACGATACTTCCCTCCGAAGACACGGAAGCATTTAAAGAATTCGCTGATTTTGAAAAGCGTATGTTGTGGCATAAGGAGCATACGTTTAAAGGATATCCTTTCGCCTATGTAAAACAGACTAATGTAAAATGGAATATTACGGATGCTTTTCCTAATGGGGGCGATATGGATAAGGTGTTCCCGCCTGAACAGGAATTAAAGGATATCTATCATTATAACGGGAATACGTATGGTGTACGTCAGGCAATGGGGGCAGGTATTTATTTGCGTCATGTCTGGGGGGGTATGGTTCCTGCTTTTTATGCTGATCCTAAGGAAAACCACACGGCTTATGCATATACTTGGGTGTATTCGCCCAAGGATCAGGAGGTGGGGCTGTGGGCGGAATTCCAGAATTACAGTCGTTCGGAAATGGATCTGGCGCCATTGCCTGGCAAATGGGATTATAAGGGAAGCCGCATCTGGATTAATGGTTGCGAAATATTACCTCCTGTATGGACTGCTACGCATAAGGTGAAAAGTTATGAAGTACCTTTGGGAAATGAGAATTGCGTAGGAAGATCTCCATTGGCGGTGCATTTAAATAAAGGTTGGAACAAAGTTTTCTTAAAGTTACCTATCGGTAAGTTTAAGATGGCTGAGACGCGTCTTGTGAAATGGATGTTTACCACTGTCTTTGTGACTCCTGACGGAGAAAGGGCGGTAGAGGGATTGATTTATTCACCAGATAAACAAAAATAAAATGAAACGTATTGTCTTATTGTTATTGGGATTATTATTAGCGTTACCCCAGTTTGCTCAGGAACGCAAGTATTCTACTTTTTATGAGCAGAGAGCGACTTTGTTTGAAGAACTTCCGGTTACTTCAAAAGATATTATTTTTTTAGGGAACAGTATTACCAACGGTTGCGAGTGGGCTGAGTTGTTCCAAAATAAGAATGTGAAGAACAGGGGTATCAGTGGAGATATCTGTATGGGGGTATATGACCGTTTGGATCCGATTGTAAAGGGAAAACCGGCAAAGATTTTTTTATTGATCGGTATCAATGATGTTTCTCGGGGAACGTCTGCGGATAAAATTATTTCAGAAATAAGTATGATTGTTCGGAAAATAAAGCAAGAATCTCCAAAAACAAAATTATATTTGCAAAGTGTATTGCCGGTGAATGATTGTTACGGTATGTTTAACGGGCATACATCACGCTGGCAGATGGTAAAACAAATTAATGATTTGTTGGAACCATTGGCGGTAAAGGAAGGAGCTGCCTATATTGATTTGTATAGTCATTTTGTGGAGAAAGAGACAGGCAAGATGAATCCAGTATATACTAATGACGGATTACATTTATTAGGAAAGGGATACTTGCTGTGGCGTGATATTGTAAAACCTTATGTTGACCAAAAATGAAGAAGACATTAATACTGATTTTATGTTTGTTTCTTTGTACCGTTTCATTTGCACGGAAGCGGGTGAAGGTTGCTTGTGTAGGTAATAGCATTACCTATGGCATAGGTGTATCCGATCCTGATAAGGAGTCCTATCCTGCCCGGTTACAGCAAATGCTGGGTGAAGGGTATACGGTGGAGCGTTTTGGAAAGCCGGGAGCTACGTTGCTGAACAAGGGACACCGGCCTTTTATGCAACAGAAAGAGTTTAAGGATGCATTGGCTTTTGCTGGTGATGTAGTGGTTATTCATTTAGGAGTGAATGATACAGATCCGCGTGATTGGCCCAATTACCGTGATTTTTTTATAGCGGATTATCGTGCACTGATTGATTCGTTCAGAGTGGCGAATCCTGAATGTCGTATTTTGATTGCCCGTCTGACTCCGATTGCCGACCGCCATCCGCGGTTTGAGTCCGGCACACGCGACTGGCATGATGAGATTCAGCTGGCTATAGAAACGATAGCGAAATACGCACAAGTACAGTTGATAGATTTTCATGCACCTTTATATCCATATCCTTTTATGTTGCCCGATGCTGTCCATCCCGATAAGGAAGGTGCGGCTGTCTTGGCAAAAACGGTGTATGAAGGCATAACCGGTGATTTTGGCGGTTTGCAAATGCCGGAAATTTATACGGACAATATGGTATTGCAGCATGGACGTCTGCTGACTATTCAGGGAAAAGCGGATGCCGGTGAGAAAGTAACTGTTTCCATAGACAGGCAGCAACTTCAGGCTGTGACGGGAGCAGATGGAAAGTGGGCGGTGGATGTCCGGCCATTGAAGGCGGGCGGTCCATATACACTGACTGTTTCTACAGAAAAACGGAAACTGGTCTATGAAAATGTGTTGGCGGGAGAAGTGTGGCTCTGTTCCGGACAATCGAATATGGAGTTTTATCTGAATTGGAGTGCGACTGCCGCACAAGATGTTCCTCAAGCTGCAAATAGCAATATCCGTTTTTATGATATGAAAGCCCGTTGGCGTACGGATGCGGTGGAGTGGGATGCTTCGGTACTCGATTCATTGAATCATCTGCAATATTATAAGGATACACGGTGGACAGTTTGTTCGCCTGAAACAGCCGGTAATTTTTCGGCGGTGGCTTACTATTTCGGAAAGAAATTGCAGGATAGTTTGCAAGTCCCTGTAGGACTGATTTGCAATGCCATTGGCGGATCTCCTACTGAAGCATGGATAGACCGTAGTACATTGGAATATCGTTTTCCGGCTATTTTACGTAATTGGATGCAGAATGATTTTATCCAAGACTGGGTGCGTGGGCGTGCTGCCTTGAATGTAAAGAAGTCTTTCAATAAATTGCAACGCCATCCTTATGAGCCTTGTTATTTGTATGAATCGGGTATCCGTCCTTTGGAACAGTTTCCGGTCAAAGGCTTTATTTGGTATCAGGGTGAGTCTAATGCCCATAATCGGGAGACTCATGAAAAGTTGTTCAGATTGTTGGTGGAAAGTTGGCGCAAGAATTGGGGGGATGCGGAACTTCCATTCTATTTTGTCCAATTGTCCAGTATAGACCGTCCGTCATGGACTTGGTTCCGTGATAGCCAGCGTCGTTTGATGGCGGAGATTCCTCATATCGGTATGGCTGTCAGTTCAGATAGGGGAGACTCATTGGACGTACACCCCAAACAGAAAAGAGAAGTCGGTGAACGGTTAGCTGCATGGGCTTTGAATAAAACATACGGATATAAAAATGTCATTCCTTCGGGACCGCTTTATAAATCAGTCGTATTTAGTGGAGGTGCGGCTTATATTTCTTTTGATTATGCGGAGAAGTTGTCCACTTCGGATGGGAAACCGGTTCGTACATTCGAAGTGGCAGGTGATGATGGATTATTTTATCCGGCACAGGCTGTTGTTGAAAACGGTAAAATAAAAGTATGGAGTGATAAGGTGAAAGAGCCGGAAACGGTTCGTTACGGATGGCAGCCATTTACCCGTGCCAATCTGGTAAATGGCGCCGGTTTGCCTGCTTCCACATTCCGGGCTGAATAGTATATAAATTAATAAAGATAGGTAAGATGAAGAAAACATTAAAAGTTTTGATGATGTTAGGATGCTTTCCGATGATGCTCAGTGCAAAGGAGTATAAGAAGTCAGAGAGTCTGAGTCTTGATAAGGGATGGGAGTTCGCCCAGGTCGGCCGGAATGAATGGTTGCCGGCTACGGTGCCCGGAACGGTACATCAGGATTTGATTTCTCATAATAAACTGCCCAATCCATTTTATGGGATGAATGAGCAAAAAGTGCAGTGGGTGGAGAATGAGGACTGGGTCTATAAAACTACTTTTAATGTGACAGATGAGCAACTCTCGCGGGATGCTGCCTTGTTGATTTTGGAAGGATTGGATACGTATGCAGATATTTACCTGAACGGCTCTTTGTTGGAACGTACGGACAATATGTTTGTCGGCTATACTCTTCCGGTAAAAGAGGTGTTGCGGAAGGGAGAAAACCATTTGCAGATTCTGTTTCATTCACCTGTCAAGCAAACGTTGCCCCAATGGGAAACCAATGGCTTTGATTATCCTGCTGATAATGACCATAGTGATAAGCGGGTCAGTATCTATAGCCGTAAAGCGCCTTACAGTTATGGCTGGGATTGGGGAATCCGCTTGGTAACCAGTGGTATCTGGCGGCCTGTGACACTGACTTTTTATGATGTGGCACGCATTGATGATTACTATGTACGTCAGGCTTCGGTAACAAAAGATCTGGCGAAAGTTGAAAACCTCCTGACTGTAAACAGTGTTTCTGCAACTCCTCAGAAAGCGGAAGTAACCGTTGCTTATTCTTATAAGGAGGGTGAAAAGGAACCGAACAGAAAGAGGTGACATTGCAGCCAGGAACAAACCATATTCTTCTTCCCATAGAGATACGGCAGCCTCATTTATGGATGCCTAATGGTTGGGGGGAACCTGCATTGTATGACTTTGAAGCCGTAATAAAGGTGGATGGTAAAGTGATAGCTTCTCAAAAAGAGCGTATCGGACTCCGTACAATAAAGGTGGTGAAAGAAAAAGACGATCAGGGAGAATCCTTCTATTTTGTAGTCAATGGTGAACCGATGTTTGCCAAAGGCGCGAATTTTATTCCGGATGATGCTTTGCTGCCTAACATTACTGAAGAACGTTACCGCCAGTTGTTCAAGGATGTGAAAGATGCCAATATGAATATGATTCGTGTATGGGGTGGAGGGATTTATGAGGATGATGCTTTTTACCAGGCGGCGGACGAGAATGGAATTTTAGTTTGGCAGGATTTTATTTTTGCCTGCACTACTTATCCGTCCGATCCTGTTTTTATGAAACGGGTAGAGGCCGAGGCGGAATATAATATCAAGCGTTTACGGAACCATGCCAGTCTGGCTATGTGGTGTGGAAATAATGAAATTTATGAAGGTATGCGTTACTGGGGATGGGATAAGAAATACACTGATCCCGGTATTATGGAAGGAATGAAGCAGGGTTATGACAAACTTTTCCGTGAGTTGTTGCCTCGTAAAGTAGCTGAACTTGATCCGGACCGTTTCTATATGCATGGTTCTCCGTACGAGGCCAATTGGGGACGTCCCGAAAGCTGGAAGATTGCCGACAGCCATAATTGGGGTATCTGGTATGGTCAGAAACCGTTTGAAAGTCTGGATACGGAAATTCCGCGTTTTATGAGTGAGTTTGGTTTTCAGGCATTTCCTGAAATGAAGACGATTGCTACTTTTGCCTCACCGGAAGATTATGCATTGGAATCGGAGGTGATGAATGCTCATCAAAAAGCCACTATCGGTAATTTCCTCATCAAGAAGACTATGGGACTGTATTATAAAGTACCTGAAGATTTCGATCAGTTGGTTTATATGGGTTTGGTTTTGCAGGGGGTAGGAGTGCGCCAGGGTTTGGAAGCCCATCGTCGTAACCGTCCCTATTGTATGGGGACTTTATATTGGCAGCTGAATGACAGCTGGCCGGTCGTTTCCTGGTCGAGCATTGATTATTATGGCAATTGGAAAGCGTTGCATTATCAGGCAAAAAGAGCTTTTGCTCCGGTATTGGTAGATGCTGTCAAGGAAGGGGAGGATTTGAATATTTATGTTATGTCGGACAAGCTGGAAGCGGATAAAGAGGTGACTTTATTGTTGCGTGTGATGGATTTTAATGGAAAAGTTCTGACTAAAAAGAGTATCAAGGGCGAGGTTCCGGCCAATGCTTCCACCTTATATTATAAGGAACCTTATGCGGGTATAACAACAAGTCCTCAAAATACTTTTCTTCTAATGACATTAAAAAATAAGAAAGGTGAGGTTTTATCCGAAGAAATTTATTACTTTAACCACGCAAAAGATCAGGAGCTTCCGAAGACCGAGATCCGCTATAAAATGAAGCCAATGGAGGGAAAATATGAAGTGACTCTGTCTGCCAGACAGCTGGCCAGGGATGTGTTCATAGAGATTCCTGTTCAAGGTGCGAAATTTACTGATAACTTCTTTGACTTGTTGCCGGGACAGACAAAGAAAGTGATTATTACTTCAGATAAACTGAAGAAGAATGAAAAGGTTGATATAACTATCAAGCAATTAAGTGATACTAACTAATCAATTAATATCTATTATGAAAACTTTAATGGGCCTTGCAGGGCTGACAATGGCAGGTTTTATGCTTTTATCCTGTAACACAGAAGTAAAAGAAGCAAATTATCAGATAATTCCGTTACCGCAGGAAATTTCGGTAATGGATCAGGCTGCTCCGTTCATTTTGTCAAATGGAACTAAGATAATGTATCCGGAAGGCAATGAAAAGATGCAAAGGAATGCTGAATTTCTGGCAAGTTATATCAAAGATCTTACCGGAAAGTCATTGGCTGTACAAGCTGGCACAGATGGCAAGGGGATAATCCTGCAATTGGGTGGAAATGCTAAAAATCCTGAAGGATACCAGTTGAAGGTAACCAGCGACCAAGTGGTTATTTCCGGACCTACGGAAGCCGGAGTATTTTATGGCATCCAGACTTTGCGAAATCTATTCCGGTGGCACAAGGAGTGGATATCGCTTACCGGCGGTTGAAATCAATGACTATCCTCGTTTCTCTTACCGTGGTGCTCATTTGGATGTTTCCCGTCATTTCTTCCCGGTTGATTCGGTAAAGCGTTTTATAGATATGTTGGCTTTACATAATATGAATCGTTTTCATTGGCATCTTACAGATGATCAAGGTTGGAGAATTGAAATCAAAGGTCTTCCTGAATTGACGGAAGTGGGTTCTAAGAGAACGGAAACCGTTATCGGTCATAACTCGGGAAAATATGATGGAAAGCCTTATGGTGGCTTCTTCACACAGGAAGAAGCAAAAGAAATTGTAGCTTATGCTGCCGAACGTCATATCACGGTTATTCCTGAAATAGATTTGCCGGGGCACATGCAAGCGGCATTGACTGCATATCCTAACTTAGGCTGTACAGGTGGTCCGTACGAAGTATGGAAAATCTGGGGAGTATCGGAAGATGTGCTTTGTGCAGGAAATGATGAAACCTTGAAATTCATAGATGATGTATTGGGAGAAATTATTCAGATTTTCCCGTCAGAATATATTCATGTGGGTGGTGATGAATGTCCTAAAGTGCGTTGGACAAAATGTCCAAAGTGCCAGGATCGTATCAAAGCTTTAGGTATTAAGGCTGACAAGAACCACACGGCAGAGGAAAAATTACAGAGCTTCATTATCAATCATGCGGAAAAATTCTTGAATGACCACGGACGTCAGATTATTGGCTGGGATGAAATTCTGGAAGGCGGGTTGGCTCCTAATGCTACTGTCATGTCATGGCGTGGTGAAGGTGGCGGTATTGAGGCTGCCAAGCAGAAGCATGATGTTATTATGTCACCGAATACTTATTTGTATTTTGACTATTATCAGAGCAAGGATGTGGAACAGGAACCGGAAGCCATTGGCGGTTACTTACCTTTAGAACGTGTGTATAGTTATGAACCTATGCCGGCATCACTGACACCGGAGGAACAGAAATATATTAAAGGTGTACAGGCTAATTTGTGGACTGAGTATATTCCTACATTTAGTCAGGTGGAATATATGGAATTACCACTATGGCCGCTTTGGCAGATATTCAATGGACAAATCCTGAACATAAGGATTATCAGGATTTCTTGCAGCGTTTGGTACGTATGGTGAAGATATATGATGTATATCAGTATAATTATGCCAAGCACGTGTTTGATGTGACTGCCCGGTTTGAGCCTAATGCGGAAACTGGTACGGTGGATGTTACTTTGTCTACTGTAGACAACTGTCCGGTATATTATACATTGGATGGCACAGATCCCACTACCGCTTCACAGCTTTATACAGAACCGGTGAAGATCAATACAAATTGTACGTTTAAGGCTATGGCTGTCCGTCCTACAGGCAATAGTCGTATTGTGAAAGAAGACATTGCGTTCAGCAAATCGACTTCAAAGAAAATAACAGCTCTACAACCTGTGAACAAGCAATATGAATTTGCCGGTATCTCTACCTTGGTGGATGGTTTGAAAGGAAATAGAAATTATAAGACAGGACGTTGGATTGCTTTTTATAAGAATGATATGGAAGCCGTGATTGATTTCGGGCAGCCGGCTGATTTCAGCAAAGTGACACTTACTACAAATGTGGAGAAGGGTGACTGGATATTTGACGCGCGTTCCATCAGTGTCGCTGTTTCAGAAGACGGTGAGAATTTCAAGCAAGTAGCTTCAGAAGAATATCCTGCAATGACTTTGGATAATCCAAACCAATTATATGAACATGTATTGAGCTTTGAACCTGTGAAAGCACGTTATCTGAAAGTATTGGCAAAGCCGGAATACAATATTCCTTCTTGGCATGGAGGCAAAGGAAATCCTGCATTTCTGTTTGTAGATGAAATTACTGTAGATTAATTGTAAAATCAGTGCTGGTGTTGCGTAGCGTTTGTCCTAAAAGATAGCTGCGCAACACTGCTTGTAAAGAATTTGTAAACTTCACCATGAAAACATGATCAGGAAAATAATATATGGCATTTATGCGATAATAGGCATGATGGTAGTGACTGCTTGTAGCAGCCGGCCGGATGTTTATGAAATATCTCTTGAGAAAATGCAGGGATTTCCTACGGAGGATGCTGGTTTTCTTAAGGGAGTTTCTGCATTATATGCGGGAGTGATTGATGGAAATTTATTAATAGCCGGAGGTTGTAATTTTCCCGATACACCGGCGGCCGATGGCGGGAAAAAAGTCTTTTACCCAGATGTATATATAACCTCTTTGTCAAATGATACGGCTTTTGAGTGGAAAAAAATAGGCCAACTGCCTCAGGCAGCAGCTTATGGAGTCACTATTTCTACTGAAAAAGGGTTAATTTGTGTTGGAGGAGCTACAGCAACCCATAGCCTGTCTGATGTTTTTCTTTTATCTTTGCAAAAAGACGTTTTGAAAAAGGATACGTTACCATCCTTACCTGCAACTATAGATAATATGGCAGGTGCATTAGTAGGACATTCACTATATATTGTCGGGGGAAATGTAAATGGCATTCCGTCCTCGGCCATGTACATGCTTGATCTGTTGGATTTGTCTGGAGGATGGAAAAAAGAAACAGATATTCCGGGTGAACCCAGAGTACAACCTGTTTGCGTGGCGCAAGACGGAAAACTTTATATATGGGGTGGCTTTGCCCCGGCTATTGAAGGGCACCAGGCTTCTTTATCGGTAGATGGATATATGTATTCTCCGGAAACGAAAGAATGGTCATCGGTTGCCACTCCGTGTGATGCAGAAGGTAATGAGATCTCTTTAGGTGGTGGAATGGGAACCTCTTTTGGCGAGGGGATGATATTGTGTGCCGGAGGAGTTGATAAGGATATATTCTTAAAGGCTCTCCAAGGTATTTATGCGGGAAAAGAATATTTGTCACATCCTGTAGAGTGGTATCGTTTAATAGAAACCTGCTGCTCTATCATCCGCAGACGGATAAATGGACTACATTAGGCGAATATGAGCAAGGTGCGCGTGCCGGAGCTGTAATAGTTTCTCAGGACGGATTCCATTACATTATTAATGGAGAACTGAAACCGGGCATTCGTACCAATGAAATTAATAGAATTAAAGAAAAGAGAAGATGAGAAGATTGATTATATTGGCGGAAGTTGCATTGGGCTTGCTGTTTGCAAGTTGCACGAAAGAAGAGCAACGCACACTTTCTGTTATTCCTGCACCATTGAAGGTGGAATTGCAACAGGGAGTGTTTCCTCTGAATCCGGAAACAGGATTGTATATAGATGCGTCCGAAGGAGATAAAAAGATTTTGAAGGATTATTTGGCGGCTTCTTTCATGAAGCTGAAACCGGTAGCGGCAGAAGAGGGACATACTATTGTCTTGAAGCAAGTGGCTCAATTGCCGGAGGTAAACTCTTCCGAGGGGTATGTTCTGACGGTAACTCCTGATCAGGTACTTATTCGTGCGACTTCCGGAGCAGGACTATTATAAGGCGGTCAGACGATACTGCAAGTGGCCGATGAAAAAGGATTGCCGGTAGGAATCATTACAGACGAGCCCCGTTTTGCTTATCGTGGCTTTATGATGGATGTTTCCCGTCATTTTTTCAACAAGGAATTTATAAAAAAGCAGATGGATGCTTTGGCATATTATAAATTGAACCGTTTGCATCTGCATCTTACTGACGCTGCGGGCTGGCGTATTGAAATAAAAAAATATCCCCGTCTGACAGAATTTGCGGCATGGCGTGAGTTTCCTACATGGAAAGAATGGTGGAATAACGGACGACGGTATGAAGAAGAAGGTAGTAAAGATGCTCACGGAGGTTATTATACTCAAGATGATATCCGTGAACTGGTGGCATACGCTCAGGAACGTTTTATTACTGTTATTCCTGAGATAGAGATGCCTGCACATTCGGAAGAAGTACTGACTGCTTATCCCGAGTTGTCTTGTACACACGAACCTTACAAACAAGCCGATTTCTGTGTCGGTAATGAAAAGACTTTTGAGTTTCTGGAAAATGTGCTGACAGAGGTGATGGAACTTTTCCCGTCCGAATATATTCATATAGGAGGGGATGAGGCCGGTAAAGCCTCATGGCCCACTTGCAAACTGTGTCAGGCACGTATGAAAAAAGAGGGCTTGAAAGATGTGAACGAGTTACAGAGTTATCTGATTCATCGTATCGAGGTCTTTTTGAATGCCCACGGACGTAAATTATTGGGTTGGGATGAAATATTGGAAGGTGGTTTGGCGCCTAATGCTACTGTCATGTCATGGCGTGGCACGGAAGGGGGAATGAAAGCGGTTGATTCCGGCCACATGGCTATTATGAGTCCGGGTGAGTTCTGCTATTTTGATTCTTATCAGGATGCTCCTGATTCCCAGCCGGAAGCAATAGGAGGGTATCTGCCTTTGGCCAAAGTTTATTCATTTAATCCTGTACCCGATACTTTGAGTGCGGATAAAGTCCAGTTGGTGTATGGAGTACAAGCTAATTTATTCACAGAATATATTCCGACTCCGGAACATGCGGAAATGATGATTTATCCTCGTATTCTTGCGTTGGCGGAAGTTGCTTGGAGTGATCCTTCTGTGAAGAACTATGATGATTTTCATGCTCGCGCATTGAAAGAGGTAGAGGCATTGAAAGCTGAAGGATACCATCCTTTCGATTTGAAAAATGAGATAGGAAATCGTCCGGGAGCGGATCAGCCCATACAACACTTGGCAGTAGGTAAGAAAGTGACTTACGGACGGATGCCGCTTATTATCCCGGCTATTCGGCCGGTGGTGATAGTGCCTTGGTAGATGGGGTGATTGGAGGCTGGACTTATGGTGACAAGCGCTGGCAAGGTTTCATAGACAAAAAAAGAATGGATGTGACCATTGATATGGAAAAAGAAACAGAAATTCATTCTGTTGGAGCAGACTTTATGCAGGTGTGTGGACCTGAAGTCTTTATGCCTTCAGAAGTAATCATTTCCGTTTCTAATGATGGTAAGGAGTTTACGGAACTGAAGCGCATGGAACACAAAGTAGTGAAGGATGACAAGGTGACTTTCACCAACTTTGGTTGGGAAGGAAATGCCAAAGCACGTTACATACGTTATCAGGCATCTTCGGGTGAATTCGGAGGTTTCTTGTTTACAGATGAAATTGTAGTGAAATAATAGAACCTATATAAACAATAAATAGCATGAAGAAACAAATTTTGTTATCGGCTGTTCTGATTTGTATCTCAGTTTTTTCTGCGGCAGCACAGAAAGAGCCGGTAGATTATGTAAACCCTTTTGTGGGTACTACTAATTACGGTACGACAAATCCCGGAGCATTAACTCCTCATGGAATGATGTCGGTGACTCCTTTCAATGTGATGGGAGTTCCCGAAGGGGATAAGGATAAAGATAAGCAATGGTGGTCCACTCCATACGAATTCAATAATAAATATCTTACCGGTTTTGCGCACGTTAACCTTAGCGGGGTAGGCTGTCCGGAATTGGGGTCATTGTTATTGATGCCTACCACCGGCAAACTGGATGTGGATTATCATAATTATGGAAGTTTCTATCAAGGTGAGACTGCAAATCCGGGTTATTATACCAATATACTGGATAAATACAATGTGAAATGTGAACTGACTGCCACCCCACGTACCAGTATGGCACGCTTTACTTTTCCTGCCGGACAAAGCAATATCTTGTTGAATCTGGGAGAGGGATTGACCAATGAGAGTGGTGCTACCGTTCGTTTTGTAAACGACCGTGAGATTGAAGGTACCAAGTTGTTGGGAACTTTCTGTTACAATCCTCAGGCAGTATTTCCCATCTATTTTGTAATGCGTATCAACAAAGTACCGGCAAAACGCGGTTATTGGAAAATGATGCGTCCGATGGGTGTGGAGGCGCAATGGGACGATACAGCCGGTAAATACAAACTCTATACTGCTTATACAAAAGAAATAAGCGGAGATGATATAGGAGTGTGGTTTACTTACGATACTACGGCGGAAGAAGTGATTGAGGTCAGTATGGGCGTATCTTTTGTCAGCATTGAGAATGCTCGTCTGAATTTGGAAAAAGAACAGCCTTTCGGCACAACATTCGACAAACTGCGTGCGGAGGCCCGTAAGAGATGGAACGATGATCTTTCCCGTATCAAGGTAGAAGGTGGCACGGAAGAACAAAAGGGAGTATTCTATACCGCTATGTATCATACCATGATTCATCCTAATATTTTGCAGGATGTAAGCGGACAATATCCACAAATGGAGGGAGACAAGATTCTGACCACCAACCGTAACCGTTATACGGTGTTCTCATTGTGGGATACTTATCGTAACTACCATCAGTTGATGACTTTGGTCTATCCGGAACGTCAGATGGATATGATACATACTATGATGGGTATGTATAAGGAACACGGATGGTTCCCGAAATGGGAATTATATGGTCGTGAAACATTGACTATGGAAGGTGACCCCTCTATTCCTGTTCTGGTAGACAGTTGGATGAAGGGATTGCAAGACTTTGACATTGACGAAGCTTATAAGGGAATGTATAAGTCGGCCACTACTCCGGGCAAGGATAATCTGATGCGTCCGGATAATGACGATTATATGTCCAAAGGGTATGTGCCGATGGAAAGCCAGTATGACAACTCGGTTTCTCATGCTTTGGAATATTATGTTGCCGACTATGCGCTGTCCACTTTGGCAGAGGCTCTAGGTAAAAAGGAAGATGCGAAACTGTTCCGCAAACGTTCTATGGGGTATAAGAATTATTATAGCAAGGATTTCGGAACCTTGCGTCCGATAACTAAAGAAGGCAAATTCTATGAACCGTTTGATCCGAAAGAAGGAGCTAATTTTGCACCTAGTCCCGGTTTCCACGAAGGTAACGCATGGAATTACACTTTCTTTGTTCCTCATGATATCAATGGATTGGTGAAACTGATGGGAGGTGATAAGAAATTTGTCGATAAGCTGCAAAGCGTGTTCGATGAAGGAAATTATGATCCGGCTAATGAACCCGATATAGCTTATCCTTACCTGTTCAGTCGTTTCAAGGGTGAAGAATGGCGTACACAGAAATTGGTGAAGGAATTGCTGGCTAAGTATTTCACAACTAAGCCGGATGGAATTCCTGGCAATGATGATACGGGTACGATGTCTGCATGGGCTATATTCAGTATGATGGGATTCTATCCGGATTGTCCGGGTGTGCCCGAATATACATTGACTACTCCTACTTTTGATAAAGTGACCGTTCAGCTTGATCCTAACTATTGGGGCAAGAAAGAATTGGTTATCAAGAAAGAAGGACAAGGGGATTATATAAAGGAAATCAGACTGGGCAATAAGAAACTTAATAAATATTTGATTTCGCATGATGATTTGATCAAGGCAGGTGAAATTACTTTTATAGTAACAGAAAATCCTAATAAGAAATAACTATGAATACGAAACGATTTTTGTGTGCTGCGTTAGGAGCTGTTTGTTGTTTTGCTTTTATGCAAGCGCAGGTACGTACAGAGCAGACTTTCGAAAAAGGGTGGAAATTTACGCGTGAAGATAATGCGGAATTTGCCAATCCCGGTTATAATGACAGTAAATGGCAGAACGTCACCGTTCCTCATGATTGGGCGATTTATGGTCCGTTCAGTATCAATAACGACAAGCAGGAAATGGCTATCACTCAGGATGGACAGACAGAGGCTTTGGAACATGCCGGCCGTACCGGAGGTCTTCCATTTGTAGGAACCGGATGGTATCGCCTGAACTTTGATGCTCCCGGTTTTGAAAAAGGCAAGAAGGCTACTTTGATATTTGACGGAGCAATGAGCCATGCCCGTGTCTATGTGAACGGGCAGGAGGCAGGCTATTGGCCATACGGTTATAATTCCTTTTATGTGGATGCGACCCCTTATCTGAAACCGGGTGAGAAGAACGAGCTGGCAGTCCGTTTGGAAAACGAGCCTGAATCATCACGTTGGTATCCGGGGGCCGGTTTGTACCGCAATGTTCATCTGGTAATCAATGAAGATGCGCATATCCCGACATGGGGGACGTATGCTACCACTCCCGTGGTGACAGACAAATATGCAAAAGTGTCTTTGAAAACTTCTTTGGTTAGTCCCGAAGGAGCCAATAAGGATAATTACCGTATTGTGACGCAGATTAAGGATAAAAACGGCAAAGTGGTTGCTACCGGGGAAAACAAGTTAAGTGTTTTTGACAATACTTTGTTTGAACAGGAGTTTGCAGTAGCCAATCCTGAGTTATGGAGTCCTGAAACTCCGGTTCTTTATATGGCTGAATCCAAAGTATATGAAGGGAATACCTTGAAAGACGAATATACCACTCGTTTTGGTATCCGTACCTTGGAGATTATCCCCGACAAGGGTTTCTTTCTGAATGGAAAATTGACCAAATTCAAAGGAGTATGTAACCATCATGACTTAGGCCCGTTGGGAGGTGCTGTAAATGATGCCGCTATCCGTCGTCAGATTCGTATTCTGAAAGATATGGGCTGTAATGCAATCCGTACTTCTCA
>ERZ859937.211-NODE-211-length-28104-cov-1.434062_pt1 | contig 28104 bp, 30 predicted proteins | sample MGYA00509985_ERZ859937 | MGnify/ENA primary metagenome ERZ859937 (study PRJEB30046, sample SAMN00715169) | human gut metagenome | study: EMG produced TPA metagenomics assembly of the A metagenome-wide association study of gut microbiota in type 2... | reverse complement strand
ATCTTATACCAGACAATGATTGTATGTCCCAAAAACATACTGACCGCCTTGGGAAAAGGAAAGAAAGCCATAGCCAAAGCACATTGGGAGGGAACAAAAGCATTTTTCAAACTTAGAAACAAAGACAAACAGCCATGATATTTCTAGCATACATAGAACTATTACTTTTCGCGATATGCGCCTTTACTGTTTTTTACCTGCTGGTATACGCCATAGCGGCAACAGGCAACCGCACCGACAAATATTCCGAATCAAGAGTAAAACACCGTTTCGCCATTCTGATACCGGCCTATCAGGACGATGACTACATACCCTATACCGTCAAATCATTTCTACAACAAGAATATCCTATAGACTGCTATGACATTATCGTCATTTCAGACCACCTGAAGCCGGAAACAAACAGACAGCTGGCACAATATCCCATCACCCTGTTGCAAGCCAGGTTCAAGAAAAGTTCAAAAATGAAATCTGTCAAAGCAGCTATGTCACAATTACAAGAAGGACAATACGATATCGTTTAATCATGAATGCGGACAATGTAGTGGACACCAATTTTCTTGAAGTTGTCAACAATACGTATGCCAGCGGCTCCAATGCCATCCAAACCCATCGCATCTATCAAGAAAGACCCAATAATGTCAGCATATTGAATGCCATCACCGACGAGATCAATAATTCCATTCTTCGTGCGGGGCATGTCAATTTGGGACTTTCAGCTTCGCTGAACGGCTCCGGAACCGCAATAGACTTCACTTGGTTCAAAGAAAACATCCGTCATTTAAAAGACGATGACGATGAAAAAGTCATCGAATCCCTGCTGCTCCGCGAACGGATATATGTGGAATATTTAAATAATACCCATGTATATGCCTTGAAGAATAGTGGAAAGAAAAAATTCTATACCCAACATAGCACTTGGATTAAAACCCAATATTATTCCCTGTTCACCAATATCGGTAATCTGCCCGGCGCCATTTTAAGTGGAAAATTTGATTATGCCGACCGTATTCTGCAATGGTTCATTTTCCCTCGCACCATCCTGCTAGGTATCCTCCTCCTGTTCAGTTTCCTGTCCGTATACTTCCACTGGAGCGCCTGCCTAAAATGGTGGGGATTATTACTCACTTTCTTATTGACTATGGCAATAGCCACTCCAAACTACTTGGTGGACAGCAAATTCAACAAAGCCATGAAAGCTATCCCCTTTCTGGCGGCAGGCATGATATTCAATATGCTTTTAAGAAAGAAAAAATAAAAGCCCCATGCTATCGGAAATTATACATATCATGGAATATACGCTATATATCTACCTTTCCGTCAGTGTGGGGTATATAGTCCTGTTTTCTGCCGCCTCTCATTTCTTCAAACAAAAGAAATATCCCGCGACTACTGTCCGGCAACGTTTTATCATCCTTGTTCCCGCCTATAAAGAGGATGCGGTCATTCACGCCTGCGTCACTTCCGTTCTGCGCCAAACTTATCCGGCAGAGCTTTACGACCTGATAGTCATATCCGACCACATGCGTCCCGAAACCAATGCCTCACTGCGCAAAGAACGCATCGGCTTGATAGAACTGCATGAAAAGGAAAGTTCCAAGGCAAAAGCCCTGCGCATTGCAGCAGAGACCATCACAGACCAGCCATACGATTATGTCCTCATACTGGATGCCGATAATCTGATCTCACCCTGTTATCTTCAAGAACTGAATAAGGCAGTTTCACAGGGTATAAAAGCCATACAGACACACCGCAAAGCCAAAAATATGAATACAGACATAGCCCTATTGGATGCCGCCATCGAAGAGATGAACAATTCCATCTTCCGCAAGGGACACATCCGGCTGGGATTTTCATCTGCCCTTACCGGCTCCGGAATGGCTTTCGATTTCCGATGGTTTGTCCGGAACATCATCCATACCCATAGTACGGGCGAAGACAAAGAACTGGAAGAACTCCTGCTCCGTCAAGGCATTCACATTGAATATATAGACACCCTAGAAACATTGGACGAAAAAGTCCGGCAACCGGATGCCTTGCGTAACCAGCGCCGCCGCTGGATAGCCACCCAGCTTTTCCTTGCATTAAAAATGGGACGTAACCTCCCCACAGCCTTACTGAACGGAAACGGAGATTATCTGCTGAAAACCCTCCAAGCCTTTATCGCTCCCCGCAGCATTCTGTTGGCGCTCATCGGATTCTTTTCATGTGTTCTCTGCATTTTCTCTCCAACTTCTTCCATAAAGTGGTGGATTTTGCTTATCTTGCTGAACGGTGCGTTATACCTGGCCATTCCGTCCAATATGAGATATAAATACATGAGCAGAATCCTCAGGCAGACACCTTATTTTGTAATCATTATGCTTCTCAACTTGTTTCACTTGAAAGGAATGGCACAGAAGTTCAACCATACACAGCATGGATAGAATTATGAATATAAAGGAGTACTTACAACAACACCCGCAATGGAAAAAACGGATACACGGTTTCATCATGCATCCGGTAAAGACACGCCCCTATTGGTGGATACGCGTATGGCAACCTTTCTACATAAAAAAAGGCCAGGGCTCAGTCATTTATCCCAGTGTACGGAAAGACCTTCCACCGTTCCATCTGTTCCAGATGGGAAAATATTCGGTAGTGGAAGATTTCTCCTGCTTGAACAATGCCGTAGGCGACATCGTAATCGGCGACTATTGCCGGATAGGACTCGGCAATACGGTCATCGGTCCCATCCGGATAGACAACGGGGTCAATATTTCACAAAACGTAGTCCTGATAGGATTAGATCACAATTACCAGGATATCACTCAAGGCATCATCGAACAAGGTATCACCACTTCTCCTATCCACATCGGAGAACATACCATCATAGGAGCCAACGTGATTGTACTGCCCGGAATCACCATCGGCAAACATTGTTTTATCGGTGCCGGCTGTGTGGTTACCCAAAACATACCCGACTATTGTGTCACGGTAGGAAATCCCGCACGCATTATCAAACGCTATAACCCTCAATCACAAACATGGGAAAAAATATAAAAATATTAGTATGTGCCCATAAGGACAGCCGGCTACCACAGCATGAGTACTTCTGTCCCATACAGGTAGGGGCCTCCCTAGCCAGTGCCGATTCTTCCCTGTACTAGATAACACAGGAGATAATATATCCGACAGGAATCCTCACTTTTGTGAACTAACCGCCCATTATTGGGCTTGGAAAAATCTAAAGTGTGACATTATAGGGCTCAATCATTACAGACGCTTCTTTGATTTTCATCGCCCGTTTCCGGCTTTTTCACCAGACAGGAGTTTCATCAACATAGATTCATTTCTAAAAGAAACTTACCGATTTCCTGATTTAGAAACCTTATTAAATGATTATGACATCATCCTCTCTCCCAAGCGTCATTATCCCTATAACGTCGCTACACAATACGCCATATTCCATCTAGTCAATGACCTCAATTTGCTGAAAGAAGTCATTCAACACCTCACACCCGAATATGCTGAAGCTTTTCATACATTCATGTATCACTGCAATGCCTATTCCGGATATAATATGTTTATCACCGGACGGAAACATTTTGACGAATACTCCCAGTGGCTATTCAGCGTATTGTTTGAATTAGAAAAACGGGTAAAACTGTCCGCCTATCCGGATCAGGCACGTCTGTTCGGCTATTTATCAGAAAGATTGATCAATGTCTATTGCATAAGGCACCGGTTAAAGATAAAGTATGTTCCCGTCATCATGCCCTTGGAAGAAACGTTTCAGAATCCGAGCAACCTGCTTTATACGCTTCGCCGACTAAAGAATGATCTTATTTATAAACTCACAGAATTATAAGTTATGCCGTTGGTTTCTGTCATCATCCCTATATACAATACAGAAAAATTCCTGCCTTTGTGTATCAGCAGCGTCTTAAACCAGACACTGACAGACATTGAAGTACTGCTGGTTAATGACGGAAGTACGGACGGAAGCGGGAAAATATGTGACGAATACGCCTGCAAGGACCAACGAATACAGGTAATACACACTCTGAACCAAGGAGTCAGCCATGCACGAAACCAAGGACTGGAAACCGCAAAAGGAGAATATATAGCTTTCATGGATAGCGATGACTGGATAGAAACGGATATGATAGCCACTCTTTATCAACTTATCCGGACAAACGAAGCCGGTCTGGCTACTTGCGGATATATCATTGAAAATGAAGATGGTCGTCCGATTTACCACATCAACGAAGTGAAATCCGGCAAATTAACCCAGTGGGAAGCCATTCACTCCCTGTTTAACGACAGGCATTACAAATACAAAGGAAACTTATGGGATAAATTATATCATAAAGAAATCATTGACAAACATCACCTAAAATTCAATGAACATATTTATTATAATGAAGACAGGCTCTTTATTTTTCAATACCTGAGCCACTGCCAATCAGCCGCATACACCACTTCCCCCTATATCACTATGTCACAAGAAAATCAAGCGCCATGAACCTGTCGCAAAAAAACTACACCCCCAACTGTGCACTTTCATGGATGCATTCGACCTGATGACTTCACTTTCGGCCACATTCCCCACCTATATTCTACGTGCTTTGTCGGCCGATTACATAAAAAGTTCGTTCTTGTTCTATACCCAACACTCACGGGAAATCCCCTTCAATGAATTATGGGACAGAATGCTAAGAATCAGAAAAAACAATTATATACATCTTCCACTTTCTCTAAAAATAAAGTATGCGCTATATGGCATCAGACTTATCCTGCGGGCATGGCTCAAGTGAAAAGACCAATTTACTGCTTACTTAACACGCACCTGTTTTATCTTTCCATGCACCCACAACAAGGCACAGACCAATTTGTATGCCATCTGATGAAGGCCCGCAGTTTTATTCAGTTCGGGAATCAGTTCCAATAAAGGAGATTCCACCTTTTCCAGTCTTATATAATCCTTCATCATTCTATCCGGAAACAGTTCCTTATACACCCGCTTTCTTTCCATATCTCTTGTTCCGGCATCGTTTCACTGACCCCTCCGGGTACAAACCTACAAACGATGAACGAATATTGCGGAACGTCGCATTGTTGAATATCAAGGTCTGAATATAAAATTTCCAATCGGATACAATCTTATAACTCTCGTCATACCTGTTTTCATCAAAAAGTTCTTTACGGAAGAATGAAGCCTGATGCAATACAGTTCCCCGAATCAAATCCATCAGCGTTATATCCTCCTTATGAAATCCCCACACCTCTGTGCCATGCACTATTTTTCCAACAACAATATCGCTGTCCAATGAAGGTGCCACCTCCTGCAACACACCATTGTTATAAAATTCATCCCGGAATTCATAAAGTTCAAATACTCTCCATGCGCCTGTAAAACTCCTTTATTCATGGCATGATAAATACCCTTGTCCGGCTCCGATACCCAATAGTCCACTTTACCGGCATACTCTTTTATCACTTCAATACTTCCATCCGTAGACCCTCCGTCAATAATAATATACTCAAAATCCCTAAAAGACTGGCCGACCACACTTTCTATGGTTTTCCTCAACCCTTCTTTATTATTATAATTAATGGTTATAATCGAAAATTTTCTTTGTGACATAATTTTCCGCTTTTTACAATCTAAAGTTTCCATTCGTCATCCAGACTGAGCGATTTTTCGAATCCGACATACAGAGGCACAATCCGGCTGACATTCGAAGTATAAGTACCGATAAAAAATGAAGAATGGATCAGAATATCCATATCCAACAGCATATTCAACGTATCTATATATCTACTTTTTTTATCCTTTGTATTAAACAAAGACTCGTCAAATCCTGTTTGTGTCACAGCTGTGTTCCAGTAAACATTAAATCCTTCGGCAACCAGTACGGATTTCAACTTATCCGTCACAGAACCATCATCCGTAGCTATAAACACATTACGGTTGATATGCTTCTTCCCTTTAACAGCATCAATATAAAGAGACAAACCAAGTTCCTTCATCTCACGGGAAACTATCTTATCTCCCCGCCTTATATGTACCGCTATGTAATCTACCGGCAAATTCATCTCGCTTTTCCTTTTTTCTATATAGTCGGTTGTCTTTTCATTAAATTTTAATATTTTCCGCAAGGCAGAACCATAATCATTTCTGATATCTTCCAGTTTCTCCAGAAAATCCTCCGATCTCATTTTTAGAAAGACCTCATTCCCTAGTTCCGTTTCCGGATGAAATAACAGATATATCCTATTCATTATATAGAAAATATAATACCGGAAAAAAGCGGACGGATTATAATAGATATTTCCCCACCAAGGCTTCCCCTTCTTATAAACAATATATTGCGAGCACATCATTCCGTTACAGTCTGGCAAGACCGACTCGAAATAATCACTCCAGCCTTTCTCCACCCTTGCATTCCAGTTTCTTGTATTGACAGTCAGCTCTTCCTGATTATAGTCCGCATAGACCAATGCCAATGCAAGATTAGACAACTCTGAGAACAACCCTCTTCCAGTCAAACTATATACAATTCTTTTTTTCTTCATCTCCATAGTAGAACATAATGATCAAACTTTTATATCCTCCAATCCGATAAAGCCGTTGGACGTTTGTGTCAGCGCATGTCCGAATCCACTTTGAAATCCCTCACATTCCAGCAAACAGCAACGAACTGCTTTCAAATAATATTCCACCATAGGATGATGTATAAACAAATCTGCCTGCAGGACACCTTTACTCAGCACAGACGGAAGCCCTATACGCCTCTCGATGCAAAAATCCCCTTTAGGTAAATGACTGATACTTCCGTAATAATGTCCCGGAGCATAACTAGCATAAGGCACTTCCGTCCTGCTCTTCAAAACTAGCATTACATCATACATCATATCCTCTTCAGAATATCCCTGTATTTTCACAGTCAGAAAATTCTGACCTCCATGAATAGTGGAAGAGGCACATTCCGTTCCGTTTATCTCAATGCAATCTATATGAAGCGTATTTTTCGTCCAACCCACATAATCTATAATTTTACTTTTCCGGACCGTCCCTTTCTCTTTCAAGTAATAATCAATGGCAGAATGAACCGTCCCCTGATAAACTACGGTACCATTTTCCAAGCATATTCCTTTTGTACACAAACTTCTTACCGCCGCCATGTTATGACTGACAAACAAAACTGTCCGTCCCTCTCCTTTCGCCACGTCCTGCATCTTGCCAATGGCCTTCTTTTGGAATTCCGCATCTCCCACTGCCAACACCTCGTCCACTACCAGAATTTCCGGCTCCAGATGGGCAGCGATAGCAAAACCCAACCGCACGGTCATACCCGAAGAATAACGTTTCACTGGAGTATCGATATATTTCTCCACACCGGCGAAAGCCACAATCTCATCCAACTTACGGGTAATCTCCGCCTTGGTCATCCCCATGATGGAACCATTCATATAAATATTCTCCCGTCCTGTCATTTCGGGATGAAAGCCTGTACCCACTTCCAGCAAAGAGGCAATACGCCCCCGTGCACGGATACAACCGGCAGTAGGAGAAGTCACCCGCGAAAGGATTTTCAACAAAGTGGACTTTCCCGCACCGTTCTTACCTATAATACCCAGCACTTCCCCTTCCTCCACATGGAAATTAATATCTTTCAACGCCCATACAAAATCCCCCATCGCTTGCTTGGAACGGTCATTCTCTTCCCCGATTCTGAGATACGGGTCCTCCTTCCCACGAATCCGCGCCCACCAACGATTCAAATCACGGCTCAGCGTTCCGGCTCCGATACTTCCCAATGCATATTGCTTGCTGATATTCTGAAACTCTATCGCTATTTTTCCCATTCTGTCCCTCCTTTTAAATCACATCCATGAAACTACGTTGCACTCTATTAAAAGTCACCATCCCCCAAAGCATTATCACCACTGTAAACACCAACGTGTAGCCTAAGTGAAACCAACTGAAAGTCCCCACTCCCAAAAATCCGAATTTAAATGTTTCGATAATGGAAGTCAGCGGATTTGCCACAATGATCCACATATACTGCTCATGGCTCTGCCTCATCACGGACAAAGGGTAAATAACCGGAGTGGCATACATCCACAACTGTACCCCGAAAGTAATCAAGAAACGCAAGTCGCGGTATTTGGTCGTCAAGGAGGATATCAATAATCCGAACCCCAAACCAAGACCTGCCAACATGAGCAGCAGCAAGGGAGCCAACCAAGCATATCCGTTGACCATCAACGAATATCCGTTGCACAAATAATAAATATAAATTAAAACAAACAGTCCAAACTGAATGCCCATCTTTATCATGCAAGATATAACGATGGACAAGGGTACCACCAGACGAGGGAAATATACTTTTCCAAATACATTCTGATTGGCGTTGAACGTATCCGAACAGCGGCTTAAACATTCCGAGAAATAATTCCAGCAGAGTAAGCCCGCCATATAAAAGAGCGGTTGAGGAAGCCCGTCGGTAGGAATACCGGCAATACCGCCAAAAACAAACATGAACATGACGGTAGTAAGCAGTGGCTGGATAACAAACCATAACGGTCCTAAAACAGTCTGTTTATAAAAAGTGACGATATCCCGTCTGATATACATTACCAGCAAATCCCTATACCGCCATACCTCCTCCAGATCCAACCGGAACAAACCGGACCGAGGCTTGATCACAATATCCCATTTTTCCTGTTCATCTTGTACCATACACTACTTTTTTTAGTAAATTATTCCAACTGTCACAGACCTTCTCTATATGAAATGTATCAGCATATTCCACCGCCTTATTTTCCATCCATTCCCAATCCGTCCGATCAGCCATATACGACATATAACCGGCCAGCTGAGCTATATTCCCTGTCTCAAAAAGAACGGCCATATCTTTGTCTTTCAACAACTCGCGCGTTATCGGTAAATCAGATGCGATAACAGGTAACCCGTGCGCCATAGCCTCTATCATCACCAGGCCGAATCCCTCCCAACGGGAACTCAACACATATATACTGGAATGTGCATAATATTCCTGCACCTCTTTCGTAAAAGGATGCAGCGCCATGTTCTTTTCCAGTTCATATTCATTGATCAATGAACGGTAAAGCGCTTCCTCAGGACCCTCCCCCACAATTTCCAGTGTCCAGTCCGGATGAGTTTTCACAAAAACAGAAAAAGCTTTTATTAAAATATCAAATCCTTTATGTCCGAATGAAAAACGACCGACCGCCAAAATCCTTCTATATTCCTTCTTTCCCCGACCTTTAGGCAGTACAGTCAGAGGATTGTATATCACCTCGCAGCACAGGTTCATTTTCCGAAAGAAACAACCGGCATCTGCATGACTTAAAACCACCCTCTCGTCCAATTTCCTCATCTGGACTTGAAAAAAATAATCCAATCCCGGCAAATAGGGAGTTTCTTTCTCAAAGAATGCTCCATAAGAATTATGCAGCCACCCAACAGTCTTTGTTTGAATCCGGTTCTTTACAGCAGAGAGGTGCAGGGCCATAAAAGCATGTACCCCGATGACTACATCACATTGCCGGGCATTTATTTTCCTTGCCAATGTCCGTTTATAAGAAGAAGGGAAAAAACTGGCAGCATACCATTTCGAAGTCAGCCGGGTATGAGGCAACCCATGTTTATATAAAAAACTATAGCTTTTACATAACAAACGCTCGATGAAAGAGGAGGCGGAATAAGAGAAAGAATCAAACTGCACGGTACTTTCGGCATATCCGTACATCGACAAGTCCGTACAAGTATCCGTAGTCAGTATCGTGACTTCATGTTTTCCGGACAAAGCCTTGGCTATTTCAGCCAACACACGCTGTACTCCGCCGAAACTGAAGACAGTATCACAATAAAATAATATTCTCATGGAATTTAGATTACACTCTTTCTTCGCAAAGATACGATAAAGAAACGAAAATAAATGCGGAATGAGGAAAGAATATCATATAATACAAAGCAGGTATATGCGGCACGTACATACGCATAGAGCGACACGTACGTATGTGAAATCCTGCACACCCAAAAACAACAGGTCAAATAAAAAAAAGACCTTGTTCTTTTTTAAAAAGATGGCGAGCTTTTTTTAAAACCTCCTGATCTTTTTACTGCTGCCGGAAATTCGCCATATTCCGTAGAGGTATGATCCCTTCAGACGCACTTTTTGCAAAGAAAAAGCCTGAGAACGACCTACTTCATATTAAACCGGAACAACTTATAAAAAAAGGATATATAACTGATAACAAATAGATTATGTGAAATTCTGTTCTCAAAAACAGTGAGGGCATGAGAGCATAAGTGAGAGTTACAATTTTTACCATCACTATACAAATAGTTCATAAACAACCAGTTGTGCACACAGTGAGGGCATGAGGGCATTATCACCCAGAATTTTCAGTGAAAGATTCTCATACTCATCGAGATATTGACAAGATAATGCATGATGCTGAATATAAATCAATATCTTTGCAAAAAGAAGAAGAATGACAAAGAACACAAGTTACCATTACAGCATCATTATTCCGCACAAGAATACTCCCCGTCTTCTGGAACGCTGTCTGTGCTCAATTCCCACTTGGGATGAAATTCAAATCATTATCATTGATGATAACAGCAATTCCGAATCTGTCGATTTTTCTCATTTTCCGGGAAACGGCAGAAAAAATACGGAAGTCCTGTTCACTAAGGAGGGAAAAGGGGCAGGATACGCACGGAACATAGGACTCTCCCACGCCCGTGGCAAATGGATTATCTTTGCAGATGCAGATGATTTCTTTACAGCCGATTGTTTTACTATCTTAAACGAATACATGGACAGTCCCCATAAAGTCATCTATTTCAATGTACGTTTTGTCATGTCCGATGATCCGTCCCAAGAAAGCCGACGCGGAACTTACTATACCAACTTCTTCAATGATGTAAACCCGGAAAACAAACTGCGATATCAATCTCAAGTTCCTTGGGGCAAAATGATAAGGCGCAGCTTCCTGTCAACATTCCACATTCAATTCGATGAAACAAGAATAGCCAACGATGTGTATTTTTCATGCCTTGTCGGTATATATGCCCCCAAAGCAACCACAGACAGAAGAATCATTTATTATTGTACCGAATCCGACCAGTCCCTTGCTATGTCCAAACAAGACCGCGAGAGTTTAATCATACGGTTCAACGCAAGCATGAAATGCAACAGACTGTTGCGACAAGAAAAAATCCACTATTACCTGTCACCACTTCCGTGGTGTATCCCTTCGGCAAAAACAAAAGAATGGCTCCCCGCCAAATACTTTTTTGAATACCTGTTTTTCTTCCGCCTGCAAGCATTCAAAGAATTATATTATGCTTTTTCCGCTATCCTGTCACATATGAATGAACCGGCTACAAAAGAAACCGACAACCAATGTAACAAGAAAACTACCAACCTAAAGGAATAATATTCATTACACAAGAAGATTCAGAGATACCACCTTCCCCATATCTTATAATACAATTTGATCAGATTAGCGTATTTATACAATATGTGATGTCTGTAAATCCCCCAATTCAAAAGCAGAGAAAAAGGATAGAACAAATTCAATTCGTACAAAACCTCCATAGGCCGGAACTCTCTGCAATGCTTCCTTATCAGATTTCTTTTAAACTTATCTATCGCATCATTACTTTCCCTTGTAACCCCTATTACAGCAGCATTATACACCACCGGCATCAACTTGTTCAAAATGAAACAGATATTTTCAGCATACAATTCCTGTTCCATGTGCTCATTAAAAACAGTCAAGATAAAAATAAAATCCTTTGCCGGCTTGTCAAAGTCCGTTTTCGCCTTATTCATGGTTGAGAAAGGATTTGAACGCCTGTAGAAATAAGTAAAAGAATTGACGGAAGCAAACGTTTCCACCTTTTTATACAGAAAATAGCACCACAAAAAGTCCTCAAACAAAATGCCCGTCCTGAAATAAATGGCATTCTCTGTCAGCACCTCCTTTCTGATCAATCTGTTGACCGGAGTGGATGTTATTTTCGAATCCAGAAACAGCTTGTTGATACGTATCCGTCCTTCCGTATATCTTTGCAAATCACTGTTTTTGTTTTCCATCCCTTCTGAATAAGAATCCCCCTGCACCAAGTCAACCCCCGGATATCTTTTCGTTTCCTCCCATAATTTCTCCAGGCAATTCTCATAAAGCATATCATCCGAATCTATAAAAAAAAGATAACCACCCCGGGATAGTTCTATTCCCTTGTTCCTTGCCGCAGAGACTCCTTCATTCCTCTCATTTCTCACGATTCTAAAACTGATGTTCCCTTTATATCCGGCCAGCTTTTCCTCTATCAGGCACATACTGTTATCCGGAGAGCAATCATCAATGATGATACACTCAAAACAATCAAAAGTTTGGTTGATTATGGAATCAAGACATTCTGATACGTATTTTTCCACCTTGTAAACCGGCATCACCACCGTTATCTCTTTCATCATTATCTGCTAATCATTATAAAATGCAATATTCGCAAAAACAAATGATACTCACAACATTCCAAAGACTTTAATTACTAAATATACCCATCTTCATCCCTTGAAACCCACTCTTTACTCCGAATACAGCCGACATTCCATAAAAAAACGGATATGGACAGGAATTTCAACAACTTCTTATTGGATATATAAAAAGAATACACTATTTTTACGGAAAAACAAATCAGGGGAATGAAAATAGTATATGTATACGACTCTATAGCCCGTATAGGAGGCATGGAGCGGATTTTAACAGATAAGATGAATTACTTGGCCGAAATTTATGGGCACGAGGTCTATCTTATCACTTCTTCCCAAGGCAATCATCCTCTTTCTTTCCCGTTATCCGACAAAGTGGAACATATCGATCTGGATACAAAGTTTCATTTGCAATACCAGCATCCGCTTCTCGAACAATTGAAAGTGGGATGGACTTTGAACCATAAATTCGAACAAAAATTAAAAAAAGAGATCAAGTTCATCAATCCCGATATCATATCAGGAAATACCAGTTTCAAAGCGGATTTGATCTGTAAATTAAACTGCAAGGCAAAGAAAATCATTGAATCGCATTGCGCCAAAATATACACCCGGATACCTGCAAACCGCAAAAAGAGTTTTTTTAAAGATATAAAAGACAGATACGTCAGCTACCAATGTTTCCGTGATGTAAAACGATACAGCGATGCTATAGTAACACTGACACAAGGAGATGCCGCCATGTGGGGACAACATCCGAATATACATATCATTCCGAACACCACCTCTATTGATATACAAACAATCAGCTCTTGTGAAGCTCCCCGTGTGATAGCGGCAGGCAGACTGACCTGGCAAAAAGGATTCGACAGACTGATCGACGCATGGAATATCGTGCAGAAACGCCACCCCGACTGGATACTGGATATATTTGGTGAAGGATTTTATAAGGATAGCTTAGCCCGGCAGATTAAAGACAGAAAGCTGGAACACTCCATCACAATTCATCCTTTTACACAAAACATAACGCAAGAATACCTGAACAGTTCCATTCTGACCCTAAGCTCCAATTACGAAGGTTTTGGACTGGTCTTGATCGAAGCTATGAGTCTGGGTGTTCCTGTGTTTCTTTCGACTGTCCTTTTGGCCCATCGGAAATCATCAGAAACCAGGAAGACGGACTCCTCGTTAAAAACGGAGACATACAAGGATTTGCCAACGCTCTTTGCCACTTGATAGAACATGAAGCAGAAAGAAAAGCTTTTGGCAAAAGAGCTAAACAAAATATAAAACGCTACTCACTCCGAAACATCATGCCGCAATGGGAAATGTTGTTTCATAAACTGACTGAAAAATGACCATCGTTTATCTATACACAGCACTATGCACCGTGGGAGGCGCAGACCGGAGCATCATCCAAAAAGCGAACTATCTGGCTGACGAAATGCATCAGGATGTATTTATTATCACAGATTCACAAAAAGAACGCCCGCCCGTTTTCCCGATATCTCCCAGAATCAGGCACATTGACATAGCGATTGATTTGACAGACAGTATCATCACAACCTGTTAGTAAGAGGGTATTATTATTTTACCCTGATGTACCTGTACAGAAAGAAGCTGGAGTATTGGCTGAAAACCTTGAAGCCGGATATCGTCATCAGCACATTGGGCCGAGAATTGGATTTTCTGACACAACTGGATGATGGAAGCGTAAAAATAGGAGAATCCCATATAGCCAAACCATACACTCGTAACCTGCATCTGATGGAACAACGGGGATTCCCATACAAGCAAATCGCACGGCATTGGAGAAAGAAACAGGAGGAAGCTGTAAAAAAACTGGACGCGCTGGTTGTTCTGACACAACATGATGCGGATAATTGGAAAGAAGTGAAGAAGGCTTGTGTCATACCAAACTTCTTACCTTTCTCACCCCAAAAAGGGAGTTCCTGCCGGAAAAAAGAATCATCAGCATAGGAAGATACAGCGAACAGAAGGGGTATGACCGCCTGATTGAAGCTTGGATCAAAGTCAATCGGAAGCATCCCGACTGGCATATCTGCATTTACGGAGAAGGACAGGATAGGAACAGTCTGCAAGAGCTTATTGAAAAGCATCATATAGAAAACAGTTTTTCACTATGCCCTCCGACAAAAAGCATTCAAGAAAAATATCTGGAAAGTTCCATATACGTCATGAGTTCACGATTTGAAGGATTACCGATGGCACTTCTGGAAGCGATGGCATGTGGTGTTCCCTGCATTTCATTCGACTGTCCATACGGACCTGCCGAGATTATCACTCCGGAAGAAGACGGAATACTGGTGAAGACGGAAACACGGACGAACTGGCTGACGCGATATGCCGGCTGATAGAGGATACGGACAAACGCATACGGATGGGAAAGCAGGCCCAAAAGAATATCCAACGTTATTCACGCGAAGAAGTGATGAAACTGTGGGATGAACTATTCAACACTTTAACAACTACCCGACTATGAATATCATCTATCTCCTTTTCCACGGACTATCCCCTTACAGCGGCATCAGCAAAAAGATCCTGTATCAGGTTAAAGGCTTTGAAACATGTGGACACCGGGTCAGTTTATGCACATACAGCATAGCGGACAACGGCCACCGGGTAAGGATGATAAACGATGAAATAATAGAAGACTACGGAACAGGCAAACCGGCTGCGGCGAAAAGAAGAGTTTCCTACCAATGCATATACCGCTATGCTGTAACACATCAAGTGGAATTAATCTACGTACGCTTTCCATAATGCAAATCCGTTCACCATCCGGCTGTTCAGCAAACTAAGGAAAGCCGGAATTAAAATAGCGATGGAAATACCCACCTATCCTTACGACAGCGAATACACCGGTTTTCCACTGACCACACGCCTGGGGATACAAGTGGATAAAGTATTCCGAAAGACACTGGCAAAACACGTGAACGCCATCGTCACTTTCTCAGACTATCACCGTATATTCGGCCAACGTACCATTCAGATATCCAATGGAGTTGACTTTGATTCCATCCCGCTGAAAAAGATGCTTTCTAAAAATACCTCTGTCATTCATCTATTAGGAGTGGCCGAAGTACATTATTGGCACGGTTACGACCGCCTGATAGACGGTTTGGGTAGATATTACCAAAACCCGGCAAACACAACCGTATTTTTCCACATCGCAGGCGGTATATGGAAATCCGAAATGCATGACTCACAACACGCTCCCGGATTTTATGAACTTATCAACAAATATCATATAGAGAAATATGTCATCTTCCACGGACAAAAAATGAATGAGGAACTAGACGAATTATTCAACGAAGCAGACTTTGCCATCGGCAGTCTGGCACGCCACCGCAGTGGCATCGACAAAATCAAAACATTAAAAAACAGAGAATATGCAGCACGGGGAATACCTTTTGTATATTCAGAAACAGATGGAGACTTTGACAAGATGCCTTATATACTGAAAGTTCCGGCCGATGAAAGTCCCATAGATATCCGCCGGCTTATCCGGTTCTATATGGAACTGGATCTGTCCCTTGCAGAATAAGGGATTCCATTAAAAACCTGTCATGGAAAGAACAAATGATGAAAGTAATAAACAACCTGTAATACTCCCGCCTATGATCCGAATCGCCTATTGTACCCCCTCTCTCCATATCCCCGGAGGAGTGGAAAGGGTACTGACCACCAAAGCCAATTATCTAGCGGAGAATGGTAATTATGACATATATATTTTGCTGACTGACGGAAAAGGCAAGCCTCCCTGCTATACTTTATCGCCCAAAGTAAAAATCATCCAACTGAATATAGACTTTGAAGAATTATGGGAACTTCCTCTTTGGAAAAAAGTGCCGGTTTATCTGAAAAAACAAAGAATATACCGACGCAAGCTCTCTGCCGCTTTGTCTCACCTCAAACCGGACATCACAGTTTCTTTGTTACGACGGGAAATAAACTTTATCACTTCCCTCAAAGATGGAAGTAAAAAGATAGGGGAGCTACACGTGAACCGAAAAAACTATCGTAATTTTGAAAAGGACGAAAGCAACTTCATCAAGGAACTTTTTGCCAAATTATGGATGAAAAGTCTAGTGAGGCATTTAAAAAAGTTGGATAAGTTCGTTGTGCTGAGTGAAGAAGACAGAGTGAACTGGTCCGAACTGCAAAATGTAAAAGTTATCAGCAACCCTCTACCCTTTCAATCCGGAACATTCAGCGACTTGAACAATAAACGGATAACCGCAGCCGGAAGATATACTTATCAAAAAGGATTCGATTTGTTACTGGAAGCATGGAGCAAAGTCTGTGACCAGCATCCGGACTGGGAATTACATATATATGGCAAAGGGGATAAGACTGCATATCAAGTACTGGCCGGAAAATTGAAATTAAAGAACCTTTTTCTTGAAAATGCAACCCCGGATATGCTCTGTAAATACCATGAAAGTTCTATCTTTGTTCAAGTTCCAGATTTGAGGGATTCGGAATGGTCATAGCGGAAGCAATGGCGTGCGGAGTACCTGCCGTGTCATTCGCCTGTCCATGCGGACCTAAAGATATCATCCGGGACGGGGAAGACGGACTATTGGTCGAAAATGGAAAAACAGAAGAACTGGCCGAAAAAATAAATTATCTGATTGAAAACAAACAAATAAGAAAAGAAATGGGGAAAAAAGCCCGTATCAATGTACAACGTTTTGCTGAAGATGTAATAATGCAACAATGGATTCAGCTATTCAACAACTTATTAAACGGAACAGAACAATGAAAACAGATTCCCCCTACGACAGAGGAGACATCCATATAAATAAAAACGACAAAGTGTGGAGATAGGTCCGGGCCATAATCCGACATATCGCTCCAACGTGATAGCCGAAAAATTTATTGACACCAATTACCACCGCTGCGGTGACGTGAAAATATACCCTCATCAGACCTTTGTACATGCCGATGGAGAAAACCTGCCCTTCAAAGACAAGGAGTTTGACTACGTAATATGCAATCAGGTATTGGAACACGTGGAACATCCCGAAGCTTTTGTCAAAGAATTATGCAGGGTAGCCCGACGGGGATACATAGAAACTCCCAGTCTGCTGGGCGAATACTTGTTTCCCAAAAAATCACATAAATGGGTTATATTGGATATAGACAACAAACTGGTCTTCTATGAAAAAAACAAGATGCCGGGAAACTATGAAAACGACTATGGAGAATTATTCCTGAATTATCTGCCTTTCCAATCCCTCCCCTACAAACTGCTGTGGCTGACGGAAGGAGATATAACCTTGAACCGCTATGAGTGGAAAGAGGAAGTGGAGATACTAGTCAATCCCGAAGATGAATACTACTCCTCTTTCTTCCTCAACAAATGGAACCGGGAAATGGTGGAGAAACTATATCCCCGCCGTTCCGCCCTGACGGAAATGAAAAAGATGATTCAAGCCCTGTTCTATATCCTCAAAAACAAATTCAAATCACGATTCAGTAATCACCGGAATCCGGTCACACTGTCCGAATATATAAAAACGCATGAAGTGGTACGCTGACTATTTATCCATCTATGACAAGCCTTTCACCCAAGCCCCACAAGCGGTTATCAACCAAGTGAAAGACAAGATCCGGCAGCTTGCAACTCATGCTCCGCTGGTTTCGGTGGTCGCCATCGCCCATAATGAAGAAAAGAGGATATTGAGCTGCCTGTGGCCTTTATGTGAAAACCAACATAACTATCCTGTAGAAATACTAGTCATCAATAATCATTCTACCGACCACACCGAAGAGGTACTAAAAGAATTAGGAGTCACCTACTTCAATGAATACCGGAAAGGTCCCGGTTTTGCCCGGCAATGCGGACTGAACCATGCCCGGGGGAAGTATCATCTCTGCATAGATGCCGACACCCTTTATCCGCCCCAGTACATCAGTACCATGATAAAGGTCTTACAGGACAAAGAAGTGGCAGGTGCATACGCCCTGTGGGTTTTCTTCCTAATGAACATCATTTAGGACTTTTCTTCTATGAAACACTGCGTGACCTCTATTTGAAAATACAAAATCTGAACAGACCGGAACTCAATGTACGTGGAATGGCTTTTGCCTTCCACACGGAAACAGCCCGGAAAGAAGGATTCCGGACAGACATACTCCGCGGAGAAGACGGCTCCCTGGCACTGGCATTGAAAAAATACGGAAAATTAAGATTCGTCACCGCCCGCAAAGCCCGTGTCCTTACCGGCTATGGTACTGTCTCGGCCGACGGATCCCTGTTTAGCAGTTTCAAAAAACGAGCCATAAAAGGTTTAAGAAGCTTCACGGCTCTTTTCTATAGCAAAAACAATTACGAGGACGAAGATTCTAACCTGATAAAGTAACGACAGATGAAAATAGCAATAGAAGCCCAACGCATCTTCAGAAAAGAAAAGCATGGCATGGACTATGTAGCTCTGGAAACCATCCGGGAACTGCAAAAGATAGACAAACAAAACGAATACTTCATACTGGTCAGCCCGGGAGATGATATTTGTTTGCAGGAATCCGCCAACGTGCATATCGTGACCGTCAACTGGCCGTCCTATCCGCTTTGGGAACAGATAGGACTGCCGTTGGCTTTGAGAAAAATCAAACCCGACCTGCTGCACTGCACAAGTAACACTGCCCCTGTGTATGGAAACATTCCACTGGTGCTTACACTGCACGACATTATCTTTCTAGAAAAAAAACAAGGCAAGAACCAGTCCATGTACCAAAGACTGGGACGTTTCTACCGAAGAATCATTGTTCCCCAAATTCTTACTAGATGCAAAAGAATCATTACCGTTTCTCATTTTGAATGCAACCGCATCAGTCATTTCCTGCACATTGACAGACAACTGCTTGTCGCCGACACAACGGCTATTCACAACATTTCATACCCATACGGAACGCACAAGCCACCACTGCCCGATACATAAAGAAACATCCTTACCTGTTCTTTTTAGGAAATACCGATCCCAAGAAGAATACGGCAAGGGTATTGCAGGCATACGGTATTTATTTAAAAAAATCCCGTCAGCCCCTTCCCTTGCTTATCGCCGACCTGAAAGAAGAGATCATAGACGAATATCTGAACCGGCAAGGATTACAAGAAATAAAAAAAATGCTGTATCATCCCGGATACATTCCAAACACAGAACTACCCGCTGTTTATAGTGGAGCATCCGTCTTTATATACACGTCTTTACGCGAAAGTTTCGGCATCCCCATTCTGGAGGCGATGGCCTGCGGAACTCCCGTCATCACCTCAACCACTTCCGCCATGCCCGAAATCACAGGACCGGAGGGTATTCTGGTCAATCCGTTCGAACCGGAGGAAATTGCTTCCGCCCTCCTTCATTTAGAAGAAAATGCGGAATTCTATGAGTCACAAACTACATATGGATTAGAAAGAGTCCGTCAGTTCTCATGGGAGAACACAGCCAGAGAAATATTGAAAATATATAAAGAAATACTAGCATGAACACCCTTGAAATCCTCTTCTTCATCCTCCTGTTCATTGTATTCTACACCTATGTGGGATACGGAATCCTGTTGTGGATATTGGTAAAAATAAAACAAAGTTTTCTTTTCTTCTACGATACGGACGAACCGGAGCAAGAAACCTGCCGGAACGGCAACAACACCGCCCTGCCCGAAATCACCCTGTTCATCACCGCCTATAATGAGGAACAGGTAGTAGACGGAAAGATGAAAAACTGCCACGAACTGGATTATCCCAAAGAGAAACTGCATATCGTATGGGTAACGGACGGCAGCAATGACCGAACCAATGAAAAATTAAAAGCGTATCCCGATGTCACCCTATTGTTCGTCCCCGAAAGAAAAGGAAAAACAGCCGCTATGAACCGGGGAATGGGATTTGTCACCACGCCTTTGGTCATATTCACAGACGCCAATACATTTATTAATCCGCAGGCCGTTCGCGAGATAGTAAAATGTTTTAACCATCCGCAGGTGGATGCGTGGCAGGAGAAAAACGGGTAGACAGTACAGTACCGGAGGAGCTGTTTCCGGAGGAGAAGGATTGTACTGGAAATATGAATCATGGCTGAAAAAAATGGATTATCAGCTCTATTCCGCCATAGGTGCTGCCGGAGAATTATTTGCCATCCGCACCCCGTTATATGAGGAAATGCCTGAAGATACCCTACTGGATGATTTTATGCTGTCCCTGCGTATCGCCATGAAGCAGTATACGATAGCATATTGTGATACGGCATATGCCTTGGAAAGCGGATCGACCGATATGAAAGAAGAAGAGAAAAGAAAAATACGTATCTCAGCAGGAGGATTGCAGTCCGTCTATCGTTTGAAAGAACTGCTAAATCCTCTACGTTATGGAATCCTCAGTTTTCAATATGTCTCCCACCGCGTACTGAGATGGTCGGTAACCCCGGTTGCCTTGTTTCTGCTCTTTCCCTTGAATATCCTGCTGGTTGTCTGTAGTGAGAGCCATCCGGTTTACTTTCTTTTTCTTCTGCTGCAATCCGCATTCTACCTCGGGGGAGTTTATGGCAGCTTCCTGTCTGCCAAGTCCGTAAAGAACAAATTGCTTTATATTCCCTACTATTTCCTGTTCATGAACATCAATGTGATAAAAGGTTTCTTCTATTTGAAAAGACATGCCGGCGGAACATGGGAAAAATCCCGCAGGGCATAATATTTACTCACCAAAATATTTTTCTATCATCTCACGCAAAGCGGGAGCCATAATCGGCTTGGCCATATAATCGTCACATCCGGCTTCAAAAGCCTTGTCACGGTCACTGTCATACGCATTGGCGGTAAGAGCTATGATGGGAAGTGTCCCCCCTTTCAGACGAATTCTTCTGGTAGCTTCCAAACCGTCCATAACAGGCATCTTTATATCCATCAAAATCATATCGGGCCGGCAACCCTCAAATTTCTCAATAGCCTCCTGCCCATCGTGGGCACGGTAAACTTCATACTCCTTTCTTAAAATTATAGATAATAAGAGGTAATTACTTTCCGTATCTTCAGCTACCAAAATCTTTTTCATTTCTTCTTTTCATTGATTACCTTGCAAAATTACGATATAAAATGATATAAACAATATTTTTTTTGTATATTTGCTGTCAGTAACAAATATCACGCATCTAAATTCGCTAAGAGAAACAGTATATTGAGAATCATACTATTAATATGAAAATTCCGAGTAATATATTGCACGATAAGCAGTATGCAGACAAAATTCTGGAAATTACGGCTGATACTATGTTTTTCGTATATAAAGACGGCACCTGTTTAGACTTCAAGGCTAATACGACGGACTTCTTTATAAAAGAACAAGATATTATAGGGAGAAATATATTCTCTTATTTCCCTGTGGAAACGGCACGGGAGATGTATGCGGAATTCACCAAAGTACGGGCAGGAGACAAACTTTCCGCACGGAATTACAAATTAATATTGGAAGATGACGTAAAATACTACAAATGTATTATCAGCAAGTATGATGAGGAGCATTTTCTTTTTCAATACAGGGATATCACAGGCCGGAGTGTCGTCAGGCTGAAACTGGAAAAAAAGCAAAAAGATTTGTGCGAAATAGAAAAAGCCGCAAGAATAGGATTATGGGCATACGATTCGTCCACACGGCTCTTCACTTACTCGGGATACACCCGGATATTCTGTAACGATGAGGAACAGAAACAGATTTCCATAGATGAATACATGAACTATATGCACCTTGATGACAAGGCCCGTTTCAGTCAATGGCTGGAAGAAAACCTGAAGGAGAAAGATGCTTCCAATACCGTAAACTATAGACTCCTTATTGACGGAAAGACCGTCAACATGAGAATAAAAACATATCATAAAGAGGTATATATGCAAAGGACCGTATTGGAAGGATATATACAGAACACATCCGAGATTGTTTGGAAAGCAGAACGCTCCAACCAGCTGAAATCTGCCTTCCTTGCCAATATGAGCCATGAAATCCGTACACCGTTGAATGCCATTCTAGGATTCTCACGCATTATAGCTGAAACGGAAAACGCCGAGGAAAGATTGCAGTATTACGATATTGTAGAAAAAAACAACATGCGCCTGCAGGAACTTATCAACGAGATTTTGGACCTGTCGAAGATTGAATCGGGCATGATGGAATTCAACTATGCGCCTGTATCCCTTTATACTTTATGTGAGGATGTAAAAAACACGTATAGTTTCAGGTGTCAGCCTGGGGTGGAGCTTGTTTTCGAAGAGTCCGATCCGTCACTGGTTATCTCGACAGACAGGAACCGCTTGTTCCAGGTTTTCTCCAACCTGATAGGTAATGCTACAAAATTCACAGCCAAAGGTTCTATCAGCTTCGGATATAAATTGACGGAAAAAGAAATTGTTTTTCATATAGCCGATACCGGAAGCGGTATTTCCGATGACAAGATAGACAAGATATTCGACCGTTTCATCATGGCCAACAACCAGGTGCAAGGTACAGGACTGGGGCTTTCCATCAGCAAAATCATTGTAGAAAAGTTAGGAGGAAAAATAGCTGTACAATCAAAAATGGAAACCGGAACCACATTCACTTTTACATTGCCTTACATTTCAGCAAACGGAGATATGAAATGGGAGGAAAAACTTCCACCAGCTTCCGTTAAAGACAACAGCAGAACTTCCCATCAGGAGATGACCATCCTAGTGGCGGAAGACTATCAAAGCAATTATGACTTAATAGAGGCTATGATCGGAAAAATATACAAACTGGTGCATGCTCATGACGGCATGGAGGCTATCATATTCTATGAACAATACAAACCCGACTTGATTTTGATGGATATAAAAATGCCTAACATCAATGGTCTGGACGCCACCAGAGCCATCCGGGAAATGTCTGCCGACGTACCTTCATCGCTGTAAGCGCATACGCATATGAAAAAGACAAAATAGCTGCCATAGAAAGCGGATGCAATGATTTTTTAACCAAACCGGTATCTGCCGACTTATTGAAAATGACTATAAACAAGTATCTAAAACAAAAGTAATTTATGGGAAGATTAGCCGTATACAAATTTGCCTATTTTTTATCTATCCTGTTCACAATCTTCATTCTGGGACTTTCCATCTTCGCTTATTTCTCAGGTAAAATAAATCCGGTAGAGAATATGTTCGCCGCGTACGTTGCCTTAACAAACCTATACTGGTGGTTGTCAATACGATATTATTTACTTACTGGCTCATCAGACTCCGGTATTGGTTATGGATTCCATTGACGGGGCTGATGGTAAACTACGAATACATCACTTCCATGTACCAAATTTATAACCCTACCAAGTATGCTAACGAAAACAGACTGAAAATAGTGACTTACAATGTCCACTCATTTGGAAATGAAATCACGGGATTCTCCGCCAAAGAGTTTGCCGAGATGATGAACAAGGAGGAAACGGACGTACTTTGTTTTCAGGAATATAGAGGTAATGGCGACTTTACGGAACAGGATTTACAGAATACGTATGCTAAAACATTCCCTTACTCGTTTATCCCCGAAGGATTGAGTCAGGCCATTTACAGCCGCTACCCCATCAAACAGTCACAAACAATAGAATTTCCGAATACCAATAACGGAGCCATCTGGGCCGACCTGGATGTAAAAGGTATGACGATACGCATCATCAACGTGCACATGCAGACTACCAACTTTGACAGAATGCGTTCCAAAGCAGCACAGGCTCGGGGAGAACAAGATGAGGAACAGGAAAGAGCCATTTATCTGGACTATTCTGACAACTTCCGGGAAAATACTGTCAGACGTGCCGGACAGGCTGAACAAATCAGTTCGCTAATCAATGCCACGGAATATCCCTTGATTGTATGCGGTGACTTCAATGACCCTCCGGGAACTTTTACTTATGAAACGCTGAAAAGCGGCTTGAAAGACGGATTTCAAACCGCAGGAGAAGGGTACGGAGCCACTTACCGGGGGTTTCACCATTTACTACGGATAGACTACTTGTTCCATTCCACCTTATTGGAAGGTATAAAATATAAGGTGATTCCTTATGATATGAGTGACCATAACCCGGTATATCTGGAGGTGGGACTTTGATAAATCACTTCTTCAAAGCTACCGAGAAAAAGAAAGTGGAACCTTTCCCCTCTTCAGACTCAAACCATAAATGCCCACCATTCTTAACAGCGAAATCCTGACATAACAACAAGCCTAATCCGGAACCTTCCTCATTATTCGTTCCGTATTTGCTGAAATGAGTTTCCGTGTTCAACAATTTCTTTTGATCTTCCTCACCCATGCCTTTTCCAGTATCTTTTACACTGACTATGACTTTATCACCCTCTATTCCAGCATTAACCAGAATTTCGGAATCATTATAGCTGAACTTGATCGCATTGCTGAGAAGATTACGCAAGATAGTCTTCATCATATCCATATCGGCATGTACCTCAATCTTTCCGTGCACCGGGAAGTTCACCTTTATATTCTTCATACCGGCTACCAGATTGAAAATTTCGATAACCGAAGCAATATTCCCCACAATATCAAAGTCCTGATAAACGACATTCAGCTTGCCTATCTGGCTTTTAGTCCATTTCAGCAAATTATCCAGCAAAGAGAAAACATCCTCCGTACTTTGATTGGCCATGCTCAGCATATCAAACATTTCCTTACCGATCTGTTCGGACGGAAGACTGAGTATCAACATATTGAGCACCATCTTAATGGATCCCATGGGTGAACGCAGGTCATGCGCGATAACAGAATATAACTTGTCGCGCCCCATAATAATCTTACGCAGTTCTTCCGTCTGCTCCATGATGATCCGTTTGGCGGCAACCAGGGATATCTGATGAGTAACACGGATCACAAGCTCTTCCTTATTAAAAGGTTTGGATATAAAATCATTCGCACCTACCTTGAAACCCTTCACTATATCGGCGGTGGTATTCAAAGCTGTCAGAAATATAATAGGAATATGTTGTGTTTCCGGATCGGCTTTCAATCGTTCGGCAACTTCAAAACCATTCATCTCGGGCATCATGACATCCAACAAAATCAAATCGGGGCGGGCATTGACCGCCTGAGATAATGCCTCCTTTCCATTACCGGCAGTTATCACCTTAAACTTCTCGTTTGTTAACAACACTTTTAACAACAAGACATTAGAAACCACATCATCCACAACTAAAACAGTGTACTCAGAATGACTTATTACAACATTTACATCCGGTGTCATAGGTATATATTATTTAGCCAGAACACTTTTAAAATAATCAATCACTTTCGTCAGCCCCTCTTCCAGATGAATGTGAGGCTCCCAATCCAGCTTTTCTCTTGCCAGAGTAATATCCGGCCTGCGCTGACGAGGGTCATCATGAGGTAAAGGTTCGAAAATAATGCTAGAATGAGAACGGGTCAGTTCCAGTATCTTCTGAGCCAGTTCGAATATGGAAAATTCGCAAGGGTTACCGATATTCACCGGTCCTGTGAAGTGATCTTCCGTAGCCATCATACGCATCATTCCTTCCACCAGATCATCTATATACTGAAAACTACGCGTCTGTTTTCCGTCTCCATAAATGGTTATATCTTTATCTTGCAATGCCTGTACCACAAAATTGGAAATTACACGTCCGTCATCGGTCAGCATATTAGGGCCATACGTATTGAATATGCGGATTATTTTTACCAAAACACCATGTTGACGGTAATAATCCATGCACAAAGTTTCGGCACAACGTTTTCCTTCATCATAACAAGACCGGTAGCCTATGGGATTCACATTCCCCCAATCTCCCTCCCTCTGGGGATGCGACAACGGATCACCATACACCTCACTGGTAGAAGCCTGAAGTATTTTTGCTTTGTTACGCTTCGCCAGTCCCAACATATTAAACGTGCCGAAGACAGCCGTCTTCGCCGTTTTGATAGCATCATGCTGATAATGTATAGGAGAGGCGGGACATGCCAGATTGTATATCTCGTCCACATCCGTCCAAAACGGATTAATTATATCGTGTTCTATCAGTTCAAAGCGCGGATGCCCGGTCAGGTAACTTATATTCTCTTTACTCCCCGTGAAAAAGTTGTCTAAACATATAACAATATTACCTTCCTCTATCAGACGAGTGCATAGATGTGACCCTATAAATCCTGCGCCTCCCGTTACTAGGATTCTTTTCATTCCCCTTATTTTTACTTTATTTTATGTTTAGCAAAAATAATTGATTCCCTTCACTTGTGCAAACATTTAAAACAAGATTATTCGTTATCTTTGCAAATACTTTGTCAAAATGAGATTTATATGAAGAAATATCCTTGTGTATTAAGTATAGCAGGCTCCGATTGCAGCGGAGGAGCCGGTATACAGGCTGACCTGAAGACAATCTCCGCCTTGGGCGGTTATGCTGCGACAGCCATTACTGCAATCACCGTACAAAACACTTTGGGAGTACGTGCCATACATCCCGTACCACCGGTATATGTGCGTGGCCAGATAGAAGCCGTAATGGAAGATATCCGTCCGGATGCTGTTAAAATAGGTATGATTAATGATGTGGAAATAGTCAAGACCATAGCCTCCTGCCTTCGTACATACCGGCCCCGCTTCGTTGTGTTCGATCCGGTCATGGTATCGACCAGCGGACACCGGCTGATAGAAGAGGACGCCATCAGTGCACTGACCCGGGAACTGATGCCTCTGGCCAGCCTGATTACACCCAATCTGAGTGAGGCGGAAGTATTGACGGAACACCGCATAGGCTATGTGGACGAAATGAAAGCTGCCGCATCGGAATTATTAAAGTTCGGTTGCGGATCCGTTTTACTGAAAGGAGGACATTTGGAGGGCGACAAGATGTGCGATGTATTACAAATAGTTGGAGAAGACAAGCCTCATCTCTTTATTTCAGACAAGATAGAAAGCAAAAACACACACGGAACAGGATGTACTCTTTCTTCCGCCATTGCTACTTTTCTGCCACTGGGATATGATATGCCGCAGGCCGTAGAACATGCAAAAGCATATGTCACCAAAGGCATCCACGCCGGGAAAGACGTGCATATAGGCGAAGGACACGGTCCGCTGAATCACTTTTACGCACCTGTCCCGATGAAAATAATGAAATAATTTGTCTATGCGCTAATTACCATGCGGTACATAACGCAGCATATTAGCAAATTGCCTCATTATTATTCCGTAGTTCCGAAAGAAATAATTAACTTTGCAACGTTTTTAAACCAAAATAGGAAAAATATGAAAGCATTTGTATTCCCCGGACAGGGAGCACAGTTTGTAGGTATGGGTAAAGACCTGTACGAAAACTCGGCTTTAGCCAAAGAACTTTTTGAAAAAGCAAACGACATTTTAGGATACCGTATCACAGACATCATGTTTGAAGGACTGACGAAGACTTGCGCCAGACTAAGGTAACTCAGCCTGCCGTTTTTCTGCACTCGGTAATTTCCGCTCTTTGCATGGGTGATGATTTCAAACCTGAAATGACTGCCGGACACTCGCTAGGCGAATTTTCCGCATTG
>ERZ859937.208-NODE-208-length-28145-cov-1.881168_pt1 | contig 28145 bp, 20 predicted proteins | sample MGYA00509985_ERZ859937 | MGnify/ENA primary metagenome ERZ859937 (study PRJEB30046, sample SAMN00715169) | human gut metagenome | study: EMG produced TPA metagenomics assembly of the A metagenome-wide association study of gut microbiota in type 2... | reverse complement strand
CCCTTTGTGGTGCAGTAACGAACACGCCGGGACTGGGTGCTGCCAACGAAGCGTTGAGCCAGCTGAATTACAATGGCCCGCAGATAGCGATGGGATATGCGTGCGCTTATCCATTGGGAGTGCTGGGTATCATTGGTTCTATTATTGCTATCCGCTACATTTGCCAGATTAATTTGAAAAAGGAGGAAGAGGATATCGCTAAAGAAGAAGCTGCAAATCCTCATCTGACTCCTCGTATGATGCACCTGGAAGTTCATAATGAGGCATTGGCAGGAAAAACGTTGCTTCAGGTCAGAGACTTCATGGGGCGTGATTTTGTTTGTTCACGTATTTTGCAGAACGGTCATGTCAGTATTCCTAATCGTGATACTGTTTTCCATCTTGGTGATCAGTTGTTTGTGGTTTGTGCAGAGGATGATGCGGAAGCCATTATTGCTTTTATCGGTCCTAAAATTGAAGTGGATTGGGAAAAGCAGGATACTCCGATGGTATCCCGCCGTATTTTGATTACACAACCTAAAATGAATGGTAAGCAATTGGGGGAATTTCATTTCAGTAGTATGTATGGTGTGAATGTGACTCGTGTCAACCGTTCAGGTATGGATATCTTCGCTTCACGTAACTTAACCTTGCAGGTAGGTGACCGTGTAATGGTGGTAGGTCCTCAGGATGCGGTGGAACGTGTTGCCAATTTGATGGGTAACTCATTGAAACGTTTGGATCATCCTAATATCGTGACTATTTTTGTGGGTATCTTCTTGGGGATTTTCTTTGGTAGTCTGCCTATTGCATTTCCAGGTATTCCTACTCCGGTAAAATTGGGTTTGGCCGGTGGTCCGTTGATTGTATCTATTTTGATAGGTCGTTTCGGATATAAATTGAAATTGGTGACTTATACCACTATGAGTGCCAATTTGATGTTGCGTGAAATTGGTATTGCTTTGTTCCTTGCCAGTGTGGGGATAAAGGCTGGTGCGAATTTTGTGAATACGGTTGTCGATGGAGATGGTCTGTTGTATGTGGGTTGTGGTTTCCTCATTACAGTTATACCTTTATTAATAATGGGAGCGGTTGCACGCTGGCATTACAAGATGAATTATTTCATGTTGATGGGGCTTATTGCAGGTAGTAACACAGATCCCCCCGCATTGGCGTATTCTAATCAGACAGCAGGTAATAATGCTCCGGCGGTAGGTTATTCTACTGTGTATCCGGTATCCATGTTCCTTCGTATTCTGACTGCCCAATTATTGATATTAATATTGGCAAGTTGATATTGGCAAAAAGTATAAAAACAATAAAGTATAACTTGTAGGAGGGGGTGTCAAAAAATGGTAGCTTGAATCATTTTTTGGCGCACCCTCTTGCTGATTAAAAGAATAAATATGATTTCAGTAGATGGATTGACCGTTGAGTTTGGCGGTACCACCTTGTTTAGTGACATATCTTTTCAGATAAATGAGAAAGACCGTATTGCCTTGATGGGGAAAAATGGTGCGGGTAAGTCTACCTTATTAAAGATTTTGGCTGGTGTACGGCAACCTAGTCGTGGAAAGGTGTCGGCTCCTAAGGATTGTGTGATAGCTTATCTTCCCCAGCATCTGATGACAGAGGATGGGCGTACTGTATTCGAGGAAGCTTCTCAGGCATTCTCGCATCTTCATGTTATGGAGGCAGAAATAGAAGCCATAAATAAGGAACTTGAAACGCGTACCGATTATGAAAGTGATTCATATATGGAGTTAATCGAGAAAGTTTCTGCCATGAGTGAGAAGTTTTATTCCATTGATCTTACCCATTTTGAAGAAGATGTGGAAAAGGCTTTGCTGGGACTTGGTTTTATGCGTGAGGACTTCAATCGCCCTACCAGTGATTTCAGTGGTGGCTGGCGTATGCGTATTGAGTTGGCTAAATTATTGCTCCAGAATCCAGATGTATTATTGCTGGATGAGCCCACTAACCATCTTGATATTGAATCCATCCAGTGGTTGGAAGATTTCTTGGTCAATAGTGCCAAAGCGGTAATTGTCATCAGCCACGACCGTAAATTTGTAGATAATATCACAACCCGTACCATTGAAGTGACGATGGGGCGCATCTATGATTATAAAGTGAACTATTCCCAATATCTGATATTGCGTAAAGAACGACGCGAGCAACAGATGAAGCAATATGAGGAACAGCAGAAGATGATACAGGAAACCAAGGATTTCATAGAACGGTTCAAAGGAACTTATAGTAAAACTTTGCAAGTGCAGAGCCGTGTGAAGATGCTTGAGAAATTAGAATTGGTTGAAGTGGACGAAGAAGATACCTCAGCATTGCGGTTGAAATTCCCGCCTTCTCCACGAAGTGGAAATTACCCGGTCATTATGGACAGGGTGGGAAAGACCTATGGTGACCATGTAGTTTTCAAGGATGCCTCATTGACCATCGAGAGAGGGGATAAAGTGGCTTTTGTGGGCAAGAATGGTGAAGGTAAGTCTACTTTGGTAAAGTGTATCATGCGTGAGATAGAGCATGAAGGGACTTTAACGCTGGGACACAATGTGCAGATTGGTTATTTTGCTCAGAATCAAGCCTCTTTATTGGACGAGAACCTCACGGTTTTTCAAACGATAGATGATGTGGCGAAAGGGGAGATCCGTAATAAAATACGAGACTTGTTGGGTGCATTTATGTTTGGCGGCCCCGAAGCTTCCATGAAGAAGGTGAAAGTGCTCAGTGGTGGAGAACGTACTCGTCTTGCCATGATCAAACTATTGTTGGAACCGGTGAATCTGTTGATTTTAGATGAGCCTACTAATCACTTGGATATGAAAACCAAAGATATCCTGAAACAAGCTTTGGTGGACTTTGACGGCACATTGATTGTTGTGTCTCATGACCGTGACTTTTTGGACGGATTAGTGACGAAAGTGTATGAATTTGGGAATAAAAAGGTAAAAGAACATCTCTGTGGTATCTATGAGTTCCTGGAAACAAAGAAAATGGAAAGTTTGCAGGAGTTGGAAAAATAAATTAGCTTTGCATCTGTTAACTTTGGATTGGAGGTGGAGATGCAAACAATTTCTATAGATATAAATAAAGTACAAAAAGGAAACGAGGCGGAGTTTCGTCTTCTTTTTAATCTTTTCTATCCTCGTCTGATGTCTGTAGCTTGCCGTTTTGTGCCTGAACATATTGCTGAAGATATTGTACAAAGTGTTTTTGTCATGTATTGGGAACAGAAGTCTACCTTGACACCTAATGCCATTCATTCTTTCCTCTATAAATGTACACAGAATAATTGCCTGAATTATCTGAAGCACCAAGCTGTTGTGCTGGGGCATGAGGAGGAGGTGCGTTTGGCGGAAGAACGCATGGCCTTTCAGCTGGCAGGATCGGATGCCAATGAATTGTGGAATGAGGTGGTTGAGCGTGACATCCGGAAATTGTTGGAAGCTTCCATCTCTAAATTACCTCCTAAATGTCGTCAGGCTTTCGAATTGTCTTATTTTAAAGAGATGACTTATAAAGAGATAGCGGAGGCTATGCATATTTCATCCCGTACGGTGGAAGAACATGTACAGAAAGCCACAAAATTCTTGAGAGAGGATTTGAAGGAGGTATTGTTCTGCCTGTTGTTTTTGCTTCGTTAATACTTTCATGCAGGCTTTTTCTGGAGTCTGTAAAAAATAAAATGCAAAAAAAAGCATTTTTTCTTCTTTTTAACCCCGTAGTTCTTTCTTGGTTAATTGTCTTAATAATGAAAGACAATAAAGAAAGTAAATGAAGGACGATATTTTAATTCGATATATTAATAAGCATTGTACTGCAACCGAAGAAAAAGAGGTTTTAGAGTGGTTGAAGGAGAAAGATAGCCGTCAGCGTTTATTTGAGCTGGAGCAAATCTGGGGTCTGAAAACTGAAATGCGTTTTTCGGATAAAGGACGTATGGATGAAGCTTATCGGCAACTGAGCGGACAGCTTGGCTTGAGTAAGCAGGCAGAGAAAAGAGAGAAACCGGTACAGAGATTCACCATCGGGGAATGGTGGAAGTATGCGGCTGTGTTGGTTACTGTTTGTCTTTTTGCAACAAACTTGTTTTATATCACGAAAGAGGAACCGGAAGCATACAATACGGTAGTGGTTCCGAAAGGCCAACGGGTTTCTTTATTGCTGAGTGATGGGACAACAGTTTGGCTGAACGCTGAGAGCCGTTTTTCTTATCCGGCTAAGTTTTCGGAAAAATATAGAACGGTCACATTGGAAGGAGAGGGCTATTTTGAGGTGGCACATAATCCAAAATGTCCGTTTACGGTGAAATTGCCGATGTTGAATATCAGGGTGTTGGGTACAAAATTTAATGCAAAAGCCTACTTGGATGAACCGAGTTGGATTACTTTGAAAGAAGGTTCGGTAGAAGTGTCAACCTTAGATGACAGAAGTAAGGAAAGGATGTCGCCCAATGACCAGGTATATTACACCGTTAGTGACGGCTTGGTGTTAATAAGGAGTTCGGCGCAGACAAATGTGGATAGTTGGACTACTGGTGACCTGAGATTCGACAACAAGACCTTGAAAGAAATGGCAAAGGTTATAGAACGTCGGTATGATGTGAAAATCAGGATTATGGATAGTTCGCTGGTTGAAGAATATTTCACTTGCCATTTTAGGAAAGACTTGACCATAGCCCAGGCGATGGAATTGCTGAAAGAAACCAGACGGGTGGATTATAGAATTGAAAAGAAAACGGTATACCTATATAAAAAATAACAGTATGTGAAACTTTGAAAAACAACGGATGCCTATGAAGTAAAACCCTTGCAAAAAAATGAAGGGTCGAAGACGCACCACCATCTTTCGACCCGGATTAATGAGTAACCTTATAATTTATTACAAACTAATCAATTACAAATGTATGGATAATATTATGAAATGCACACCATTGGGTGAGCAAAAATCACTATGGCTACGAAAAACATTGTTAATTATGAAATTCTTTGTTCTTTTTCTATTATTGGGAACTATCCCGTGTTGGGCAGGTGTCGCTTATTCACAGAATGTGAAGATGTCTTTGGATATGGAAAATACTACGGTGCATGATGTGATTAATGCTATTGAGAAAAAAGGGGAATTCTATTTTACCTATAATCTGAATCAAATCAATGTCAATAGAAAAGTATCCATTAAAGTAGAAAATAAAACGATAAACCAGATTTTAGATCAGTTGTTTTCGAAATCAGGTATCGATTATAAAATAGAAAATCGTCATATTGTATTATATAAGCAGGCGGCTTCCGAAGTAGAAGCTGTGAAACAACAGAAATCTATAAATGGTATTGTAGCCGATGAGCAGGGTGAACCTATCATTGGTGCCAGTGTATTGGAAAAAGGTACTACAAACGGTACGATTACTGATTTGGATGGTCGTTTTACTTTATCTATCGGCAAGGGAACTGAATTGATTGTTTCTTATGTAGGTTATACCACAAAGACCGTGAAAATAGGTAATCAGTCTACTATAAAAATCGTATTAATAGAAGATACCAAGACTTTGGATGAGGTGGTTGTAATTGGTTATGGTACACAGAAAAAGTCTGATGTTTCAGGTTCGGTAACATCAGTATCGGGTGATAAATTGTCTAAGATTCCTACTGCAAATGCAGAGATGGCATTGCAAGGTATGGCTCCAGGTTTGTCGGTAAACTTTGGCAGCGGTGCTGCTGGTTCTTCTGCCACTTTGCAGGTGCGCGGTGTGACTTCTTGGAAAGATGATGATGGCGAGAACAGCGAAAGTAACGGTCCACTGGTGATTATCGATGGTGTCCCGGGTAATATGTCTTATCTTAATCCTGAAGATATTAAATCGATTTCCGTATTGAAAGATGCTGCTACTGCCGCTATCTATGGCTCACGTTCGGCAGCTGGTGTTATTTTGATTGAAACACATCGTGGTACGATGAATTCAGCTCCGAAGATTACTTTTTCCGGTTATTGGGGATTGAGTGCCGTGCCGAAGCGTCTGGAAGTTTGTAATTCAGCTGAGTTTATTAAAGTACGTAAGATGGCATTAATAAATGCAGGTACGGACGAGAGCCGCTGGCCTAAATATATCAGCGAGTACGAGAGAGACCCGAGCCAGTTTGCTGATACTGATTGGCAGAAAGAGTATTACCAACGTGGTTTTACACAAAAATATAACATCGGTTACACGGCAGGTAGTGCTAATTCCAATGTGTCTCTTTCTGCTTTCTATAGTAAGACGGACGGTGTGACTATTGCTACCGGAGATGAAAAGTTCGGTTTCCGTTTGAACTCTGATGTTACCCGTGGTAAGTTTAAAATGGGTGAATCGGTAAGTTATAGTCGTTGGTCGGCCGATTTGGAATCCAATTCGGGTTTCTCCTCCATTTATCAGGTGACGAATATGGAGCCGTTAGCGTTCCTTTATGATGAGAACAATGATGGCGGTTATGGTGGTGCCATCTCTGGTATGGGCATGTCTGACGCCGGTAATCAGGTTGCTTTCAATAAATTGATTGATAATACAAGCTCTAACGATTATATCGCAGCTTCCGGCTATTTGCAGTACGAGCCGATTAAAGGGCTTATCGTGAAATTCAATGCTAGCCGCAATATGTACTTTGGCAAATCTCGTCTTTTCAAACCTACCTACGAGATTGGAGCGGCCAAACGGAATACGATGGCTAGTTTGTCTGAATCACGTTCGCAGACTACCAACGATTTGTTGGAATTGACAGCTAATTATGACAAGACCATTGCTGAAAAACACAATCTTTCTCTTTTATTGGGACTTTCTCAGGAAGAAAATAAGTATGAAGATCTTAGTGCTTCCGGTTCTGATTTTGAGAATAATAGTATGAGCTTGATGGGACATGCTAAAAGTAACTATTCTGTAGGTGGTACTAAGACTCGCAGTGCTCTCCGCTCTCTCTTTGGCCGTGTGAACTACAACTATATGATGCGCTATATGATTATGGCTTCTTTCCGTTATGATGGCTCTTCACGTTTTGCTAAAGGTAACAAGTGGGGGTTCTTCCCTTCTGTATCATTGGGTTGGAACATTGCTAATGAACCATTTTGGGAAAATTTGAAAGAAACTGTTTCCATGTTCAAATTTCGTTTAAGTTACGGTGCTTTAGGTAATCAGAACATAGGTCTTTATCGATATATTCCTACTTTGAGCTATAATAATCATGCATTGAACTATCCTTTTGATGGTCGTGAAACTTCTATGGGATATGCCATCACTGCTTTTCCATCCAGCGATATCAAGTGGGAAACGACGGTGTATAAGAATATCGGTGTAGACATTAGTTTATGGAACAATAAACTGGAGCTTTCTGCGGAGGCTTATATTAAGAATACCAGTGATATGCTGTCTAGCCGTAACATCAGTTTGGCTACCGGTTATAATTCTTCTATCTTGGTGAACGATGGTAAGTTGCGCACAACCGGTTTTGAAATGCAAGCTATTTATCATGGCAAAGCCGGAGGTTTGAAGTACGATTTGGATTTGAATTTATCTCACTATAAGAGTGTGTTGAAATCTATGGCCAATCCTGATTATCTCTATGAGTACGGTGCTCTGCGTACTTATGTAGGTGGTGAAATCGGTGAATTCTGGGTATATCAAACTGCCGGAATTTTCCAAAATCAAGCGGAAGTGGACGAATGGAACACAGCTCATGGCTATAAGGACCAAAACGGCAACTGGCAGCCTCTGCAACCTGTGGCTAAACCGGGTGATATCCGTTTCATAGATCAGAATGGAGATGGTATGCTTGATACAAACGACCGCGTGAAAGTGGGTAGTGGTACACCGAAGGTGTCATTGGGATTCAACATTAACTTGGCTTATAAAGACTTTGACTTGGTAGCCAATTTCTACGGTGACTTTGGTGCTAAGCGTTATAACTATACTAAATATCAGTTGGAGCGTATGGACCATGTGTTCAACTATGGTAAGAATGCCTTGAATGCTTGGACACCTGAAAATCCTGATACTGATATTCCACGTGCCGTGTCTGGTGATCCTAATAAGAACTCTCGTACTTCTACTCGTTTTGTAGAGAATGGTGACTATCTGCGTCTGAATAATTTGCAGATAGGTTATAATCTGCCGGTTAAATATTGTAAGAAAATGGGCTTGAGTAACTTGCGTATTTATGTAGGCGCTACCCGTTTGTTCACTATTACCAACTACAAAGGCTATGATCCTTCAACCGGTTCTTCAGTCGGACAGATGGGATATGACTATGCAGCCATTCCTTTGAGTCGTGACTTTATGATGGGTCTTAAATTCGGTTTCTAATTAAATTTAATACGAAGATTATGAAATTCAAAAACATATTATTATATGCAGCTCTTCTGAGCGGAATGTCTTTTTCCTCTTGCACTGATTTCTTGGATGAAGACTCTAATCCCAATGCTTTATCACCTAGTATTTTCTGGAAGAGTGAAGGGGATATTATGAAAGGATTGACTAGTGTATACGGAGCTTTGCAGCCGAATGCATCTTGGGCGATACCGTTTGAACGCTACATAGTAATAGACGGATACAGAAGTGATGAGATTACCCACAGGGATGATGTGACGAGTTGGATGAATATTTCATCATTCAATGTGGAACCCACTAACTCCGTAGTCAAGACGGAGTGGACTAATTTGTATAAAGGTATTAACTATGCCAATCAATGTTTGACCAACATTCCCACTGTACCTGGTGACTCGGAATCACTCAATGCCTTGAAGAAGCAGTCCATAGCCGAAGCTCGTTTTTTGCGTGCTTACTTTTATTATCGTTTGTATGTGAATTTTGGCGAGAGAGTTCCTATTTATAAGGAGGCATTGGTAGGTACGGATGAAGAGTTCTATCCGCCACAGGCCAATCCGGGAGAATTGGTAAGTCTGATTGAGACCGAACTGAAAGAAGTACAGAGCGACCTTCCCGAAAGTTATGAGGAAAGTGAAAAAGGACGTGTCACGCGTTATACGGCAGCGGCTCTTTTGGGTAAGTTCTATATGTTCCGCAAAGAATTGAGTAAAGCCGAAGTTGAATTCAAGAAGATCATTGATAAAGAAGGAAGTCTTTTTGGCTTGATGGAGAATTGGGCTGATAATTTTGACGGTATGCACAAGAACAATAAAGAGTCTCTTTTTGAGATCCAGTTTACCGGAGACCGTTCAGGCGGACAGTATGAATATAACTTGTTTATGTTCATTTGGGACCTATGGCTGGACTGGATGCATATGAAGAAGCTTATCCTACGGACTGGATGTGTCAGACGTTATTGGCTGATAAGACTATAGACGGTAAGTCTAGCGACCGTGCACTTCATACGCTTATTTTTGACGATCCCGAGTGTCGTCCCTTTTATTATAAGAATGGAAAATCCTTTAAGGATTACCACAAAGAAGGAGAAATCTTCTGGCACAAATATGTTACTTATACCGAGGGTATGAGTGATTATTGGGACTATAGTTTCTTTAATGTTTCCGTTATCCGTTATGCCGATGTATTGCTGCTTTATGCAGAATGTCTAAATGACAAGGGTGAAACAACAGAGGCCATTAACATAATAAATAAGGTTCGTGCACGTGTCAATGTACCGGCATTGCCGCTTACCATGGGTAAAGCCGAAGTCTTGAAACATCTGCAAGACAAAGAACGTCCTTGCGAGTTGGCATTGGAAGGTTCACGCTGGTATGACTTGGTTCGCTGGGGTATTGTAGAAGAAACGCTGAAAGCTCACAATAAACCATTTGTTGAGAATTATGTAGATACCAAGCACCAGTTGTTTCCTATTCCTCATAGTGAATTTCTGTTGAATCCTGATTGGGAGCAGAATCCGAACTATAGCAAGTAATCTTGTTTGTATAATTTTGGAAGAACCGTTTATGAAACATTTATTTCCTATATATGGAATGTGTAGCATTCTTTGGCTGGGGGCATGTACCCCGGTCGCTACACAGCCAGAAAAGTCCCTGTTTACGACACAGGAAGATTTTCCCAATTTGTTGAATGTGAAAAATGTACCGGAACAATCTGTAGATGGGGATCTCAATTTGTTCTCTGATCTGGGTGCATGGAGTGGCTATGCGTTGCCAGTAAATCAAAGCAGGGCATTTGCGGGTGCCTTCATCGGCCCTATGACGATGCATGGAAGAGGATGGATTGCCCAAACGTTGGCACAGCCTACGTTGGTGGTCAATGGTGAAAAGTACGACTTGGTTCGCAATATGCAGACTGCCAAGTATCTACCCGGAAAGTTGATACAACATTTTAAAGATGCGCAGTTGGAATTCACTACTGAGTTGTGTTTTGCCACTTCACGCACTGCTTTTGTACGTTCTGTTATTACGAATCTTAGTGACACACCTTTGAATGTGTCGCTGACTTGGAGTGGCGGTGTTTTCGAAGGAATACTATTGCCTCTAAGGTGGATAAGGGCGTCCGGTTCCATTGTCCGTTCTACGGTCGCCGTTGGGGAACCAATCGCCAGATTATCACACTGCGTAACGAACCGCCGGTAGACGAAGTGACGGCTACCGTGCTTTTCCATACAGCCGATGAAGTGATGACTGTGGGGAACGACAGTTTGCGAGTTGTTGAGAAGAGTGACTATTTGCTGCAATCCGGCAAAAGTTATACTTCGGAATACAGCCAGACACTGACCTTGAAAGGCGAAGAAACAGACAAGGAATATGTTGCAATAAAGTCCATACCTTTTGATCAATGTTTTGCCGACAATGCGCAGCGTTGGAATCAGGGACTTCAACGGGTACTATCTGCCGACAGTCCTTATATGAAAGAAAACGCTTACAGGAACATTGCTGTGAAAGCATTGATGACGTTAAACTCCAATTGGCGTACTCCGGCTGGTGATATCTTCCATGGTTGTAGTTTCCCTTCTTATATAGGATTCATCGGTGGATGTTGGTCGTGGGATGCTTGGCAAATTGCATCGGGTAATGTGTACTACAATCCTGAGGGGGCCAAGAGTGAAATGCTTTCTTTGTTCGATTATCAAGCAGAGAATGGTATGGTTCCTGATTTTATCGGTTATAATAAGGTACGTAACAATTGGCGCGACTCCAAACCTCCTATAGCATCATGGGGAGCCATGAATGTCTATAAGGTTACAGGAGACAAAGCGTTCTTGGACGAAATATTTGATAAATTGTATAGGTTCCATCAATGGTGGTATGCTGAGCGTGACCACGATCACAATGGCATTTGCGAATATGGTTCTACTGATGGTACACTGATTGCGGCGGCTTGGGAGAGCGGCATGGATAACGGTGTGCGTTTTGATGACACCCGGATGCTAAAGAATGAGATGGAGAAAGCTTGGTCGATGGATCAGGAGAATATTTGTTTGAATTCCTTCCTTTATGTAGATAAACTGACACTTTCGGAAATGGCTTCTATCTTGGGAAAGCAAGAGCTTTCTGAACAGTTGGCTAAGGAGGCTGAGGTAATCAAGCTGTATGTACAGACTAAAATGTATGACAGCGAGAGTGGTTTCTTTTATGATATTCGTTTGAATGACCGTACACCTGTCAAGGTGATGGGGGCTGAGGGGTGGTTGCCTTTGTGGGCAGGTATTGCTACCCCGGAACAAGCCGAGAGTGTGAAGAACATCATGATGGATGAAAAACATTTCAACTCTTACCTGCCGCTAGGTACTCTTGATGTAAGTCATCCTGCATTGCGTCCTACTTTCGGTTATTGGCGTGGTCCGGTTTGGTTTAACCAGGTATATTTTGGTATAACCGGATTGAAGCGCTACGGATATGTGGAGGAAGCCGACTTGCTGACTCGCAAGTTCATGGCACATGCTCAAGGACTGATGACCGACGGACCGATTCATGAAAACTACAATCCACTGACAGGTGAAGTGTTGAATGCACCCAACTTTGGTTGGTCTTCTGCTTTGATTTTGCGATTGTTGTTGGATCAATGATAGTGGAAGTAAAAATCAGTATGCGGATACTCCGAATTTATTAAAAGATATATTTATGATGAAAATTCGTTCTATATTGACAGGGATTGCCATATCTTTGTCGTTGGCAGGTATGGCACAATCCCAATATGACGGTGCTCCGGTAAACAGGAGCGCTAACGAAACGAGCACAGACAATGTAGAAGTGCGTAGAAACAAATACCCCCGTTCGGATAATGATTGGGAGAATTTTGATGTGCTTCATATCAATCGTCTGCCTTCGGCGGCTAATTTTATGGGATACCCCACTAAAGAATTGGCATTGCAGGGTGATAAATCACAATCTCCTTACTTCCAATCCTTGAACGGAACATGGAAATTTCATTTTGTACCCCGTTCGGATGAACGACCGATGGACTTCTTCCAAAAAGGATATGATGTTTCAGGTTGGGATGATATTAAAGTTCCTTCCAATTGGGAGCTTCAAGGGTTCGGCTATCCTTTTTATGTAGGCAGTGGGTATGGTATAAAGAAGAATCCACCATTGATTGCAGTGGAAAACAGCCCGGTTGGCTCTTATAGACGTACTTTTACTATTCCTGCCCATTGGAATAAACGTCAGATTATTCTTTATTTCGGAGGAGTGGCTTCTGCTTTTTATGTGTGGGTGAATGGTGAAAAAGTAGGTTACTCTCAGGATTCCAAAACACCTTCGGAGTTTGATATTACGCCGTATGTAAAACAAGGGGAGAATGAAATAGCCGTACAGGTTTTCAAGTTCAGTGACGGATACTATCTGGAAGATCAGGATTACTGGCGTTTTGCCGGCATACAGCGTGATGTTTATGTGTATGCCCGATCCGCAACTCATGTGCGTGACTATGAAGTGGTTACCGATCTTGACGGGGAATACAAGAATGCTGACTTTCATCTTTTTGTAGAGTTGGGCAAAGCAGGAGAAGGTAAAATAAAAGGGGCTGAAGTGGAAGTAAGCCTGTTGGAGAAATCGGGTAAAAGTATCTACAATGAGCGTAAGCGTTGGAATGCTGCCGATCGGGAACTTCATTTTAAAAAGGAAGTGAGAGAACCTTTGTTATGGAGTGCGGAGAAACCAAATCTGTATAGATTGCTGATTGCTTTGCGTGTAAATGGCAAACCGGAACAATATATTTCCCAATACGTCGGTTTCCGTAAATCCGAAATCAAACATGCTCAATTGCTGATAAATGGCAAGCCGGTCTATATAAAAGGAGTAAACCGACACGAACACGATCCTTATAACGGTCATGTGGTAGATGAGGCATCCATGCTGCGTGATATTCAATTGATGAAAGAGAATAATATCAACAGTGTACGAACCTCTCATTATCCCAACGATCCCCGCTGGTATGAATTATGTGATATTTATGGTATGTATGTGGTTGATGAGGCCAATATCGAGAGCCATGGCATGGGATATAAGCCCGATCAATGCCTAGCTAACCAGCCCGAATGGGAGAAAGCTTTCATAGACCGCACGGAACGTATGTTCGAGCGTGACAAAAACCATCCTTGTGTCATTATCTGGTCATTGGGTAATGAAACCGGTGAGGGATGTAACTTCGCGGCTACCTATAAATGGGTACATACCAATGACCGTTCACAGCGTCCCGTGCATTCGGAAGACGGAATAAAGGGACCTTATACCGATATTTTCTGTCCAATGTATAAAAAGATAGATGTATTGATCAATCATTCTCTCTATCTTCCGTCCAAACCGCTGATTCTATGTGAATATGCCCATGCTATGGGCAACAGTGAAGGAAATCTTCAGGATTATTGGGATGTGATAGAGAAATATCCCTCTTTACAGGGCGGACATATCTGGGACTGGGTAGATCAGGGCTTGTATGCAAAGACGCCGGATGGAAAATTCTATTGGGCATACGGAGGTGACCTGGCTCCGAAAGGTACTCCAAGTTCTGCCAATTTCTGTATGAACGGTCTGATTGCCGCCGACCGTACCTTGAAGCCGCATATCCATGAAGTGAAAAAAGTATATCAAAATATAGCATTCTCTTTATTGGATTATCATGAGGGATGGGTAGAGTTACGTAACAAGTACTTCTTTACGGATTTAAGTGATTTCAATTTTACTTGGAAGCTGGAGGGGAATGGTGAACTTTTGGCTACCGGAACTATTGATAATGTATCCCTGGCTCCTCGGCAGACGGGTAAGTTTAAGACTTCTTTTCCAGCCATACAGGTAACACCCGGTGTGGAGTATTTCTTGAATTTCTATGCCAGTTTGAAAAATGAGGATGGTCTGCTGAAAGCCGGAACAAAACTGGCTGATGCCCAGGTGAGTCTTCCATTTTATCAGCCGTTTGTTGCTGAGGTTCAGTCTTCACCGGTGATAGCAGATGATGCGGCTTCGTTGTTGACACTTACAGCCGGTAATCTGAGCGTAGGTTTTGATAAGGAAACCGGTGCTTTGACTTCTTATAAAGAGGGAAGTACGGAACTGATAAAAGAAGCTTTACGTCCTAATTTCTGGCGTCCTGTGACGGATAATGATATGGGAAATGGCATGAATAAAACCTTGCGTCCGTGGCGTGATGCGGGGCGTCAGGCAAAACTGTTGTCCATGAAACAAAAGGCGTTGGGTAAAGAAGTTTATGAGGTTGTTTCTCATTATAAGTTGCCTGTAGGAGAGTCTGATTTTATCGTTACCTATCATTTTTCGGGAAAAGGGTATTTGGATGTGAACTGTACTTTCATTCCGGGTAACGATACATTGCCTTTATTGCCTCGGATGGGGGTTAGTATTACACTGAACAGGCAGTTTAGTCAGATGGAATGGCTGGGACGTGGTCCTCATGAGAATTATATAGACCGGAATACTTCTTCTTATGTAGGTCTGTACAAGGGAAGTGTGGCCGATCAGTATTTCCCGTATGACCGTCCGCAGGAAAACGGTAATAAGACTGAAGTCCGTTGGATGAGCCTGACAGATACCGCCGGACAGGGATTGATGGTTGTCGGACAGCCTTATGTCAGCACCAGTGCTTATCTGTTCCCTACAGAAGATTTAGATGAGCCAGGTCTTCGTAAATCGCAGCGTCATTTATCTGATATCCAGTTCAAGGATATGGTGACATGGAACATTGACCTGAAACAGATGGGAGTGGGTGGTGACACCAGTTGGGGGGCTTATCCTCATCAGCCTTATTTGATTCCGGCTGAACGTATGTCGTTCTCCTTCCGTTTCTGTCCTGCAAAACAGAATGGGGTATCGGGAAACCGGCAATATTTGAATTTTAAGTAATATAGGTTCGTTCAAAAAGAAAGCTGATAATTATTGTTTGCTTATTTGCGGTAGTCCTTTTGTGAATAATTTAAGGTCAGAAGGGGGATGGTTCAGTAAGTGAAGTATCCCTCTTAAAAAAGCAGCTTGGATAGTGAATTTTATCCAAGCTGTCTTTTTATTAATGATATTTGCCATTACCGGTTAATATCCCGGATTCTGATATTCATTAGCATTATCAATCAGCAATAATTCGGCTGTGGGAATGGGGCGTAAATAGTGAATGTTCTTATCGAATTTTGTGATTTGCGGGTTAGCTTTTGTGATACGGCTCTCGAAAGCACGGAATCTTTTCAAGGTCATCCAACGGTTCCATTCACCTATCATTTCACGCGCATATTCATCCAACAAGAAATCTTGGGTAACTTCCGAAGCTGTGATATCCATACTATGGTCATGTCCTTTACAGGCACGGTTCCGAAGTATGTTCAGTCTTTCGGCAGCACTTTGGTTGTTGCCTAATCTCCAGTCAATTTCGGCTGATAGCAAGTAGGTTTCTCCTAAACGATAAACAATACAGTCTGCTGAGGAATAAGGTTTGGAGGCATTTGAACCGGCATATAGGCTAGGACAATCTGCTTTCTTCAGACTTGGGAAAAACTTCAGAGGACTTTTTGTATTGGCATAGTTGTCTTCCAAGTTGAAAATGGCATAGCGGCAAGCGTCTCTTTCGGCTTGTGTATAGGTCTTACGAGATAAATAGACAGCCGTATCTCCTAAAGTGATATCATAGGCAGAATTACCGACCCTGCTGGTGGATAGACCGTATCTTTGTGCATCGGCTTCGTTCCATGTATATCCGTTCTTGGTACTGTTCGTAGCGTTATTCACATAATAAGTGTCTTTGAAGAAAGCTTTATAGCGACCGTCTTTCTCTCCATATAGATCAAGCATATACTTGCTTGGTTCCATATAGCAGTTACCTTTAGCCAGTTTGGGAACTTCGTATCCGTTGATATTTGTGGCGTAACTGGGTGTCATGCCCGAAAGATAGATACCTGAGGTATTGTTATTGTATGCTTCGGAGTGTTTCCATACACGGTTGAAATAGTTTCCACGAGGATTATAAGCCGTAATGGTAGAGTGGCAGACAATAAACAGTGCTTCTTCATTATTTTTGTTATTGTTCTCATCAAATACAGCTTCTACGTTATCATAGAGCTTGACCCCCAGTGAGCCTGCATTTTGAATCAGATAATCTGCCGCTGTCTTCGCTTTTTCCAGATAGGCTTTACTTTCGCTTTCCGTCAAGGCAGTAGTATTGCCTAAACCATCTGTGTAGGTCGAGAAGGTGAGGCAGGCTTTGGCATATAAATGATAAGCGGCTGCACGTGTCACGTGCCCTTTTACTTCCTGTGTGATAGGAAGATTTTTCATGGCGAATTCCAGATCTTCCAGAATTACTTTATAAAAATCATTAACCGAACTGCAAGGAAGAACGGAAATAGGACTGTTCATAGGCTCCAATGGCAGGGATTTACCTCCCCATTGCTCTACAATATTATATAAGGCATGGGCACGGATAAACCTTGCTTCGCTGACCAACTCGTTGATTCTTGTTTCGCTTAGACCTTCCACTTTGTCGGCATAATGGACAGCTGCATTACATGCACTCAATATACCATAGAAACCCGCATATCCTTCATTCAACATACCGTTGGAAGCACCGTAATCTTCATAACGGAGTAGTTTGCTCCAGTTACCGTTGGTACCATCGGGATTCGTATCTTGCCAAATGTCTGTTCCACCTTCTGCAACCATTAGATAGGTGTCTTCTGCCTGACCATAAACTATGCGGACCAGGTCAAAGTAACAGTCGTTCACTTTCTTTTCATAGCCTGCCGGGGTAGACCATTCTTGTTCTGTAGAGATGCCGGAGGGATTAAATTCATCCAGGCTACAGCCGTAGACAGACAACATCATGATTACGGCTGATATAGAGAGTAATTTATGTTTTTTCATCAGTATAAGTTTTTAGAATGAGATATTAACGCCAAATACGTATTGTTTAGACAACGGTGCGTCGTCATCATTTCCTCCCTTTTCGGGATCATAGTTTTGTAAGTAGTCACACTTTGTAAAAATGAACGGATTGTTTGCGGTAAAATATATACGCATTTTGTTAATCTTTACGGCATCCAACCATTTTTTGGGAAATGTATAACCTAGTGAAATAGTTTTTACTTTCAAGTAGGAACCATCAAAATAATTAGCCCATTGTTGATACGGGTCCTGTCCGTTTGTAATACTTGCATCCGGACGGGGATAGCGGGCACTTTGATTTTCAGGAGTCCAGTAGTCACATACAGTAGGTGAAGGCGTCAGACCGTCTGTACGATACCATCCGGTCAGACCGTAAGGGATTGTCCAGTCCCACCGGGCAATCAACAAAATGCTTAGGTCGAAATTCTTATAATTGAAATTATTAAGTAAACTGCCCGACCATTTCGGTGTAGCGCTTCCTAGAACATAATAGTCATCCGCATTCAGCTTGTAATCGGGAGTACCATTTTCTGCGATATGGACTTGTCCGGGTTTCTGACTGTACTTGGCTGCTTCTTCTGCTTCGGCTGTACCCCATATTCCGGCATACTTGTATCCGTAATAAGTTTTGATTGCCTCACCGGGAATCAGGTAGTAGTCTCCGAACTGAAGCGGGCCTTCGCTGGTTGTTTTTATCACTTCTTCCTTGTTGGTTGAGAATGCCAGTGTGGTGCTCCATTGGAATTTAGGTCCGACAAAGTTACGGCTGGTAATGCTTAATTCCACACCTGTATTACGTGTTTCGCCTACATTAGACCATATTTTGAAAGGAGAGGAGCCATAACCTCCCGTTGCATAGGGCAGGTTTTTCTCGAATAAAATATCTTTAGTATCTGTCCGGTACCAGTCGAACGCCACGTTCAGTCTGTCACTGAATAATCCCAAGTCGAATCCCAGATCTGTCATATAAGATTTTTCCCATCCCAGACTCTTGTTGGCGATGGATTGGGAATAACCGCTATAAGGGACTCCTACATCTTGAAATCCGATAATGCCTGTGCGCTGTAATCTAATGTGGCGTATTCTGAAGCACCGGCATTACCGGTGACACCGTAACTGGCGCGTAATTTCAGATTGGAAACAGCTTTTACATTCTGCATGAAGGGTTCATCACTAATGCGCCAGGCAATAGCTCCTGCGGGGAACATATCCCACTTGTTTCCATCTGCCAAGATGGATGAACCGTCCCAGCGGCTGCTTAATGTCAATAGGTAACGTCCTTTATAGCTATAGTTAATGCGGGCGACATAGGACATTTTTTGGCTACCTACATAAGAAGAAGAAACTGTGGGTGTACCGGTTGCGGCACCTAAATTATGGTATAGATAAGAATCCGTATCAAATTTGTGGCAGTGGCGGTCGCTTTTTCTTTTTGGTCTTTTGACCATTCAGTGACTCCGGTTATTGTGAAATCGTGATCCTCTTTTATTTTGAAGTTATAAGTCAGAATATTCTGCCATTTATAATTATAAGTGAAGGTGTTTGGGATAGTGGCCTGAACTAGTCCGCTTTCTAGTCCCTGATATGATTTTGTGCCGGTATACTTACTTTCTTTCACATTCCGGAAATATCCGCCTAACAGACTTTTGAATGAAAGTCCTTTTAGTGGAGTCAATTCTACATAAATCTGTGGGGCTACGCTCAATGTCTTCACATTATTTACATATTGGTCTTCTCCCATATCCGCCAAAGGATTCATGTTGCCGTCTCCCAACGGGTAGTCTACCAGATTGCCGTCTTCATCATAAGGAGTACCCAATGGTGGCATACAGAGAATACGGTTCCATATACGGCTGTAACGCTTGTCATTTTCAGAATACATGGCATATAGGTTTAGTCCGTATTTTACCATTTCATTGGCTTTAAAATCTATTTTGGCACGTGCCGAGTAGCGTTCCAGTTCGTCTCCTTTCAATAATCCTTCCAAATTGTAATATCCTAAAGAAAAATAAGAGGTGACCCGGTCATTAGAATAAGATGTGCTTAGATTGTAGCTATTGGTGATACCGGTTTGTGAAGCTAAATCAAACCAGTCCACCCATTGATTGTTGTCTATATATTTTTGCATATAGCTGGGAAAAAGATTCCCGTCATCGGCCGGGCTGTTCCAGGCACCTACCGTTCTTTGTGCTTCTCTGCGGAAGTTAATGTAATCTCTCCACGATTTACTTCGGGGAAGCTGGAGATGACATTCCAACCATAGTAGGCATCCAGATCGATGGAGAATTTATCTTTTTTAGGAGTTTTGGTGGTGATGATGATAACTCCATTTGCTCCGGCAGCACCATAAACAGCTGTAGAGGAGGCATCTTTCAGTACTTCAATAGAAGCGATATCATTCGGATTCAATTCATCGTAAGAGCCTTCCATGCCGTCAATGATGAATAACGGGCTATTGTCACCATTGATGGAGCGTGTGCCACGTAGGGTCATGTTCACTCCGGAACCGGCTTCTCCACTACTGCGAGTGATATCCAAACCTGCCACCTGTCCTTGAATAGCCTCTAGTACATTGCTGGTTGGCATTCGGACAATATCCTCACTTTTTACGGAAGCAACAGCTCCAGTCAAATCTCTCTTTTTTACAGTGCCGTATCCTACCACTACCACTTCATCCAATGTTTGAGTATCAGGCTGCATTTTGATATTCAATTGTGTGTTTTTGCCAATGGTTATTTCTTGGGTTTTATATCCTATATAAGATATTTCAAGACTGTTTTTTCCTGCGGGTACATCCAATGTATAATTTCCGTCAAAGTCAGTGATGGTTCCTATAGTATTTGCGCCTTTTACAGTGACGGATACTCCAATTAAAGGTTCATTGTTCTCATCAATAATTTGACCTTTGATAGTACGTCCTTGCAGGATCGATTGAACCGATTCATTGTTCACTATGTTACTTGACTTTGCATGCGAATAGGCAACCGGTATGCATAGGACCATTGACAATCCTAAAATAAGGGGACTACGCATAAGGCTGCTTTCCCTGTTTTGTTTTGGATTTTTCTTCATGTTTTTCATTTTTGCTTCTTTATTAACTCACTATTTGTTTTTAAAGGTTGATGTTATATCAAATTATTGAATCTGTTTGGTTTCAATCGTAAACTTATTAGGTTAGATAAATCTTTTGTTTTCTTTCTTTTTTCGTATATCTGTCTTTTAAGGCCTTGATATCTTGCTTGTATTTTTGTTTTCTTTCTTTATTATTGCTATTTTATGATTTTGTATTTATAAATATTAAAATAGTTTCTTTATTTTATTTTTAACACACTGTTTGTGTTATAATTATCTTATCGGTGCAAAAATATACGAAAGAAATCGAAGATGAAAGGGAAAGTAGTATGTTGTTGAACATATCTATAGCAAATTCTATTTTATTGTTTTATTATATTATAGCTGAAATTTGGTGTTGGAAATATTAAGATAAAAAAGTCCCCGGATAAGAACGCCTTTCTTATCCGGGGACTTTTTTAAATATTATAAGATGTATTCTTTATCGGTTTTTATACATTCTTTCATAATACTTTTGGTAATCGCCACTTGTTACATTTTCCACCCATGCTTGATTTTCCAGATACCATTGGATTGTTTTTACAATACCGGTTTCGAATTTTGTTTCAGGATACCATCCTAATTCATTAGTGATTTTGGTAGGATCGATAGCGTAACGTTGGTCATGTCCCAAACGGTCTTTGACAAAGGTGATTAATGATTCGTTAATCCAGTCGATAGAGATCTCACCTTTGTCGTTCAACTCTTTTTTCTTCAAGATTTTGCGATATTCGGGAGTTTCCGTCATCATCCGGTGAATAGTGGCTATGGTAAGTTTTACTATCTGTATGTTTTCTTTCTCATTGTGTCCGCCTACATTATATACTTCCCCTTCGCGGCCCTTGCGCAGAACCAAATCGATGGCTTTGCAATGGTCTTCTACATATAACCAGTCTCGTACATTCTTTCCGTCACCATATACGGGAAGTTTCTTTCCTTCCAAAATGTTTTTAATGATTAGTGGAATCAGTTTTTCAGGAAAATGGTACGGACCGTAATTATTGGAACAGCGGGTAATGGTTACCGGCATTTTGTAAGTATCACGATAAGCCATGACAATCATATCAGCGCTTGTCTTGGAGGCACTATATGGGCTGTGTGGACATAAAGGAGTTGTTTCAGTAAAGAAACCTTCTGCTCCTAGGCTGCCGTATACCTCATCTGTAGATACCTGGTGGTAACGTACATCTTTGCGCCAGGTGGGATAACCATTCTCATCTTTTCCCGTCACCCAAGCACGGCGGGCCGCATCCAGCAGGTTTTGGGTTCCCAAAATATTAGTTTGCAGAAACAATTGTGGGTTTTCAATACTGCGGTCTACATGGCTTTCTGCTGCAAAATTCACGATGTAGTCAAACTTGTATTCTGCGAATAGTTGGTCTGCCAAATCACGGTCGCATATATCTCCTTTTACGAAGAAACAACGTTCATTATCAATGTCTGATGCAATAGTTCCCAGATTGCCGGCATAAGTCAAGGCATCCAGTACCACCACCCTGATGTCATCATGTTTGGCCAGGATGTATTTTAAATAGTTGGCTCCGATAAATCCGGCAGCTCCTGTAACGAGATAAGTCTTCATATTGTTTTTGATATTAGTGTGTGCAAAGTTCGGAAAGATTTTTTAATCTTACAACTTATCCGCTAGTTCTATTACTTCTAAATCTTTAAATCTCCATTATCGATACAAAAACGTACCAATGTTCTCACTTTATGAAATCCGGAAATGCCTGCTGCTCCCGGGTTGATGTGTAACATATCCAGTGTCTTGTCATATTTCACCTTTAATATATGCGAATGTCCGCTGATAAAAAGCTGGGGAGGTTTCACCAGCAGGCTGCCGCGGATGGAAGGATCATAGTTGCCCGGATATCCGCCTATATGCTTTATCAACACCTCCGCACCATCTACGGTGAAGCGGTTGGTTTGAGGATAAAGTCTGCGTATGTCCTGCCCGTCAATGTTTCCATATACTGCCCGGAAGGGGCGGAAAGCGGACAGTTTCCGGGCGACTTCCACCGAGCCAATGTCTCCGGCGTGCCATATTTCATCACAATTCTCAAAGTATTTCAAGTATTTGTCATCCCAAAATGCATGAGTATCCGATAATAATCCGATTCTTGTCATAGTTTTTTTTGTTTATTATCGGCAAAGGTACTATATTTGGAACAAATCTAAGCATAATATGGAGAGCAAATATCATTATTTCAAGCGTGATATCAGTTGGTTGTCTTTCAACTATCGCGTGTTGTTGGAGGCGGATGACGACTCCCTTCCGTTGTATGAACGGATTAACTTTATCTCTATATATTCTTCTAATCTGGAGGAATTCTACAAGATTCGTGTAGCGGAACATAAAGCCATCGCTTCCGGTGGCCAAAGTGATGATATGACACAAGAAGAAGCCAGACACCTGATACATCAGATAACCGAAGCTGTCAATAGCCAGATGGAAGACCGTATCCGCATTTATGAGCATAAGATTGTTCCGGCTTTGCGCAGGCATCATATTATTTTTTATCAAAGTAAACAGGAGGTAGAGCCTTTTCATCAGGAGTTTATCAGTAATTTCTTTAAAGAAGAAATTTTTCCCTATCTTCAGCCTGTTCCGGTATGCAAGAATCGAATCAAGACTTTTTTACGTGACAACCGTTTGTATCTGTCGGTACGCGTGACGCGCAAAGACACGGGGGAAAAGGAATACTATATTATCAAATTGCCTTATAGCAAAGTTCCCCGTTTCATAGAACTTCCCCGACAGGGAGAAAACTTTTACCTGATGTATATGGAAGATATTATAAAGGCGAATATCAACCGTATGTTTCCGGGCTATGATTTGGATTGCAGTTATTGTTGCAAGATATCTCGTGACGCCGATATTTTCGTGGATGATGCAACCAGTTCCGAAGTAATGGTGGAACAGTTGCGTAAAAAGGTGAAAAAGCGTAAAATAGGTGCTGTATGCCGTTTTGTGTATGACCGAAAGATGCCTGCGGATTATCTGGAGTTTCTGGTCGATGCATTTGGCATCAATCGTGATGATTTGGTTCCGGGAGACAAACACTTGAACTTGGAGGATTTGGCTCATCTGCCTAATCCCAGTAAGGAACTTTGTACCCAATTGAAACCTCGTCCCATGACATTGAATTGTTTGGATGAGAAAGAATCCATATTCCGTTATGTGAGCAAGAAGGATTTGATGTTGCATTTCCCTTATCATTCTTTTGAACATTTCATCCATTTCCTGTATGAGGCCGTTCATGACCCGTCCTGTAAGGAGATCATGATTACCCAATATAGGGTGGCGGAAAACTCGGTTGTTATCAATACGCTGATTGCTGCTGCGCAGAATGGTAAAAAAGTAACTGTTTTTGTAGAACTTAAGGCCCGTTTTGACGAAGAAAACAATTTGGCTACCGCCGAGATGATGAAGCGGGCGGGGATACATATTATTTTCAGTATACCGGGATTGAAAGTGCATGCCAAGGTGGCGCTTGTACTGCGGTATAACAAAGAGGGAAAACAGACTCGCAGCTATGCTTATATCAGTACCGGAAATTTCAATGAGAAGACTGCCCGGATATATGCTGATTCCGGTTTGTTCACTTCCAACGAGATTATTGTGAATGATCTGTATACTTTATTCCGGGTATTACAGAAAGAAGTGACTGAACCAAATTCAAGCGTTTGTTGGTAGCCCGTTTTAATCTGCTGCCGGAACTGAGAAGACGTATCGGATATGAGATAAATATGGCAAAGGCGGGAAAAGAAGCGCGGATTATCTTGAAAATGAATGCGCTGCAAGATCCTGCCATGATAGATGAATTATATAAGGCTAGTGAGGCAGGAGTGAAAATAGACTTGATAGTACGTGGTATCTGCTGCTTGATTCCCAATCAGCCTTATAGCAGAAATATTCGTATCACTCGCATTGTGGACAGCTTTTTGGAACATGCCCGGGTGTGGTATTTCCACCATGGAGGAAAACCGCTTCTGTTCATGGGTTCGCCGGACTGGATGAGGCGCAACCTGTACCGGCGTATAGAGGCCGTTACCCCCATTCTTGACGAAGATCTGAAACAACAACTGATAGATATGCTGGTTATTCAGTTGAAAGATAACAGAAAAGCCGGTTGGGTGGATGAAAATCTGAATAATGTGTTGAAAAGGAATCCGAAAGAAGAACCGGTACGGGCGCAATATGCTTTTTATGAATACTTGAAGAGGAAGAATAAATGAAGAATATGAAATAACATATTTTATCTTATTTGAAATGATTATCCGCAATCATACCACCGGATGATAAATGGGAGTTAATGGATGGAACGCGGATTTATTTCGTTCTATAAATTAAAATTGGAACACAAATGATACAAATTAATAACAGTACAGCATGGATATAAACCTGCCGGAGGTTAGATTTGTGTCATTTGCGTTCCGGTTTAACCGATAAATAATTGATATTGTTATGAAAAAATTATATATAACTTTCTGCCTCTTACTGGTTTCTCTTTGCATACATGCACAGATGATTAGTGGAATAATAGTGGATGAAAAAACCAGCCACTAGAGTTTGCCAATATAGTGTTGTTTTCTTTGCCTGATTTTACTTTTTTACAAGGTACTATCAGTGATCAAACCGGAGCTTTTAATATAAAATCAAATGAAACAAAAGGAATATTACCAATTTCTTCAGTTGGCTATTCCACTATTCTCCTACCTTGCACTAGTTCAAATATGGGAACAATACAACTATATTCAGATTATACTCTCGTCCATATTATGCTCAGTTGCGAAGTAATGTATATTAATCGGTATATATATGAGGGTGGTAATCCATTTTTATTACCTTCTTTATCTCATAATATAACTTTAGGAACAACTTATAAATGGGTATGCTTATCAGCCGGATATCAATATATTAAAGATGCGATTATTTCTTTTAGTGGAGCTTATTCAGAAGATGATCCTACGATTGCTTTAATTAATATGATTAATGCACCAGACTATGATAAGATTTTTGCCTCGCTGGTTTTATCACCTACTATGGGGCTTTGGTCTCCACAGAACAAAAGAATCGTATGTAATAAAAAAACTTAGTTTGACGGCTAAGGGGTTCAATCTGTCCCTATGGAATAATTGGACTTGGCTTGCTCCATTCATTTCCGTCTTAGCTGTGTTACCATTTCCCTGAACCAGGGATAATTTAGCCAGATATATTCATACCAGCGGTTCAGTCTTCTTTTCCATTTCCTGCTCCACGGATACAACTCCCACCATTTTAGTTGAAAATCCGTTTTCTGCATAAATTCGTGGGTGGGAAACAGAGTAAGAGTTATTCCTCTTATCCATAATGTTTTCATTTGGTTTTCCCAATATTGCATAGGGCCGAATCCCGGCTCCCAAATAATGAAGCGGCCTTCATGAATGCCATAACAAACCACATATCCCGGTACTTCGAAATCATTGATGGCAAAAAGTATGGCAGGAAATTTTCTGGTGGACAATTGTTCCATGTTCTGCAAGCAGATTTCCGCTTCCATTCCTGCACGTATAGCTGCCTGTTTCATACCCATCAACGTATATTTTCCATCTACTTTACACCATTCGGCTAGTGTGCGTGCATCTTGTTGACCGCCATAGTATTTCATGACAGTGAGCAGACAGGCCACTTCCATGGGACATTCGTCACTGGAACGGACAAATGATTTTTTTATTCTGTCAAGTTCGTCTTCAGTCATAACTTAATTTATTTTTCATGGCAGGAGCAAAACAGCAACGCGGATCGGGAAAATCCCAACAATCCTTTCCATAAGCTTTTATGATATCACTCCAGCAACGGTTCTGATAACTGAAACAGTCTTCAAAAAGACGGCATTCCCTGCATGGACTCTCTTTGTTGATATCCTGACGTGACAAGGAACAAAGGTGCAAGGCTTGAGGGGAATGCCAGACTTCTTTCAGACTTTGTGTGGTTACATTCCCTATGATAAATTGTGGATGCCAGTAAAGTTGCTCGCATACAGTCACTTTACCATCAGGCAATATAAACATATGAGTGGTCAATGCAGAGCATTCGCTTCCTTTGAAACACCGGCTTCCACCCCAGGTATCTTGATAGTTTTTATCGGTTACTTCTTTCCCTAGAATCACGGGAAAGGAAACCTGTGTGAGAAGAGGGCGTATTTGGTTGAATACCTTTGTAATTTGCGCTTTAGTAGGTTTCAAATGCGAAAATACATTATACTCTTTGTATATGGAATTACTGGCGGGGATAATACGCCAGTCGCGTATATGCTTCAGATGAGATAATTCATGCAGTAATTCCGCCAAGACATTCAACTGGCAATTGTAGTTGGTCAGCACAGATGAAATCTGATAATTCAGTCCGCTGTCATCCAGTAATTGCAGGCCGTGAAGCATCTCTTTGGCATAATTTCCGTTTACTCCCAGTGAGGCGGTCAGTATTTCGGAATGAATGGCATCCAGTGAAATTTGAACAATTCCCTGATACCCTGTTTCCTGTACATCTTGCAACAGTTTTTGGGTTACAGGCATTTTGGTCGATATGAATTCGGGGGCAATACCCCGTTTTACCAATTCTTTTAATATGATTTTCCAGTCTTTATGCAGGAATATTTCACCACCTATCAGATTTACTTGTTGTACTTGCAGGTCTGAAGCTTCCTTGATCAGCTCCATCATGCGTTGGGTGGTGAGTGGGGATTTTATTTGCGTTGATGTATCTGCATAGCAATACTTACAATGCGTGACACATTGGTTGGTCAGCATGAATGTGAGGAGCAACGGACCGGAATACAGCCTTTTTGTAGTAAGATCCAGTTTTTTCCAGACAAAAGAATTTGCTTGCAGCCGGTCAAACCGCAATGCTTTGCCTGCCTTTTCCGCTTCAATCAATATACGTTTGGGAAAATAAATTTCTCCCTGCTGGGAGGAGGTATAAATGGGGGTCGGATTATCAATGAAGTCCGATACCCATTTGATCATCTCCTCCTTGCTCCGGCAGAAGAAGTCGCACAGCAGAGGGAGAGTTGTCTGCAAAGGTCTGTCATACGTGAAAAAACTCAGCATGACAGCTTGCAGCGGGTGAATAAAAGTATGCCAGTTCCGGGAGCAGTCGGTATCTGTCCCCGTACTGGAGAATAATGCGACCCTGTGAATATCATGTCTCAGATGATAATGAGGGTTCAGCACATATACTTTATTCATTTCCGGTATTTTCATCTTGTGTTTTTGTAGGATCGACGAATCCACCTGTATAGCATCCCAGGCCACATTTGGATAACTCCTTGTCATCTATGCCACCTTGTACGTCCATCAGTTCGTTCAAGTCCAGCACTTGTTCTTCATCTTCGGAATAGCGGGTGTATTCCGGTTGCTTGTTGTTGGGGTCTTCTTTTTTCATATTCTTCTTTGTTTAAGTTGGTTATTCTCTGTAGTGAAAAAAAACGGTGTTACTCCGTGGTGGAAAACAATTCATACACGGGTGCGAAAATCCTGCTCAGTATGCTCCGGCTCGAAGTGATGATCTCCGCCCGGCCGGACATGTCTATTTCATATTTTATTTCCTTTCTGTTGGTTGTCACCAGTCCGTCCGGAAAGTCCACTTCCACGGCATAACTTTTATTGTAAGGCACAAAAGAGACGGAGGCGATTCTTCCCGGCAGTACGCCATACGAGTGGGTGGGGTATTTGTTCAGTTCGATATTTACTTTGTCGCCCACGGCATA
>ERZ859937.207-NODE-207-length-28175-cov-3.076351_pt1 | contig 28175 bp, 27 predicted proteins | sample MGYA00509985_ERZ859937 | MGnify/ENA primary metagenome ERZ859937 (study PRJEB30046, sample SAMN00715169) | human gut metagenome | study: EMG produced TPA metagenomics assembly of the A metagenome-wide association study of gut microbiota in type 2... | reverse complement strand
CATTTCATCATAGAAGCCCCACAGACCACGGTTCAGAATGGTTTTTTGCAGAGTGCCTTTGCCATTCAGAGCAGCGTCCAGAACGGATTTCTTGTCGATTGCGCAAGCTACAGCCTGACGCAGTTTTTGGTTATCCCACGGTTTCTTTTCAACATTGAATGCGAAGTAGAACAGACGGGTACCGGGTTGTTCGTAAACAGTGATATTCTTGTCATCCTTCAAGAATTTCAGATCGCTGATAGGCGGATTTACGCATACATCGATTTCGCCGGCCTGCAGAGCCATTACGCGAGCAGAAGCCTCAATCATCGGACGGAATTCGATGATATCGGATACGCCGGGAGCAAAGTTTTCGGTTGCAGGCAGGTTGTTGCCCCAATAATCCTTAACCTTGGTCAGACGGCAGTATTCGCCTTGAACCCATTTGTCATATTTGTAAGGGCCGGTGCCGATAAGCCACGGCTCTTTTACGCCATCATCATAAGCCTTTTTGGATTGGATGGACAGAGGAACGGAGGACAGAGATTGAATGAACTCGTTGTTATAGGAGCTGATTTCGATTTCAATCTGATATTTGTCTTTAACGGTAGATTTTACATAGCCTGCCAGAGCGGATTTGATAACGTTTTTCATTGCCATATCCAGGGTGAATTTAACGTCATCTGCAGTCATCGGAGTCTTTTTACCGTCGTTGAAGTATACGTCCTTACGCAGGTTCATGATGATATGGGTGTCATCTACGAACTTCCAGTCGGTAGCCAGACCAGGGCCGAAACGCTCCTTGCCTTGAGAGCCGTTATTGAAGAATACCAGAGTCTGGTGAGTGTTCTTCAGAATAACGTTGTTGGCAGCATCCTGTTGTTTTTGCAGGTTAAGGTTGTTGATATCGGCATCGGTACCGATAACCAGCTTCTCCTTGTGTGCAGTACTGCCTTTGTCAGCTTTGTCATCGCCGCCGCAGCCTGCAACAAAGCCGAAGGCGGTGCCCCCCCCACCAGCCATAGCAAGAATCATCAAAGCCGCCATGAGGAATACTAATAATTTTTTCATAATGCACCTTCCTTTCAAAATTGCATTTTATGACTACTTCCATTGTAAACTATGAAAGAACTTTATGCAAGACACAATTTTGTCAATAGTTCTACACTTTTAGTTCATCGTTTAAATTTCTCTGCCCTAAAATGCTTTTACAATAATAAATGCGCAGCCAAACTGCGACTGCGCATTATAAAACACTGTTCTTATATGAAGGACTGCTCTTACATCATCTTCAAAAACTTGTCATACATAGCCAAAAGCCCTGCATAAAGCTCTTAGCCTTTGCCAGGTCCTCTGCATCCGGATGGCTGGCAGCAGCAGCCCAACGGGCTTCGCTCTCGGGACTGGGGCTGTGCGGGCTGCCTGCCGGCATCTTGCGCATCATAGCAATCAGCGCCGGGTCAATCGCACCGCGAATAGATAAAGTACCCAGTACCTTGCAGTCCTTGTTCATCAGTACACCTGCATTTACCAGAGAGCTTACAGCGTGGTCGCTCGCCGGGTCTGCGCCCAAAGTCTGGAACAGCACTACCTTTTTGCCGTGCAAATTCTCCAGATATTTTTTCATCTTCGCATTCGGTGCGCCCTTGTCAACCCAGTAGCCTGCCACAACACAGCGAAGTCATCCGCAGCCGGAGCAGCGTCGACCTGCGCCAGCACGCAACGTTCGCCTGCAGCCTCGGCCAAAGCCTTGGCAACCTTTTCCGTATTACCGGTTTTGCTGTCATAAACGATTAAAATGTCCTGCATAGTAGTACACTCCTTTTATTTCATATTCTTCATAATGCCCATCATCTTCTGGCCGGCCTGCTCCATCAGTCCCGGTTTGCCGTAAAGCGCATACTCCGCAGCTGTCAGCAGCACTCTGTCCATCTGACGATAGTAATATTTGCCCTTCGCCGTAAAGAAATACTTGCCGTCCACAGCATAAAGCAGGTCCAAAAGCTCCCACTGCTCAAACAGCGGCGCAAGCAGGCTTTCCCAATCCGCATCGCTATACTGCTTCAGCAAAGCAAAATCAAACCTGCCGGAATCACACTGTCCGGACAGCTTTTCGAGGAGCAGATAGTTTTCGTTATGCTTGCCCATGCCCATGACAGCGTACTGTCCGGCAGTAGCCTTTTTTATATAGTCGCTTCGGTCCATAGTCTTCATGTAATTGTACATTCCCATGTGACCGCCGCAGGCCGCACCGCAGGTAATGATGTTGGCACCGCTCTTCACCAGCGTATTGTAGCCGCTGCGTTCATCCTCGCGCATTGCCCAGTGGCAGCAGCTCAGCGCCTTTGCTCCCTGCTCTGCAAGCAGCGCATCGGCAGCGATAAACATTTCCGCCAGCATTCTGTCGTTATATTCATATTTAATATTACCCTTGGCAATCGCCTGACCTAAGGGAGATTTAGGCATAATCTGCAGCTTGTATAAATCCATGCCGCTCACACCGCAGGCAAGCGCCGTTCTGATATCGTCCAGCAGCATTGCCTGCGTTTGGCCGTTCAGGCCGTAAATCAGGTCGATAATAACCTTGACGCCTTTGGCTGCCACCTCTTCGAGCTTGGCCGTTACCTCTTCCTTGGCATTAAGCCTGCCTAAGGAGCGGCGCAGCTGCGTATCAAAGGCCTGCACGCCGAAGCTGAAGCGGTTAACGCCGCCATCAATGCAGGCAGTGAGCTTATCGGCAGACAAATCATAGATACTGCTTTCAAAGGTTACCTCACAGTCATCTGCCAGACTGGCCACACTGTGAATTTTGTTCATCAGCGCGCTGATTTGCGCCGGATTCAGCACGGACGGCGTACCGCCGCCAAAGAATACCGCTTCCGGTCTTTGCTTGGCAAAAACGCCCTGCTGCTGCAGGAAATCCAGCTCTGTCAAAAGTGCCTGTACATATTCCTCAACCTGCTCCGCCTCAAAGGGATTGCGGTAAAAGCTGCAGTAGGAGCAGCGCAGATTGCAGAACGGAATATGCAGATACAGCGCCGTAGGCTGCGCAGGCTGCAAAGCAAACTCCTGCAGCATCGTCCCGGCCATCATCCCCGGCAGCGGTTTTGTCTTGCGCGGAACATAGGTCAGATCTTTGAAGCTTGCTTCAACAGCAGTTGCCCCCGATTGGCCGGCAAGAGCCTTATAATCATCGCGCTCATAAAACGCCTGAATATTTTTTGCATAATCAATCATCAGCCTACTCCTTTACTGCATCAGGATACATTTTTGCTGCCATGTAGCGTACTGCCTTAGGATATTCCAAGCCAGGATTGAGCAGGAACAAATCGTCCGGCAGGAAAAATACCTGCTTATTTTTTACTGCGTCGATTGAATTCCAGGCAGGATTGCTCATAATCTCCAGCTTAGGATTGCCATCACTATCTCTGGGCGCACCCATAGAGGTGATAAAGATTACCTGCGGATTTTTCTCCAGCAAATCCTCTAAGCTGTAGGGAGCCTTGTCAGGCTGAGTTCCCATCGGTCCGCTGACAGGCTTGGTTTCGCCCTGCACTACGTTGCGTAATTTAAGCATTTTGGCACAGCAGCCGGCAATACTGGTTTCCTTTTCCATGGTGATGCCCATGCTGGTGGTGTGCAGAATCGCTACGCTACGCTCGCTTTTAGGCAGCTTGCTTACTGTAGCATTGATATCCTTATCGAGATTTGCCACAACCTTCTGCGCCTTATCATCCTTACGCATTATTTTGCCAATGGTGAGCAGGCTGTGCTTAACATCCTCATAGGATTTCAGATTCAGCACAACAACTGGAATATTGTTGGATTCCAATGTATGCAGATAACGCTCGTGCATGCCCTTGTAAGCAATTACCAGATCAGGCTTCAGCTCCACGATTTTTTCTACATTGATATTAAAGATAAAGCCTACCTCGGCAGCATCTTTGGCAAACGCAGGCACCTTGCCTACCTGCGTTTTGGCGCGGCCGACAACCTTGCCATCTACTGCCTCCACCAGTCCAGGAAGGACGGGGACAGGACAACAATTCTTTCCGGAATCTTCTTCAAGGTAACAATACGCTGGTTATCATCGGTAATTTTCACTGCGCTGCCCGAACCGGAACTGCCGGTTAGCGGAGAGCAACCGCTTATACATAAGCATACCACAAGAACCGTTAAAATGAAACTGAAAATTTTTCGCATAATACTTCCTCGTTAGGCAAACAAAGCAGGCCATCGGGCCTGCTTTATTTGTTCTTTTACTTTACCGCTATGTTTAGAATTTATATTCCATACCAACTCTGTACAAGCGACCGAGATTGCCGTCAGAATACGGGCCAAAGTTCTGGTGATTGCTGATGTTGTCAATGCCCAGATAAATCTTGGTATCCTTGTTGAGATGTCTGGAAGCCATGATGTTAGCAATAGTGAAGTCCTTGGTTTCGTAAACAAAGTTGCCCATGGTGCTCTTATCGCCATATTGAAGTAGTAGCCGATGTTAGATACAAGGTCAAAGCTCAGGTCCCAAGCATAAATGTTTTCCGGCTGATAGGAAACCCCGAAGGTTACCTGATGCTTAGCTCTATCTTTCAGACGGGTTCCATTAGTTTTGTCTTTAGCATCCAGGAAGGTGTAACCGGCATTCAGATAAATATTCTTGCCAAGTCTGTGAGAACCGTACAGCTCTACGCCCTGCAGAGTTGCTTCCGGAATATTTTCATAAGCCATAATCATATCGCCTTTAACGCCGGGATACAAATCTGGATCATCATCGGTCAGCTTACCGGTCCAATAGGTGCTGATCAAATCTTTAACTTCATTTCTGAATACTCCCAGATGAACTGTAGATCTGTCACCCCAGTCCTTCTCAACGGACAATTCATAGCTTAGGGATTTTTCCGGTTTCAGATCAGGGTTACCAACATAGAATTGGCCTTTACCACCCGGATTTGCAGCATACATTTCCCAGAAAATGTACAAATCGTTTACAGTCGGAGTTTTATAGCCCTGACCAACTACAGCCTTAATACGTACATCATCGGCAGCATTATAGGTTGCAGCCAGGTTGCTGGTCAGCTTGTTGCTGAACTGATCACTGTGGTCAAAACGTACGGAAGGAATAATCAGCCATTTATCATCAGGTCTGAATTCATCCTGAACGATGCTGCCAGATAGTTGATAGCTGCCTTGTCATAAGCATCATGAGCATTACCGTCTGCCAAAGATGTATTCGGTTTCTTTAAGCGGGTGCCTTCGCTCTGATCCTTACGATATTCAAAACCTGCAGTCAGCTTGTTCTTATCACTCAGATTGAAGGTGCCCTTGCCTTCAATAACGCTCAGAGTACGTTTAACAGTATCAATCTTCGGATTCTGCAGCTTCCACGCTCCCGGATTACCCATCATCGTCATACGGGTATTATTCTGATTCATGTAATGCTTATCGAATACTGATTTATAAGCTCGGAACATCCAGTCCTGCTTATCATCGGAGCCCTTATAAGTAATAGCATAGTCAGTACGCTTATTATCGTTATAAATCGTCTGTACTTTGTCCTGCCATACCTTGCCTGGCATCATAACCGTTCTGCTGGTAGAAGATTTTTGATTATCTTCTTTAATTTTGCTGAAATCTACGCTTAATTCATTGCCATTATCGAACTTATAGCCCACATTCAAAGAAAGCGGCTGCTGCTTGCCATAAAAGTTCATGGAATCTCCGCTGCCTTTGGGATCCAAATACGGTCTGTTTTTATTCAGGCCAGCGTTGATTTTATAGGAATAGTTGCCTTCAGCGCCTTGCAGATACAGGTTTCCTTTATAGCCTGCGCCCTTGCCGTCCTCATACCAGCCATATTCATAGTTAATGTCAGCAGTTGTCTTATCCGGAGTTTTGGTAATAACGTTAATTACACCACCCATAGCATCACTGCCATACAGTGCGCCTGCAGGTCCGCGGATGATTTCTACTCTTTCAACATCCTCCATACGAATACGGTCTACGTCCCAGGCATTGGCAGAGTTGTAAGCTGCCTCGCCGCCTAAACGCTTGCCGTCAACCATAATCAATACGTGACGGGATTCACTGCCGCGGATGCTGACATTGCTGCGTCCCTGGAAATCATTAAATACATTAACGCCCAAAGCGCCCTTTAAAGCATCATGCAAGGTTTTGGCCTGTGTCTGTTCCAATTTTTTGCTGTCAACAATCTCTACGGTTGAAGGGGTTTCCTTAACGGTCATTGCCGTTCTGGTTGCGGTAACAACCATGGTGTCCAAAGAAAACTCCTGTAAATTCTCTTCAGCAGCGAATGCTGTCCCCCCCCATAGTACACCGCCAGTTAACAGGGTTGTCAGGACTAACTTAGATAGTTCTTTTTTCTGCATACTCATACCACTCCTTAAAATATATACCAATCACAGCTATAACAGATTAAATTTCGGCAAAGTCTGCCATAGCCAAAACCAGTCATTTACATACGTCTGAATAGGCATATAAGATTTTTTGCATTCTTATACGTTTTCAAATTTATTACTGTTTAGAAGTATATCATTCAAAGGCCACCAAGTCAAGAAAAGTATGAAAACTGTTGAAATTTATTTTTACGTGAATTTTTTTAAAGCTAATAAGAAATTCTACATGATACGAAGCAGAATGTTTTATATTCCATTTCCCTGTTGCAGGTACACAAAAAAGACTCCCAATTTCTTGGAAGTCTTGAATTGCAGTTGGTGGCGGCGCACGGATTCGAACCGCGGACACTGCGGGTATGAACCGCATGCTCTAGCCAACTGAGCTACGCCGCCATTTGGAGCTGATGACCAGGATTGAACTGGTGACCTTATCCTTACCAAGGATACGCTCTGCCGACTGAGCTACATCAGCATATAAAGTTGGTTGCGGGGGGCGGACTTGAACCACCGACCTTCGGGTTATGAGCCCGACGAGCTACCAGACTGCTCCACCCCGCGATATTTGCTTTTTGCTGTCGGCCTCTCGCTGACTGCTCAAGTATAATACCACAAGGCGGGGGACTTGTCAAGCGTTTTTTCAAAAAGAATATGACTTTTTCGAAAAGGCCGCTGCCGGAAACAAAAAGCGCCCCATTCCGGGGCGCTTCGACAGAGCGAATATCACTTGCGGGTGCGGCGGCGCACGAAGCGGACGACGAGGGCGGCTGCGGCCAGAATGACCAGCACGGGCCAGACGCCCACGACCCAGACCGTCAGCTGCTGGATGCCGGAGACAAAGCCCGTCCAGCCATTGCGGAGGGCGCTGGACAGCTGGGAGAGGTAGGATTCCTCGGTGGGGGTGTATTCCTTCACCTCGTCCAGCGAGAGGTAGACTGTGGAGCAGGACACCTGCTGGCTGTACCAGTCCAGCTGCGATTGCCAGCTCTCGATCTGGTACTGGACGTCGCTGAGGGAAGATTCGATCTCCAGCAGGTCGGAGAGGTTTTCGGCGCTGGCCTGAAGCTCCTGCAAACGTGTGCGCTGGGCCGTCAGGTTGGAGAGCCGGGCCTCGATGTCCATATACTGGGTGGTGACGTCCTGCACCTGCTCGCTCTTGTCCACGAGGTTGCCCGCCTGCGCGGCGGCTTCGAGAAAGCTCGCGTAGTTGTCCTGCGGGACGCGGACGGTGAGGGAGAGGGTGCGGCTCGAGCCGGTGTAAGAGGATTCATTGCTGGATTCCAGATAGCCTCCGGCGGCGCTCACGGCGTCGGTGAGCGCGGTGCGGGCGGCATCAAAGTCCTTGCTCTCGATGGTGAGGTTGGCCGTGTAGATGAGCTTTGTGCTCGTCTGCGCTGCCTCGGCGCTGAGGGTGCCGGTGCCGCCTGCATCGCGGGCGCTCATGGTATCGGCGCTTCCACCGGCCTGGACAGCCATCTTGGGTGCGGCAAGGGCGCTGTTCACGTCGTCCATCGAGTAGGCAGCGTAGGAGGCCGTCTCAGGGGCAGAGCTGAGGGCCGCGCCGCCCGCGGGCAGCAGGCTGATGGGGGAGTGGACTGCCGCATACAGACCAACGCCGCAGAGCAGGCCGCAGGCGGCGATGCTCAGAGCCTTGCGGGGAAAGTGGATGGCTTTTTTGGGCTTTTTGGCGGGTTTCGGTGCCTCTTCTGCCGGCTGCATGGCGAGGAGCTTTGCCTTCAGATCGTCCGAAGCGTGAAGGTCGTCTACCTCCATCTTGTACTCATACCACCTCATCTTCGATCTCCTCCTTCAGCATCGTATGTAACTGTGCGCGGGCGCGGCGAAGCCAGCTGAGCACCGTGTTGGTGGGTGCGCCCAGCATCCGGCCCACCTCGGCGGCGGTGTACCCCTCGTAGTAGTGGAGGTAGACCGCATTGCGGTAGTTCTCGGGCAGGGCGCGCACGGCGTCCAGCACGCTGCCGTCTTCCATCTGGTCCGGAGCGGGAAGATTCTCGTCCAGCTCGGTGTCCTTCTGGCGGGCGGCGCGGGTCAGGTCGTGGCAGCGGTTGATGGTCACACGCAGCAGCCAGGCTTTCAGGTGTTCCTCGCTCTCGAAGCGGCCATTGTAGCACAGCAGCTTTTCGAAAACATCCTGCACCACATCTTCCGCATCGGCGGTGCAGCTGCAGTTGTGCATGGCGGCTCGGAACACCGTGTCACTGTATCGCTGCACGGCCAGCGCAAAAATCTCGTTTTTGGTCAGCTGTCCCATAGTTCTATGCTCCTTTGATGTCCTGTGTACAGCAGGACCCGGTGGAAAAATCATCTTTTATTGGGGACATTCACCCTGTATACGGATGAGCGACCCCGATTATTGCAGTTTATGGTGCAGAGCGGAAAAATCTTCCGCCCGGCATCGCACAAGGTATCCAAAGTATAACATGAATACGCCAAAAACAAAAGGGCCATTTGCCGCCATGTTTTGGCAAATGACCCTGAGAGCTTCTGTTCAGTTATCGGTAGAGCCGCTGGAAGAGGGCTACCCGCTCGGAGAGATACGTCTCGGCCCGGGGGTGGTGGAGCCAGCGTTTGCCCACCTTGTCGCAGGCGAGACGGTGGCCCAGCGCGGCGGGGCAGGCGTCTATCTCTTCCACGTCCCGCATGGTGAGGGTGAGGCTCAGCGCCGCCGGAGCGTCCGGCAGGGGCGGGAGCGGGTCTTCCCAGACGAAGGGCGGCAGCAGCTGGACAGCGTATACCGTCCGGGTGCATTCTTCGGTGAGCAGCAGCGCGGCGGGCGCACCATCCGGCATGACGTGCAGAGAGGAATAGAGCAGCTGCAGCTGCGCCGGAGCCAGCAGACGGGATGCGCCCTCTTCCTCATCGGGCAGAAGGGTGAGAAAATCCGCCGCCTCGTCGGCGTAGATGCGCCGGGCCGGAGCGCGGAACTGCGCATACAGCGCGGGCAGGGCAAACACGCCCTCCCAGTCTAAGGCCCGCTGCAACAGGCAGTAAAACTCCGTCAGCGGGTGGGCCGGGTCGGGCTGCGGCATCCCGAAATCGGGGCGCGAAACGTGTCCTCCGCCCATCAGCCGTTATAGCCCAGCGTGGCCGCCATGACGGCCTTGATGGTGTGCATCCGGTTCTCGGCCTCGTCGAAAACGATGCTCTGGGGGCCTTCGAAGACTTCGTCGGTGACTTCCATCGCGTCGCGGCCAAAGCGCTCGCCCATCTCCCTGCCCACAGTGGTCTTGTGGTCGTGGTAGGCGGGCAGGCAGTGCATGAACACGGCCTTGGGGCCGGCGATATTCATCAGGTTCTGGTTGATCTGATATGCGGCCAGGTCGTTGATGCGCTCGGCCCAGACCTCGACCGGCTCGCCCATGGACACCCAGACGTCGGTATAGAGGACGTCTGCGCCCTTTGCGGCCTTGGCAGGGTCTTCCTCGAAGGAGATGGTCGCACCCGTCTCGGCGGCGATGGCCCTGCACTGCTCCACCAGTGCAGCGTCCGGCTGGTACTTTTTGGGGGCGCAGGCGGTGAAGTTGAGACCCATCTTGGCGCAGCCCACCATCAGGCTGTTGCCCATGTTGTAGCGGGCGTCGCCGAAGTAAACGAAGTTGATGCCCTTGAGGTGGCCGAAGTGCTCCCGGATGGTGAGGAAGTCGGCGAGGATCTGGGTGGGGTGGAACTCGTTGGTCAGGCCGTTCCACACCGGCACACCGGCGTAGTGGGCCAGATCTTCCACGATGCTCTGGCCGTAGCCGCGGTACTCGATGCCATCGAACATCCGGCCCAGCACCCGGGCGGTGTCGGCGATGGACTCCTTTTTGCCGATCTGGCTGCCCGACGGGTCGAGGTAGGTGACTTCCATGCCCAGGTCGTGGGCGGCGACCTCAAAGCTGCAGCGGGTGCGGGTGGAGGTCTTCTCGAAGATAAGGGCAATGTTCTTGCCGCGCAGAGCATCGTGGCGGATGCCGGCCTTTTTCTTTGCCTTCAGGTCGGCGGCGAGGTCAAGCAGACCTTCGATCTCTTCGGGAGTGTAATCGAGAAGCTTCAAAAAGCTGCGGTTCGTAAGATTCATTGTATATATTCCTCTCTATGCGCCAAAATTTGAATATTTATACTTTCGCAGACCCTATTATAATACAGAGCAAAGGTGGGGTCAAGAGGAAGCGGTTGACGCACCTGTCAAAATTGAGATCCAATGCAAAAGTCAAGGTGCTATGAAAAAATTTAACATCTTACAAATCCAGCTCCATTTTCCGCCCGCTGGGCTGATAGGGGGTGAGCCGGACGCCGGCCTTTTTGAACATGAACCGGGCGGCCACGCTGGAATCGGTGTCGTGGTACTTGTCGCTGTAGTAGACGACCTCGGCGATGCCGGACTGGATGATGGCTTTGGTACACTCGTTGCAGGGGAAGAGGGTGACATACACCCGCGCGCCCTTGAGGTTGTTGTGGGCGCTGTTGAGGATGGCGTTCAGCTCGGCGTGGCAGACGTACATATATTTCGTGTTCAGCGGCTCACCCTCCCGCTCCCACGGCATGGCGTCGTCGTCGCAGCCGATGGGCATACCGTTGTAGCCCAGAGAGAGGATCTTGTTTTCCGGGCTGACGATGCAGGCGCCCACCTGACTGCTGGGGTCCTTGGAGCGCATGGCCGTGAGCAGGGCAATGCCCATGAAGTATTCGTCCCAGTTGATGTAATCCGTGCGTTTCATCGTGTGGAGCTCCTTATTCTGCATAAAAATTGGATTCGGTGGCCCTATTATAGCGTGCTGCGGCAGCTTTTACAATAAAATATTTGCCCTCAAGGCAAAATGCACAAAACAAAGCCGGGAAGTTTGGCAGGGTAAAAGCCGGAAATTTCAAATGAAATATTCAAAAATCGTTTTAAGTGTGGTATTATCTTTGTAAAATATGCCACAAAAACGGAGAGAATGCTCCGTGCGGCGGAAATGAGGGAAAAACCGATATGAAATACGCAAGCAACAACATCCGTAATATCTTGATCGCGGGCCATGCCGGCAGCGGCAAAACGACGCTGACCGAGGCATTGGTCTATTTTTCGGGCGCTGCAGAGCGTATGGGCCGGGTCGAGGACGGCACCACGATTTCGGACTTTGACCCCGAGGAAGCAAAGCGAAAGGCCAGTCTGTCGGCATCGGTCGTGCCGGTGGAGTATGAGGGCATCAAGTACAACCTCATCGATGCTCCGGGCCTGTTCGACTTTGAGGCAGGTGAGTACGAGGGCATCCGTGCAGCCGAGAGTGTGCTGGTGTGCGTGTCGGGCCGCAGCGGCGTGACCGTCGGTGCGGAAAAAGCGTTCCAGCTGGCCCGCAAGAACGGCAAGGCAACGATGGTCTTCGTCTCGAAGTGCGATTTGGAGAACGCGAACTACTTCAAAATTCTCGAGGACATGAAGATAAAGTTCGGCTCCACCGTCTGCCCCTGCGTCGTCCCGGCGAAGCTCGACGACGGCACCCCCGTGTACATCAATCTGTTCAGCCAGAAGGCCTTCAAGTATGAGGGCGGCAAGCAGGTGCAGGTCGATCTGCCTGACATCGGCCACCGCTTCCAGGGCCTTATCGAGGCTATGAGCGAGGCTATCGCCGAGACCGACGACGAACTGATGGAGAAGTTCTTCGGCGGCGAGGCATTCACCACCGAAGAGATCGTCGAGGGTATGCGCAAGGGCGTCAAGGATGGCCTCATCACCCCTGTGTTCTGCGGCAGCGCTGTCAACCAGCAGGCTCTGGATATGCTGCTGTACAATATGCATAAGCTGCTGCCCAGCCCGGAGCACAACAGCGTTCTGGCTGAGGATATCAATGGCGAGCCCGTCGAGCTGACCTGTGCAGAGAGCGAGCCTACCGCTGCCTACGTCTTCAAGACTGTGGCCGACCCCTTCGTGGGCAAGCTGAGCTATCTGCGCGTCGTCAGCGGCAAGATCACCGCAGGCGCTTCTCTCGTCAACGCCCGCACCGGTGAAACCGAGAAGATGGGCAAGCCCCTCACTGTTATGGGCAAGAAGCAGACTGAGGCCGAGAGCATCGGTGCCGGTGACATCGGCGCTGTGGCAAAGCTGGTCAGCGCAAAGACCGGCGACACCCTCTGCGACGCTTCCCGCGTGGTCAAGCTGCCCGCACCCGTCTTCCCGAAGCCCAGCCTGTTCATGGCTGTCACCGTCGCCAAGAAGGGCGACGAGGGCAAGATCAGCAGCGCTTTGGCCCGTCTGATGGAAGAAGACCCCACCCTGAGCTACGTCAACAACGCCGAGACCCATCAGCAGATCATCGGCGGTCTGGGCGAGCAGCACCTCGACGTGGTCAAGGCCAAGCTGAAGAATAAGTTCGGCGTGGAGATCGGCCTCGAGGCTCCGCGTATCGCCTACCGCGAGTCCATCCGCAAAGCCTGCCAGAAGCAGGGCCGTCATAAGAAGCAGACCGGCGGCCACGGCCAGTTCGGCGATGTCGTCATCAACTTCGAGCCCTGCGACAGCGAGCAGGTCGTCTTCGAAGAGAAGGTGTTCGGCGGCAGCGTGCCGAAGAACTTCTTCCCGGCCGTTGAAAAGGGCGTCCGCCTTGCCGCTGAGAAGGGCGTGCTGGCCGGTTATCCCGTGGTCGGCCTGAAAGCCACCCTGCTGGACGGCAGCTACCACCCCGTGGACAGCTCCGAAATGGCCTTTATCATGGCTGCAAAGCTGGCTTATAAGGCCGCAATGCCCGAGGCCGGCCCTGTCATCCTCGAGCCTATCCACACCCTGAAAGCTCATGTTCCCAACGACAATACCGGCGACATCATGGGCGACGTCACCAAGCGCCGCGGCCGCGTGTTGGGCATGGAGCCCGACGAGGACGGCCTGCAGACCATCATCGCCGAAGTGCCTCTGGCTGAGCTGGCCAACTTCACCACCTTCATCCGTCAGACCACCCAGGGCCGCGGCTGGTTCACTACCGAGTTCGCCCGCTACGAGATCCTGCCTGAGATGCTGGTTCCCGCTGTGGTCGAGCAGGCCAGGAAGCTGGGCAATCTGGACGAGTCCGCAGACGACTAAATAAGACATTTTCCAAGCCCTGTCGGCACTTCCCTCTGTCGGCGGGGCTTTTTTGCGGCCTTTTTGGTCCGCAGGGCGGCAGTTTTTATTGACAAGGCCGCAGCTTGCTATTATAATGAATAAGTCAAAATGGCATTCGTGTGCGGTTTTATGTTTTATGACACTCTGCCGTACCCCAAAAAATAGATAAGGAGATTTCCAAATGGCACAAGAGATCAAGATGTCCGCTGCTGGCCTGAAGGCAATGCAGGAGGAACTGGAATACCTGAAGACTGTCCGCCGCAAGGAGCTGGCAGAAGAGATCAAGGAAGCCCGCAGCCACGGCGACCTGTCCGAGAACAGCGAGTACGATGAGGCCAAGAACACCCAGGGTCTGGTCGAGAACCGCATCACCGAGCTGGAGCAGATGGTCAAGAACGCTGTCGTCATCGACGAGAGCGAGCTGAGCGTTGAGAACGTCTCTGTCGGTACCCACGTCACCATCCAGATGGAGGGCGAGGACGAGACCGAGGAGTACGACATCGTGGGCCGCACCGAGGCTGACCCCCTGAACGGCAAGATCAGCGACGAGAGCCCCGTGGGCCACGCCCTGCTGGAGAAGGCTGTCGGCGACACCGCCGAAGTCCTGCTGCCCACCGGCCATACCGTCAACTACAAGGTGCTGGGCATCACCCACTCTGCAAACTGAGCCAAGCGGGAGGAAATTATGGAAGAACAGAAGAAGAACCCCGCACAGGGCCTGTCTGAGAGCGAGCAGGTGCAGGTGCGCCGCCAGAAGTTGGCAGACCTGCAGGCTGCAGGCCGCGACCCCTTTACCCTGACCAAGTTCCCTCAGGATGCTTACTCTGCTGACCTGAAGGAAGAGTTCAAGGACCTGCCCAACGAGACCGACAGCGGTAAGAAGGTCGCACTGGCCGGTCGTCTGATGTCCAAGCGCGTCATGGGCAAGGCAAGCTTTGCCCATCTGCGCGACGATAAGGGCGACATCCAGCTCTACGTCCGCCGTGACGAGCTGGGCGACGACGCTTACGCTGCTTTCAAGAAGCTGGACGTGGGCGACATCATCGGCGTCAAGGGTGAGGTGTTCCGCACCAAGACCGGCGAGCTGAGCGCCCGCGCTGAGGAGATCACCCTGCTGGCCAAGAGCCTGCGCCCCCTGCCCGAGAAGTTCCACGGCCTGACCGATACCGAGATGCGCTATCGTCAGCGCTATGTTGACCTCATCGCAAACCCCGAGGTCAAGGAGACCTTTGTCAAGCGCAGCCAGATCCTGAAGGAGATTCGTGCTTATCTGGACGAGAAGGGCTTCCTGGAGGTCGATACCCCCATCCTGACCCCGTTCGAGATCGGTGCGTCCGCACGTCCCTTCTACACCCATCACAACAGCCTGAACATGGACATGGTGCTCCGCATCGAGACCGAGTTGTACCTGAAGCGCCTCATCGTGGGCGGCATGGACCGTGTGTACGAGGTGGGCCGCATCTTCCGCAACGAGGGCATGGACCCCAAGCACAACCCCGAGTTCACCAGCATCGAGCTGTATCAGGCATTCACTGATTTCCACGGTATGATGGACCTGGTGGAGGAGCTGTATAAGCGCCTCGCTCAGAAGATCTGCGGCAGCCTGGTCATCCCCTATCAGGGTAAGCAGATCGACATGGGCCACTGGGAGCGTCTGACCATGATCGAGGCCGTCAAAAAGTATTCCGGCGTTGACTTCAACGACTGGAAGACCGATGAGGACGCCATCGCCGCTGCCAAGGAGCACCATGTGGAGCTGCCCGAGGTTCCCACCAAGGGCGCCATCCTGGCCGAGTTCTTCGACGCTTTCGTCGAGGACAAGCTCATCCAGCCCACCTTCATCTACGACTACCCCGTCGAGATCAGCCCGCTGGCCAAGCGCAAGCCGGATGATCCCGCTTTCACCGAGCGTTTTGAGTACTTCATCGACTGCACCGAGTACGGCAACGCTTTCAGCGAGCTGAACGACCCCATCGACCAGAAGGGCCGCTTCGAGCGTCAGGTCGCCGAGCGCAAGGCCATCGAGCCTGACTGCAAGGCACAGGTCGATTACGACTACGTCAACGCTCTGGAGTACGGCCTGCCTCCCACGGGCGGCCTCGGCTTCGGTGTTGACCGTTTGGTCATGCTGCTGACGGACAGCGCTTCTATCCGTGACGTGCTGCTGTTCCCCACGATGAAGCCGATTGAGCAGTAAATTTCCAATTTAAGCAAAGAAAAGCCTGAAACTTCTTGATGTTACGAGAAGTTTCAGGCTTTTTGTTTGCGATAATTTCCAGCGATTTTCACGCCATACGCCAATTTTACGCCAAATGATGTAGGATTTTGTGCAGAGCAAAAAGAGCGTTGTTCTAGTTTTGGTGTAAGAATCGGGCGTGTGGTGGATGGATGTAGAACTATAAAGGGCTGCATCAGAAAGTGGATTTATAGATCTGCAAACGGACAGCCGGAACTTTTCACCGAAAGAGAAGCAAATGTGAAAAACATGGAGGATATCTTATGAACAAACTGCTTTCCTGCCGCTACAACATGGACACCGGCCGGGTAGAAGCCCGTTTCGCAGACGGCTCTGCCGTTGCCATCGACTGCATCGCCATCGAGGACGAGTACGGCAACACCCCGGCACAGCGGGCAGAGCTGGATTGGCTGCTGTACAACAGGCTGCTGGAGTACGCGCAGCTTGTGCTGAGTGATAAGATGGAGCATTATCTTTCCCTTGGCTGCGAACACGGCAGATTAGAGGACTAACCTTACATAGAAGCAACAACAGCCCCGCTCTGGTGAAGGAATCCAGAGCGGGGCTGTGTTGATGAAGGAGAAATGAAGGGAATATCAGGTTACAGATTCAGCTCAAACTGTTCTGCCGTGATTGTTGCTTCGCCATCGGCAGCAAAGGCAATGCCGTCGGCAGACTGGGGGGTGTAGATCCATGCGGTCATGGTCTGCTCACCATCGTTGGCGAAAACTTCGATGCTGTTTTTGTCCAGCAGGATACGGAGTTTGAGTGCACCGTTCTGGCTGCGGACCTTGCAGCTGCGGCGGTGCACGATGTCGGCACGGGAACCGGCATAGCTGCGATCCAGCGTCAGCTGCGAGGTGTAGGGGTCGTAGGTCAGGCTGGTGTGATGGTCTGCATCGGCGGCCAGCTTCAGGGTGAAGGAACGGTATTCGCCGGGCTGCACCGTGACGGTCAGGTCGGCCACACGGCCTTTGATGCCTTCCAGAGAAGTTTCGCCTTGCACCGTCACATTCTCGTGGAAGGTGCGCTTGCCGTGAACTGCATCCAGTTCACGTACCGGGGTCTGAACAATGCGCCCGTCCTTGATGTGCAGTTCGCGCGGGCAGATGGTCTGCCCGAACCACTTGCAGCCCTGGGGCTTATCCTCGGTGTCCGACCAGGTCTGCAGCCATGCGGTCATGATGCGGCGGCCATCCGGGGCAAGGGTGGTCTGGGTGGCGTAGAAGTCGATGCCGCCGTCCATCAGCTGCACGTTTTCCTTGGTGAAGGTGTGGGTGGCTTCGTCATAGCTGCCGATGAAGGCAATGACGTTGTGACCATTGTGGAACTCGCCCTTGGGCAGCATCTCCATGGGGCCGAGCATCAAGACCTGCTTGCCATCCAGCGGGAAGAAGTCCGGGCACTCCCACATTTTGCCGTACTGATTGTTGCAGCGTTCCAACACCGTGACAAAGTGCCAGTCGAAGCCGTCCTTGCTCTGGAACAGTACCGCTGCGCCGCTGCCATCCTCGGCAAGGCAGACGGTGACAGCAGAGTAGGTGCCGTCGGCCTCACGCCAGATCTTGGGGTCCCGGAAGTCGAACTTGCTGAATCCCTCCGGCAGATCCTTCTGGGTCAGCACCGGGTTGCAGGCAGGCTTTTCGTAGTCGAGACCGTCACCGATGGCAATGCTCTGGGTCTGGATGTCCCGCATCTCCCCATTGGGCTGCTTTTCTGCGATCACGCTGGTGTACATCAGCAGCTGCTTGCCGTCATCCATCTCGGTGGCAGAACCGGAGAAGCAGCCGGGGCCGTTGTCTGCGGGGGAATCCGGGGCAAGTGCGCAGGGCAGATACTCCCAGTGCAGCAGGTCGGTGCTGACCGCGTGCCCCCAGTGCATGGGCGCCCACCGCACATCGTAGGGATTATACTGATAGAACTGGTGATACTTCCCTTTATAATAAGAGAAGCCGTTGGGGTCGTTGAGCCAGCCCACATAGGGGGTCATGTGGTAGGCAGGGCGTTCCGCCGGGGAAATGGCTGCGCCGTGCTCGGCTTCGTAGGCACGAGCTTTGTTCAAAATTTCACTTGGCATCGCGGATGCCTCCTTGCGTCTTAGAATCAGGCGTTAGCCTTGTAGCGGTCGTATGCGCCCTGGTAAGCTGCCAGCAGCTTATCCATGCCGCAGCTATTGGTCAGGGTGTCCAGATAAGCTGCCCACTCGCTGTCGGAGGGGCCGCCGTCCTTCAGCCACAGACCTTCCTGCTCAGAGACTGCGTTCTCAAAATCAGCACGGTAGCGGTCGATGGTGTCCAGTTCCTCGCTGGTGAACACGCAGTCGATGGGGTAGGTAGTGGCGTCATCCACAAAGGGCATCCAATAGTTCTCAAGGTCGGTAAGACGCTCAATGGCGCGGTCCTCCATGTAGAAATACTCATCGTAGTACTCGCTGAGGATCAGCTTGGGACCCCAGACCTCGTAGGTAGACTTCAACTCACCGGCACCCTTGTTGTACTTTGCCTTGGCCTCCTCCTCGGTGATGGACTTCCACTTGCCGTTGGCGTCCTGCTCGGTGAAGAACACGCCAATGGGGCCGTACTGCAGCTGCATCACGGTCTCGCCGTCATACCACTGGTCAAAGAACTTCAGCAGGTTGGCAGGGCTCTGGCACTTGTTGGTCACATTCAGGTTGCCACTGTTGGTACCGCCGCCGGTACGTACGGTGACGTTGTGGGTGCCGTCCGGGCCGTCCAGCACGGGCAGGAACACATAGTCCTTGGCGTAATCGCCCATCAGTTCCTCGATGTACCACCAGGTGGAAACGCCCAGATAGCCCTGTGCGCCCTTAGCCAGCAGCTGGTTGGCATCCTGACTGAACATCTCCACGTCCATCAGACCCTCGGCGTACCAGTCGTGGAAGTAGGTGACCGCCTTGCGGTAGTTGTCCTCGGCGCAGACAAAGCGGCACTTGCCGTCCTTCTGCAGAACCAGATCGTTGCACACATCGTTAGGCCAGTTGGTGAAGCCGAAGCCTGCGTAGAAGATGTTCTGACCCCAGCACCACTCGTCAAAGCCGGTGGACATGGGGATGGTGCTGCCGGGTGCATTACCGTAGACCTTGGCAGACATATCGTTGTCCTTGAAGGCCTTCAGGGCGGTGTGCAGCTCGTCCAGCGTGGTGGGCACTGCCAGCCCCAGCTCGTCCAGCCAGCGCTTGTTGATCATGGAGAACTGCGGAATGGTGAAGATGCTGTAATCTTCGTCGTCACCGATGCCGGCAGTGCCCATCTGCTCGGCAGCGGGCAGACCGTAGATGCAGCCGTCGCTCATGGTGATAGCTGCACGGATGTTGGGGTGCTCGTCCAGGATCTTGGTCAGGTTGGGCATGATCTCGGCGTTGATATAGGGGGTCAGGTCCAGGAAGGTGCCGTCTGCACCATAGTTGGCGATATCGTAGTTGGAGAAGCCCACACCCATAAAGGCGTCCGGCAGCTGGTCGCCTGCAATGCGAATGTTCACCTGCTCGCTGAGGGAGTCGCTCATGGTCTCGTAGTTGAGTTTAACGCCCACGTTATCTGCCAGCTTCTTCAGCACCTCGTTGTCGTTGTAGCCGGGGCTCAGGGCAGACTGACCGCCCACGATATCAAAGCTGGTCTGGTCGGTGTTGGAGGGGTCCGGTGCAGCAGGCTTTTTGCTGCCGCCGCAGGCAGACAGCGCCACGGCAGAACCGGCAACGGCACAAACCTTCAGGAAATTGCGGCGAGAGATCATCTTTTTCATGGTTGTTTCTCCTTATCTATAATGTTGTGTCAGGTTCTTTTCGTTTTCTGGGATGGGCAGCGGTCGTTTAAAACCTCTTGCGGTGCCCTGCATCCGCTTCGTGCCTTGGGCGGCACTCGCGTCTTGCAGACCGCTGCGCCAAAAATTGCTCCCTGTTTCGGCCGCAGGCGGCGGTCGCAATTTTAGCCTTTGACCGCACCGGCCATGAAGCCTTTTTCAAAATACTTCTGTACAAAGGGGTAAACGATCAGCATGGGGGCGGCGGCCACGATGATGGAAGCAAACTTGATCATTTCGGTCAGCTTATTCAACTCTGCAAAGCCGCCGGCTACCATAGAGGACTGGCTGGCACTGGTGGAGCTCTTGATCAGGATGTTGCGCAGCACCAGCGGCAGCGGAGCCTGATCGGCTCTCAGGTAGATCAGAGCGGTGAACCAGTCGTTCCAGTAGGCCACCATGCTGTACACCACCATAACGGCCATAATGGAACGGCTCAGGGGGATGACCATCTTTACAAAGACGGTCCACTTGGAGGCACCGTCGATCTCGGCGGCCTCCAGCAGCTCCCGGGGAATATTGTTCTCAAAGAAGTTGCGGACGATGATCACATTGCCCACAGCTACCACACCGGGCAGGAACAGCGCCCACATACTGCCCAGCAGACCGGTCTGCTTGACGATGAGGTAGGTAGGCACCAGACCGCCGCCGAAATACATGGTGATGACGAAGAACAGGCTGATGTACTTGCGCCCGGGCAGATCCTTCACGCTCAGCGGGTAAGCCACAAGATAGATCATGACCACCGAGTAGATGGTGCCGATGACGGTGTACTTGATGCTGTTCATAAAACCGGAGAACAGCGCACTGTCTGCAAACACCGCCTGATAGCCCTTCAGGGTGAACTGGCTGGGCAGCAGGAAGGTCTTGCCGGCGTACACATCGTAGGGATCCGAGAAGGATGCCACCAGAACGTAGTACAGCGGGTAAGCCACGATGAGCATGACGGCGGCGCAGATGACCACCAGAACGATGTCGCTGACCTTATCGGACAGACCGCCGGGCTGTTTTTGACGGGATGCTGCAATGTTTTTTGCCATAACGGCTCGCCCCCTTTACACAAAGCTGACGTCCGCCGCCTTTTTAGCGATGCGGTTGACGATGATGAGCAGGATGATGTTGACCACCGTATTGAACAGACCCACAGCGGTGGAATAACTGTACTTGGCGTTGATAATGCCCTGTTCGTAGACATACACGGCAATGATATCGCTGGTTGCCTTGTTCAGTTCGGTCTGCAGCAGCAGCACCTTTTCAAAGCCCACGTTCATCAGGTTACCTACGCTCATAATGAGCTGCAAAACGATCATGGGTACCAGTTCCGGGATGTCGATGTGCAGGATGCGCTGGAACATGGACGCGCCATCGATCTTAGCGGCTTCGTACAGGCTGGTGTCCACAGCAGCCAGACAAGCCATATAAATGATCGTGCCCCAGCCAGCCTCCTGCCAGATGCCGGAGGCCACATAGATGGTGCGGAAGGCAGTGCTCTCCGAGAGGAAGTCCACGCTGGTGCCCAAAATCAGGTTCAGCAGACCGCCGGACGGGCTGAGGAAAATTTTGATCATACCACAGATGACCATGGTGGAGATGAAGTGGGGCGCATACAGCACCGTCTGCACCACCCGCTTGAACTTTGCAAAGCGCAGCTGGTTGATGCACAGGGACAGGATGATGGGGATGGGGAAACTCCACAGCAGGCTGTACAGGCTCAGCAGCACGGTGTTCTTGATCATGCGCACACAGTTGGGTGCGGTGAAGAACCGCTCAAACCAGTACAGACCGACCCACTCGCTGCCGGTGATGCCCCGGCTTGCCTTGAAATCGCGGAAGGCGATCTGGATGCCGTACATGGGCCAGTACTTATAAACGATGGTCAGCACCACCGGGATCAGCAGCATCACATAGAGCTGCCAGTTTTCCCGCAGCCGTTGGCCGAGGCTTTTGCGGTGGACCGGGATAGCGTCCAGCTGACATGCAGCAGCTGGCGAGGTCTGCGTCATAAAAACTCCTCCTTCTTGTTTTTACGCTGCCCACGGGCCTGTGGGCGGGGTCCCCTGCCGTTCGGGGAATCGGTTTTGCTGTTTCTCGTGAAACGTTACACGGCCTGTGACACAAAGATAACACGCCAGAGTTTTCATGTCAACAGGATTTTATGTAAAAATCGTCTTGTATACCTGTTTTCAACGTTTTGTACACTCTTCGATAGATGTTTTTGTGCAAATTGCAGCATTGCGCAGCCGTGAAACGATTCATGAAATTTCACGAAAAAGCCTTTACATTCTGGCAGAACCATGCTATACTGAAACCACAGGGACCTCAGAACAACAGGGAATGCAGCAAGATTCCCTTTGATATATCCGCTTGTGATATATCCGCTTGATATAGAAACGTTTCACAAGCAAAGGAGTGGACCGCATGGCAAAACAGAACACCGCCCCTACGATGAAGGATGTGGCCAAGGAGGCAGGGGTCTCTCTGGGCACTGTATCCAAGGTCATCAACGGCATCCCGGTGGGCGAGGAATACCGCAAAAAGGTGGAGCAGGCCATCAAGGAACTGGACTACCACCTGAACGCCTATGCGCGCGGCCTGAAAAGCAACCGCACCAATACCATCGCCGTCATCCTGCCCACCATCGCACATCCCTATTTCGGCCTGATCGCTCATTGCATCAACAGCTCGCTGCAAAAGCGCGGCTACCGGATGCTGCTCTGCGATACCGACTATGACAATGAAAAAGAGCAGGAAATGATCCGCATGGCCGAGCAGAACAAGGTGGACGGCATCATTGCCCTGACCTATGACCCGAAGCTGGAAGCACCCTCGGAGATCAACTCCGTCTCCATCGACCGGTATCTCGGCGCCAACATCCCCTGCGTGGCATCAGATAACTACGCAGGCGGGCGGCTGGCCGCCGAAAAGCTGATGGAAAACGGCTGCAGGAGGCTCGCCTTCCTGCGCGTCGGTTCCAGCATCGTGGGCGAGACCAACAAACGCAAGGACGGCTTTGTGGCCGCCTGTGAAGCCGCAGGCGTTCCTTATGAAATAAAGAATCTGGAAGATGCGCGGGACGGCACCGTCTTTGACCCCATGGCCGAGTTCGCGGTGTTCCTGGACGATCATCTGCAGGACGGCGTGTTGGAGTTTGACGGCATCTTCTGCGTGACCGACCGTCTGGCCTACCAGATTGTTCAGCTGCTGCGTCTCATGGGGCTTCGGGTGCCCGAGGACGTGCAGGTCATCGGCTTTGACGGGCTGCGCATCTTCGGCGACATGGATTATTACTGTTCCACCATCGTTCAGCCCGTGGACGCCATCGCAGAGACCTGCGTGGAAGTCGTGCTGAACGAGAACCGCGCCAATACCCCCTCCCTGCTGTGCCTGCCGGTCAGCTATGCTTACGGCGGCACCACCAAGGCATGACCGCCCCGGAAAAAGGCCGGTGGTACTGGGTCAGGAACTGGCTGCATTACCACTGGGTCTATCTCGTCATCGCAGCCGTGGTGCTCTGGGTGGGCATCAGCTGGCTGGCCAACGCCCTGCACTGGGGCGAGACCCTGCCGGACTATCAGATCGCCTATGTGGGCAAAAGTGCTCTGCCGGAGGATACCGCCCACGCCATCGAAGCCGCTTTTGCGCAGTATGGCGAAGACCTGAACGGCGATGGCACTGTCTGCGTCCGGCTGCGCCAGTACGTCAGCGATACAGAGGACGTGGAAAACGCTTCCACCTATGCGCTTGCGGCGCAGATGCAGTTTCTTTCCGATATGAACGCGGAGGAAAGTTATTTTCTGCTGCTGGACGACCCGGCGCATTTTCAGCTGGACTATCAGGCACTTGCCAACTGGGACGGCACCCCGCCGGGCGACAACGACTATACCGCCGCCGGAAAGACCGTGTCTTGGGTAGACTGCCCGGTGCTGGCCGGATACGACCTTGGAACGTATCAGACCACCGTGTTGGGAACCACCGTTACTGGCAGCAGCACAGAACTGGTAAACGGATTATTTTTAGGCCGCAGGGCCTTTTATGAAGAGCCCAAGAACGAAAAAGCCGCCCTTGCCCGGGAAGGAGCACAGCGGCTGTGGGAGATTCTGACGGAAGGAGCAACTCCATGAAACGGAACTTGTTGTGCATAGTGGCTCTGGCGCTGGCGGCGGTGCTCTGCACCGGCTGTGGTGTCAAGGATGAGGATTTGAAAAGTGACCCGCTGGTAAATGCGGATGGGACTGCTCCCGTGGGCAAGACGCTGGTTGCCCCTGCTCCGCCGGAGGGCTTCACCCTGCTGGACAACAAGGATATCCTTGCCGCCAACGGTCTGTACTATGCTTCTTGGGTCAACGGAGAACCCCAGCCCTATGAAAACAGCGAGGGCAAGACGGTCAATCTCTACGATGCCCAGCTGACGCTGGTGGTACAGGAAAACAAGACAGAAGAAAAGGCAGCTTCCGCTGTTTCCGGCTGGCAGGAGCTGGCGCAGCAGAACTACGATATTTCCGACACACAGACCCTGACTGCCGGCGGGCAGGAGTACACTGTCATTCAGTTTACCTATCAGGACGAAAGCAACCCCTATGCCTTTGGTGTTGCCGCCTTTGGACAGAAGGGCACCAGTGCCATAGAGTGGGAGCTTTCCTGTCAGGAGAGCTACACCGGCGATGCACTGGCTGTACTGACCGAATTTCTGAACGGCTGCACCTACTGAGGAGGGTTTGAAGATGGGCTTATTCTTTCCGAGTGACCCGGTCATCCATGGTCAACGCGCCACTGGTCTGCCCCGGTATCAGGAGCTGCTGGAACGCGACTGGAAAAGTTTCCTCTTCGCCGACTTCGTGACGCTGGGCCTGTGCATCCCGTATGGTCTGGGCGTGGGCTACGCGCTGCTTTCTTCCAGCCTACTGGTGCTGCTCCCGGTCTGCATTCTGGGCGGGCTTCTGGTCGGCCCGGCGATCTCCGGCATGATGGATGCGTTGTTCCGCAGCTACCGGGATGCACCCCGCGGCTGGTGGGAGAATTACTGCAAAGCCATGCGCCAGAACTGGAAAGCCTCCCTCCTGCCCGGCATCGTATTCTGCCTTGCGCTGGGCATCGAGCTGTTCTTCGGCATGGTGCTGTTCTCTGCGGAACAGCTGCCGGGCATCGGGACACTGGCCGTTTTCTTTGTCGGACTGCTGTTGCTGCTGATGCTGTTCACCGCCTTTTGGCCGCAAGTCGTCCTGTTTGAGGAAAGCAACCTGCACCGACTGCAAAACGCCATCCTGTTCTGCCTGAAATATGGCAAGCATGTGATCGGCACGGCGATCCTGCAACTGGGCTGGTGGCTTCTGTTCGTGTTGTTTTTGCCGTGGACGGGCTTTCTGGTGCCGTTCCTCGGTGTGTGGTTTATCTGGTTCGTCTGCTTCTTCCTGCTGTATTCCGATTTTGATGCCGCGTATGGCATTGAGGAAAAGATCCGGCAGCAGTTCCCGGAGCAGACACCCCGCTACGATGAATGATAAGGAGAAGGACTCATGGACATTTTAACGATTGGCGAAGTTTTGATCGACCTGACCCAGACCGGCAAGGATGAACGCGGCATCCCGCAGTTCGCAGCAAATCCCGGCGGCGCACCGGCAAATCTGGCGGCGGCTGTCCCCAGGAGCGGCGCACAGACCGCCTTTATCGGCAAGGTGGGTGCGGATGCCTTTGGCCGCTACCTGAAAGAGGTTCTGGCAGAAAACAAGGTGGACGTTTCCGGCATGGCGGTGGATGCAGAACACCCCACCACCATGGCGGTGGTCTCGGTAGATGCCACCGGTGAGCGGGATTTCAGCTTTTACCGCAGTGCCAATGCCGATGTGATGCTGAGCAAAGAGGACATCCCGGAAGAAACTCTCAAAGCGGCAAAGATCGTCCACTTTGGTTCTGTCAGCCTGACCGCTGACCCCTCCCGCACCGCTACGCTGGATGCTGCCGCCCGTGCCAAAAAGCTGGGTGCTGTCATTACTTATGACCCGAATTACCGTGCAAATCTCTGGAAGAACAAAGAGGATGCCATCGCCCAGATGAAGGCTCCCCTGCCGCTGGTGGATATTCTGAAAGTGTCCGATGAAGAACTTCCCCTGCTTACCGGCACCACCGACTGCGAGAGCGGCACGGCACAGCTGGCACAGAACGGCATCAAGCTGATTTTCGTTACCCTCGGCCCGGACGGTGTGTTCTATCGCTTTGGCGAAAAGACCGGTCATGTGGCGGGCGTTCCCTGCAAGGTAGGCGACACCAACGGCGCAGGGGATACCTTCTTCGGTGCGGCACTGTCCAAGCTGTGCAAAGAAAATCTCGATACCCTGACGGTGGAACAGCTGGAAAGCATCCTCGCCTTTGCGAATAAGGCCGCCAGCATCACCACCAGCCGTCACGGAGCGATTCCCGCCATGCCGACGCTGGCGGAAGTGGAGGGCTGACCCATGGTACAGGAATTTTCTGCCCGTCTTGCGAAGCACAAGGATGAACTGGAATGGCTCTTCATGGAGCTGTACCACGACCGTGAAGCCCTGCACACGCTGGAAGCCGAAATGGAACAGGCGTGGAATGCCCGCACGGCAGAGCTGAAAGCACTGGACAAGGCCCGTACTGCCGACCCGGATTGGTATAAGCGTGGCAATATGTTCGGCATGACCATGTACACCGATCTCTTTGCCGGAAACTTAAAAGAACTGGCAAAGAAGCTGCCCTACCTCAAGGAGCAGAAGCTGACCTATCTGCACCTGATGCCCCTTTTGCAGATGCCCCATCCCCACAACGATGGCGGCTATGCGGTGGAGGATTTCGACACCGTAGACCCTGCCCTTGGCACGAACAAGGATCTGGAAAACCTGACCCGGGAGTTGCGGAAAGTCGGCATCAGCCTGTGTCTGGATTTTGTCATGAACCACACCGCCAGCACCCACCGCTGGGCGATGGCGGCAAAAGCTGGTGACCCGTGGTTTCAGGCGTATTACCATCTCTATGACGACCGCACCATCCCCGACCAGTACGAGCAGACCGTGCCGCAGGTGTTCCCCAACACTGCGCCCGGCAACTTTACATGGTGTGAGGAAATGCACAAGTGGGTGCTGACCACCTTCCACGACTACCAGTGGGATCTGAATTATGCAAACCCGGCGGTGTTCGTGGATATGACCAAGAGCATCCTGCATCTGGCAAATCTGGGCGTGGAAGTGTTCCGCATCGATGCCGTGCCTTATATCTGGAAACAGCTGGGCACAAACTGCCGCAACCTGCCGCAGGTGCACACCATCGTGCGGATGCTCCGCATGGTGCTGGAATGCGTCTGCCCGGCGGTCATCCTCAAGGGCGAGGTGGTCATGGCTCCCAAGGAGCTGGCAGCTTATTTCGGTACCCCGGAAAAGCCGGAATGCCATATGCTCTACAACGTGTCCACCATGGTCAACCTGTGGGGTGCCCTTGCCAGCCGGGACACCCGGCTGTTGAAGGCACAGCTGGATGCCCTGCACGCCCTGCCGGACAACTGCTGGTTCGTGAACTATCTGCGCTGCCACGATGACATCGGCTGGGGTCTGGACGAGGCGGTGGAAAACCGGCTCGGCATCGACCCGCAGAAACATAAAGAATATCTGTACCACTTCTACGAGGGCAATTTCCCCGGCAGCTGGGCAAAGGGCGAACTGTACAATTACGACCCCGCCACCGGCGATGCCCGGAGCTGTGGCACCACCGCCAGCCTGTGCGGTGTGGAGCAGGCACTGGAAAAAGACGACAAGACCGCACTGGATTATGCCGTGAAGCGTAACCTGCTGCTGCACACTGCCATGGCATTCTTGCAGGGCTTCCCCATGCTGAACTGCGGCGATGAGATCGCACAGCTCAATGGCTGGGATTACAAAAACGACCCCGACCGTGTGGAGGACAGCCGCAATTTGCATCGCACAAAATTCAACTGGGAGAACGCAAAGCAGCGCACCCGGAAGGGCACGCTGCAAAACCAGCTGTGGCAGGGCATGGAGCAGCTGCGCCAAATGCGTGCAGACCCCTGCTTTGCCCCGGATGCGTGGGTGACCACATGGGACAGCCACAACCCCGGCGTGCTGGCGCTGGTGCGTAAGCGCGGCGAGGAAACGCTGGTGGGACTGTTCAACTTTACCGAGTACCCGGCAGGGGCAAGTCTGGACGCTCTGGGTGGCGAGTATCACACCCCGGAGGGCACTTCCGTCTGGCTGGTGGATGTGGAGCTGGAGCCCTATCAGGCGCTGCTGGTAAAAAACAAATAAGCAAAACGAGCCCATCTGGCTCTCTCTTTTTGCCAAAGTTTTTGATGCATTTTCTTGCAAGCTGCCAAAAGTGGCGTATTCTCAAAAGTTTTTGTTGACAAAGTTCGTTTTTTGTGGTAATCTATCCCAACAATTTAATATAACATATTTACTTAGAGTTCCAGCTCGGCTCCCGAAGGAGCCGGAGCAAGTTTTTGACTTTCTTATCGCTACATAACGAACCCGAACCAAGGCCATCCCGGAAAGGATGGTCAGGTTCAGGTTGTTGTGTGGCGATTTTTTATTGCCAAATCCAGCACCGCACCTTGAAAACCGCATGACCGTCTGCATGGGATACCCGGCGAAGACCCTGAAAAGGAGAGCCGGAAAACGCCGCCGGA
>ERZ859937.203-NODE-203-length-28391-cov-1.952252_pt1 | contig 28391 bp, 33 predicted proteins | sample MGYA00509985_ERZ859937 | MGnify/ENA primary metagenome ERZ859937 (study PRJEB30046, sample SAMN00715169) | human gut metagenome | study: EMG produced TPA metagenomics assembly of the A metagenome-wide association study of gut microbiota in type 2... | reverse complement strand
GTCAAAATCAGCTTGGGCTTTTGTGTCGTCAGTTCCATGTCGATATCTCCTGTTTACCTGCCCCGGAAAAGCCGGGAAGTTGTCGTATATGTCTATCTCATTGTAACAGAAATGCGGCAATTGTCGAGAGGAAATGTGGTTTTCCAGATTGAAAAACAGAGGCGGGGGACTGTCCCGCCCCATCCGGACAGAAAGGCGCGGCCAGCTGTGATGCCTTGCTGTATCTGATATTGTTTAGCTGTGAAGTGCCTTGCGTAAACGTTTCCTATATGCCTGTTCTATTTCATCATAAAACTCTACATCCGCCCTCCAGTCTCCATCCATTGGCAGCTCTGCCATTAATACTGTTCTAGGATGTCCATCTGGATAAACCATATTTACACCCATTATGTTACGCTCACGTATACTCTTAAATCTTATCTGCATAGCTCATGCCCTCCATTGTAATTGTTATCAGTGTAATGTCTTTTCCCAGCGTTCCTCATATGCCGCCAGTACCTTATCGTAACACTCCATGTCTGCTCTCCAATCGCCATTGTCTGGTAACAGCATTGTAATGACCTCTTTTTCCTTAACTGTTGGAATCGACATTAAGATGACCACTTTGTTTTTTTCCTTATGTCCTCTTAGTCTTATCTGCATAACTCATGCCCTCCTGCACTTTAATTTCTTTTATTTTATTTCATATCTATGTATTGTGCGAGGTGTAGCACACTGTAAGGAGTTTTTACTTTGCAGATAATATAAAATGCAGTCCCTCTGCTAAGACTGCATTTATTATTACTACTTTGTTTTAACTTTTTCTGTTGCTGGCAGCAGGGGGGCAAACCTGTCAGAAAAATCTGCCGATGATGTTAAGTGCGTATAAACTCCATCCCAGCTCTCATATCCAGCCTGTTCAAGTGCTGTTGTAAGTTCCCTGTCTGGTATGTGATACTCTGACACCTCGCCTGTCTGCTCGTTCACTGTCTGACCTTTTACTCCCAGATGATTTCTCGTTTCATACAGTATCTTTCTATCAGTACTTGCAACACGCTCAAAAGCCTCTGCAAATTCATCCTCTTGGTCAGCGTGCCATGAATCTATTACAATGTCACGCTCACAATTCTTTGAATATAAAAAACCTCTTTTGCCCTTTAATTCACCCGATGCATCATTCATGTTATCTATTAAGTATTGTACAGCTGTCCTATAGCCATCCATTGACTTAATCTCAGTAACATAAGTAAACCCATTCTTCCAAAGATTCTGTATTATATTATTACTTATGTCGTTTTGGAAGTTGCACATTACATGGTAGTGCCAGTTTCCATTTGTCTGTCTGTTAAATGTCGCAAGATACCTAAAATTATCATAATGCGAACATACCCTCTGGATAAATTTCTTAAACTCATAATGCGACTGTACCAGATCACTGCATATGCTGCTGTCAAGTTTTGTACTGTCATAAGTCAGTGTAATCATTACGACATTTGGAATATCAAAACTGTTATAACATATCTCACGTATTGTGCTCCTTCGGTTCTTCATACGATTATGATAATTAAACCCTGCATAATCACTTGGTATTGTAGGTTTTATCTTTTACTGCTTACCGCTCTTTATAGGCTTTGTTGTATGTAACCGCATATTTTCATATGTAGTTACTCTTGTACGCTTTCTGCTGATTTTTATTTTATATCCATTTTCTATGTATTCTGCTCCACTCATATTTACCTCCCATATATACCCAAAGTATAGCAGATAAACATAGTTGACGATATTGGTATTTTAAACATTTTTCATATTGAAATAAAGGATTTGATTGTGTCATATTTTTTTCTTGAAATGCATTTTTGAAATTTTCAATATTTTTGAAATGAGTGAGATATGACTTGATTCTTAAATAATACGTTTTAGAAGATTAAACCATGAGGACATATAAATTATCTTGGTCACCAATGGTTATGACTGATGATGATGTACCTTGCTGGGTGACAAGGCCTATTGATTTAAAGTCTCTCTTGCTATTCAATGAATGCGATTTTGATGATGCCTTCCAGCCTTCGAGTACATAGCCTGATTCATTATCTACACTGATATAATTCGTGGTTTTTGAGCGACTAAACTTATGCTTATCTTTCTCTGCCTCCGCTATCGTGCCATCTGGATTTAATACCTCTGTATAATATAACTTCTTTATCGTACACTTTCCATCTTTTGGTGGGTCTGGGTTCTCTGTATTGCCTGGGGTTGAACCACCATATGTATGAATGGGAGGGAGGGAGAAACCTGTAATGTCGATGGCGGCTAGTGCTACGCCATTATCCCTTATCTCTGTATAACTACCTATACGATGTACTTTACTGCTTACTGCTGGATAAACCAACTTTGAACCACCACCATATGTTGGTATCTCTAAGTCACGCTCTAAGCATAAACTATATGGTAACTGAGTGTTGTAGAACTTATAGGTGTATTCTCCTCCACCTTCTGCTACATTTACTCTATTTGATTCTGATATCAATTGATATGCTGTTCCAAAATGTACCCTTGGCTGCCAACCATTCTCATTTTTTGCTCCATCTGGCATTGGGTCACCTGCATGCCATGTCATGCCTGTTGCATCCACTGTATCATTCGCAAATGTATTGTTTGAATACATATAATTGATTGATACTGGCTCTACTACTGCACGCCATTTTGTATCGGGTTTGGCTAATCCCTCAAGCGCTTTTACTCCACCAGCACCAGTTTGTTGCACATACCATGCCCAATTAGGACAATCCATTTCATAACCTTTAATGTCTATCCTAATTGTTTTTCCACCACTTGTTGCAGTCTTCATTAAGTATGCCATGGACTGTGAACCTGTGGCTTGCCAGCCACCAGCATATGTTACTGGGGTTACTCCAGATGCATAATTGCAAGTGCCTATGTTTCCTAATGTTACTAATACTTTTGGTTTTAGATGTCTTGCTCCTTTTATTCCTTCCTTTTGGTTTAAACCAATTTTAATGTAATCACCATATGTATCACGACCTGCTTCCTCCATGATGATTGCTTTACCCTGTACTATGCCTTTTTCATCTACTACATATAACATGATTCCACTTCGCTCACCAGATGCAGCCCAATATAGATAGCTGGCTTGTTCGTTTGATGACTCGTCGGTTTCATTACTACTGTATGAATTTAGGTTCATCACCTGACCTATGCTGACGTCATCATCCGCATATGCTTGGAGTGGTTTAAACATGAATATTGCTATGAAAAATACAAACATAACTATTGCTTTTATTATGTTTCGCTTGATTAAAATATGCTTTTCCATGTTGCTCCTACCTTTCTTAAAAATTGTAAATTTTTAATTTTTATTTTTAGTTATGTATAAAAAATGCACTCCATCGGAAAATGAAGTGCATTGATTGTTATTGTTCATTTTTTTCATTAACAGATGATGTAAATACTGTTATTTTGATTGCTGTTGTAACTGTCTGTTGATGTAATTCGCCATAACATCTTGTGGTGTATACTTTTGCTTACTCGGCTCTGTATTTGTTGGTTTACTCGACTCTGTATCCATGGATTTTATCGTGGATTCTATGTATGATATTTCATCATCTGTGAGATTGTACTTTTTATAAAGCTGTTGATCTATGTTTGTAATGGATTGAGACCAGTCGATGTCTGAGGAGGATGTAAAGTCTTGAAGTGGCACTAAACTAAATCTATATGCACTTACAGCTATTACTCCATCCTCTGAAAAACACCTTACTAAGAATCTAAATAGTTTCGTCTTAATATATTTTTCTACTGCTTTTGTTTCATTCAGATTGTCAGATGCAAACAATACACCCCAAGATGATGAACATACTGTATTTGGATTAGCAAGTTTTATATTGTTTATGATATTATTATCTTTGGTTAGTATCCTTCCACATATGACTTTATATTTAGGTGCCAACTCTGCTCTTGCAGGAACCTCATTTATATTTATATACTTTACATAAGGTTTCTTTTGTTCATTCATATATATTACGGCAATATTATTTTTTTCTGACCTTTCATTATAAGTTTCCAAGTCATATGCACTTTCTCCACGTCCTACTCTTCCGTTTGTAGTTATTCTAAATGGCTCTGATGGATATGTCTTAATACTAAAGTCTTCATTTTTACTTATTTTAGAAAACCTATTTACTATCTGCTGTTCGATTTTATTTGATGCTATTATCCTTGCACCTCTTAGGTTTTCATCATAATTTTCGATAACTTTACCTTTTTTAACCTCGGTATAATGTGTTTTATCTCTATACCCTTTTTGTACTCCAAATATTGTTACCGCTGCACCTATGTTATTAAATATTTCTCCAGCTTCAGAATAGTTGATTATATTAGTTAACCCCATATTAATCATATTGTCCCTAGTTGCTTTCAATGTATCAGATACTAACCAATTATTCTTTACTATCATAGTAATAGCATCTGGTTTTAATCCGATTGCTGAATCTATAAATTCATTGTAGATTGATTTTGTTTTCTGCTGATATGGTGGATTTCCTATTATGACATTAAACTTCATATTCTTATCCTCTATATTAAACTTATTCTTTAAATATTCCTCAAATGTATTTTCTTTTATTCCAAGTATATGTAACTTTTCTTTTGCATTTAATATCTTAGTTTTAGGCTGATTATCAGATGAAATGATATTAAAATTTTTCATTATATCATTAAGTTGTATGTATGGCTCATCAATTTTAATGATATTTGACTTATTCATTAAGTTCTTAGTTGTTAACTCATATGACTTATCTGATAATACTACTCCATATAATTGTTTTGATACTATATGTAATGTCCGTGCTACTGTATTCTCATATTCTGTTCCTTTATATAAATCAGACGCTAACAACCTATTAAGTACTGCTTTTAAAAACTCTCCAGATGTACTAGATAAATCTAGAAAAGTTGTATATGGATTCCATATATTTTTCGGAAGTAAATCTAGTGTCTGTTCAACTATATTCTTAGGAGTCTGTACTTCAGTTACTGATTCAGATTGCTTATCTACTATTCTTTTTCCACTCTGCTTTAGTTCTTCTTCTCCGTCCCCAAGTCTAGTACTTCTTTAACAGCCTCTTGCTTCTTATCTTTTTTAAATACATCTTCTTTTAAAATGAAATTAACAAATTCCTTGATGTATTCAACTTTGTTTTTTATTGACTCATAAGTGTATCGTTTAGTATCTGGCTCTGTATTATTAAGTCTAACACTATCTAATAAAGAGTGATAAAAGTAATTCTCAAGATTTCTCATTTCATCAAAGCCTAAATCTTTAAATTTAATTGCTATCGCGTTATCCCACTTTTCTCTATATCTTTCTGATGTACTTATTTTATGTTGATATAACCTCGTAAATACAGGAGTGTTATTCATAGTTTCAGAAGACCTACCTACATAAACCTCTAGTTTTCCATCCTCTGTTTCACCATACAGAAAATATATAGAATGACCTTCTATACCTAAACTATTGTATTTATCATCTTTAATTTGCTTTCTTGCAATCTTATATGCTTCAATATTCCAATCTTTATTATAATATCTTGTTATATCCCTATAGCTTGTGTCTTCACTTTGTATGCTCATGTTGTTTTCACCTCCTAATATGTTGAATGGGAACCACGAGGGTTCCCATTATAATGAATGTAATTTAGTGTTATTGATTAGTCTATATGAATTACATAAGAGTCATCTCTCTCTTCTACATCGTATCCTTGTTCTTGAGCTTCTTTTATTATCTCATTTCCCATGTTGGCTGCGTACTCTTCCATTGTTCCATTGAATTTTGTTCCGTCCGGAAGTGTATCACCTACGTGGAAGACTTTACCATAATCCGGAGAGCCTTCTTTCATATAAACTGCATATGATGGCTGGTCTCCTGCAGCTTTACCATTTATATAAACCCAACACCATCCTGCTCCTCCGTCTGCACCCTGCGACTGTGCATATAAATTCCATTGATGAACTGCATCCCATTTTCCATTGATGTCTGCCCACTTTGAATTTTCTATCTCTACCTCTTCTTTGTTTACATTGCTGTTTTCACTGCTATCACTTGACGCGCTGCTATCACTTGATTCACTACTGTTGTTTGCTATTGTTGATGGGTCGATGTAATCACTGTAGAGTTGGTAGGTGTTGTAGGCATTGGTTGCCATTGTTGTAAACAACTCAAGCGCATCTGCTTTTGTAAGTGCTGAGTCCCAATCACTTAATGTATCCTCTGTTAAATATTCATTCGCTATTGCTACTTTAAAGGTGTTGTACAGGTCTGTTGGAACTCCTTTGTCTGCATCATTGATTGCTTTCTGATACTTGATGTCTCCTGCATCCTTTACTGTCGTAATTGATACACTCGATGTGTCTGAATAATTATCTACATATCCATTCGCCTCTATCTCTGCTAAATAATTAGCTCTAAGATAATTAGTTACTAAGGCTATGTATTCACCCTTTGTCATGGTGCTGCTGAATGACTTCTCATTTAAACCATTTGAAGTGTTGATGTAGCTGTATTCATCCATTGGTGCCGCGAAGTTTGTATATGTTGTTTCGCCTACCTTATCCGTGAAATCTTTATTCTCTTCTGGTGCCTGTGCTTCATTTACCTGTGTTGTTGCCCTCATTACAAGTGCCATTGCCTGTGCTCTGCTGATGGTTGAATCACCATCAAATTTTCCATCCTCTTGGTCTGGAAGTAACTCAAAGTATGAATTAATGACTGCATAAGGTGCTTCTGAACTGTCTTTTTCTACATCTGTATAAGCATCTCCTACAAGCTCTCCTATCTCTCCCATGTATCCCTCTGATAAAAGATACTGCGATATTGCTGAGTTCTGTGTTGCCATAAGATATGTTACATTTTGCTCTGCTGTCTGCGTTGCTGGATTGTAGTACAATGTACCCTCTTTGTTTCCTGTCTTGCCAGTTATGTTGAAATACTTTTCAAATGCTGAACGCAGTTCTGTATGTGTCTCAAGTGATGATAATTGAAGCCATGGCAACAACTCCACTTTTGACTCCTCCCCACTATCATAGTTTGGTACTGCATACTCTATCTCAATCTCCGAGGCTTGCTGACTCATATTCTTTGCTTCCTTTTTAGAGCACGCTGACACTCCAAACAACATACTGCTTATCAGTATAAGTGTTAATGTTGGAATGACTATCTTTTTGACTTTCATGTATTTACCACTCATTTTGGTGTTCCTGCCTTTCTTTTTTTATGCTTTGATAATGCGTGAGGGCATCTTGCGATGCCCTCAAACTTAAAATTTTTTAAAAAATTATTTTTATTTCTTTTTATTGAAATGCTATTACTTATGTCTAGCCGATTTTATACCTTGCACAATAACACTCAGTAGCTTTGATATACTTCCCACATTATCAAGAACACTGATTTTTGCAACGCTATCCAATAAACTCATATCGAGCTTTTCAATATTCAATAACGAAAATGAAACATGCTCAACTTTTACATCCTCTGCTTTTTGCTCTAAGTATTCTTCGAATAATTCAATGTATTGTTTACCATCAATTGTAAGTTCAAAATATTTATCTATATATCCATAATACTTAAGTACATTTGCAATTCTGACAAGCTCATCTTCATCCATAAGGTTACTGCTCCAAAGTACTTCCTTTATTCCACCTTGCGGTATATTTTCTGGATGTTTCTTACCATATTCCTCTACGTCATTAATTAAAATTAAAAGTTCTAACTGTTCTGTTGTTAATGTTTGTAATGTGCTCATAGACGTTTCTCCTTCGGTTTTGAAAATATTATATCGTCTTTAAGCAAACTTTGCAATGCTTTTAGCATATTTTTAATATCCTAGAGTCATTCTATACTTTGTAAAATAAGTACACATTAACATTGGAGGTATGCCAGCTATGATAAAAGGTCTTGGTGATAAACTACAACAACTTAGATTACAATTAAAACTGTCTCAAAAGGAAGTTGCTGTAGCTATCAATACTTCACCATCTATTATCTCAAATTATGAAAGTGGCGAACGTACACCTAGTGTTGAGAACCTTATGGCTCTTGCCAATCTGTACCACTGCTCTACTGATTATCTGCTTGGCTTTTCTATGACCGATAATGATAATACGATTGATGTTTCTATGCTTTCACAATCACAAAAAGCTCTGTTACAACAATTCCTTAGTAGTCTTAATTAGCTGGTGTTTCGCTTATTTCTTTGAGTGCAGATTTTAATTCATTATGAATTATTCGTAATACTCTAAGATGTATTTCATCTGTATGCTGTTGCTCACAATCATTTTCTAATAAGATGACCAAACTTAATATTGTTTGTAAGTAATCCACTATTTGTAACGATTGATTGTTTGAGGTGTTTGTAATAGTAACCATGGTAGCTGTCCTCCTTTCTATAAGTTGGAGGAGATAATAACGCTTGGAATAAGGAAATTCAAGGTATTTTGATAGTGAAAAATCGGTAGCGCGATACTTCCGATTTTTACTAAAAATTTTTAACCCTAATGCATCTATATATTTTTGACCCTATGCATTACTAGGAAATTCACCCATGCAGACACCAATCGTTCTGGAGTCGGACTGAAAATTTTACCCCCGATGAAAAATCAATAACTAATAATTAGTATTTTTAATTATTGTAGGAACCACTCTTGATGCATTTACAATGCTATTGAAAAATTTGTAATGCTAGGTGCGATCGGTAGATTAGTGTAATCTTTGATGCTACAATGATGATTTTTTACTGGCTTCATACTCCTTAATTCTTCGGTAAAAGGTATTTGATTTGATGTTTAACTCTGACATTGCTTGTCTGGCTGTAATTTCTTTTGACTTCCAACGTGCATAAACTGAATTAAACTGCTCATTGTCAATTTTGATAGGCTTTCTGCCTGTGTAGACTCCTTTTGACTTTGCTACTGCTATTCCTTCTGCCTGTCGCTTTGCTCTTTTTTCAAGTTCTGCCTGCGCTATCGTTGTTAAACCTCTATCAATATATTTGCTACCATCTCCATTAATAAATGATTATTCTTATCAAGCTCAACGAGTGTTGTCGGTATTTCCAAGATACGAACTATGATATTATGCTCTTTAAACCACATAAGTTCTTTCTTGATTAAATCTGCGTTTCTGCCTAGTCTGTCAAGCTCCTCTATTATCAGCTCAATGTTGTCACTTTCTGATTTCACCTTTGAAATATGTTCCAGTATGACTTTCATTTCTTGATAATGTTCACGCTCAAAATTCTTACCTGTCTGCTTATCAATAAATAGGTTGTCATCTGGTATATCAGGTGCATATTTCTTTATCGCAATGATTTGCCTGTCAATATTCTGGTCTTTTGTAGATACTCTACAATATGCATATTTTAGTGACATGTCTTACTTTCCTCCTTATAAAATGAAAAGGAAAGGCTTGATGCCTCTCCATTTTCTTAACGTCTAGTAATTAAAACTTAAATAAAATAAAAATTATATCTTATCTAATTTCACTGCTGATGAGGATGCCTAAACCAAATTGCCATGCTTGCCCTGTTCTGTTTCAATAAGGTATCTGATTTCTTTGAAATATTTCAAAATTGCAATTTATAGCCTATTGAAATACTTTTCACTATATTACCAACTATTTCATATGGGTATACCCTATTGAAACACAAAGCCACAGACTACTTAAAAACTATAGTCGGTGGCCTTGCTTTGTATCAAGTCGATTTATAGTAGTCCAAAGTAGTTTAGCAATACTGCCTTGAATAATGCTTCTTCGGAGATTGGTTTTACTTTGGAATTTATGAGTTCTAAATCTTCATCCTTTATGCTCTTAAAATTCCCCTGCCTGTCGTGTCTGCAAATAAAGCAGTCACCTGCTATGATTGTTTCTAACTCGCGTATCATTACCCTAGGCTCTAAACCAATCAGCCAGCCTTCTTCATTACAGACTAAGTCTATTTCTTCTGTAAGGGCAGTGCACTCTATAAGTCCACCGACAAACTCCTGCTCTGCCTGTAGCGTATTTTCTATATCCATGAAACCTTGTTCATCTTTCTTAAATCCATATACTCTCATAATGTGCTCCTTATAATAAATGTGGCAGGTGCTCTGTTTGCACCTGCCTTTTACTGGGTTATTTTGTTTCGTTATCTGCTACTGCTGTTTTCTCACTCTTTTTATCTGCTGACTGCTCTGATTTTGACTGCTTTGATTTTTCCAGTGAAGCTACAATTATTTTATCGCCCTGTATTTTTGCTCCACCACTGACTATATGCATATCAAGTAATGTTTTCACCTTTTCCTCTGTGAAGCTTGTTCGCTCATATCGTGATGAAATCACATCATACATTGTAGTGCCTTTATCTTTATGGGTTCCTATCACAATATAAAACAGGTTCGCTAAACAATCATCCTCGACCATTGGAATCAATGTATTTGTATGAACCTTTTTCATCATGTTTGTTACAAAGAAATTCTCTGTATCAAGCTCTAACTCACCAGCCTCTGTTATTTTCATACCATAAACCTCATCCGATGTAATGCCCTTAAGCGCATCCTTTATCTGCTTTTCTGTCAGCTCCACGACCTCTCCTTTGGGTAAGCTGTAAGCCTCAAAACATATCGGTCTGCTTCCTAAAAAAATCTCGTTTGTAATGATTAATTTTCTACACATATCGTTTTCCTCCTGCATTTCGCATTTATTATTTTTTCTGGACATTTCTTTTTATGTCCTCCTTACATTTAATACAATAACGCTGGGAAAATGTGGTGTCAGTGGTGTGAATAGCCAAGGATTTTGATATGGAATTAGTGATAGTGTAGATAATGCAAAAAAGGACACCCATTTTACTGGATGCCCTTCTATAAATATCTCTACACATATGTTTTATCATTTCTCACTTCATGCCATTTTATATATTCATCTACTTGACTAAAAGCCTCTTTAAGTCGTTTCATTATTTCCGGGTGTGTTTTCTCTACAAATTCTATATATTCTTCACTTACAATTTCTCCATGCACACCTCTAGTTGCTATTTTATTAACTTGAAGAATCAAATCACATGTTACTCCATCAATTACTTGTATATGATTTAACTGCTGAACCATTTTAGGAATTGGCATATACCCATTATAACCAAGCCGTTCACTCATTTCTCGCAGATTCTTCTCGATGTCTAATCGTATTTTAAATAAATATACATTTTTATCTGCCTCCTTAGATAATGTATCTTTTTCATCGTTCTTTGGATAAGTTGAATGCAACTCTGTTACTTTTTGTAACAATTCTTCCATCTGTTTCAGAGAAGGCAATGTTGAATTATTAAAACTAAAGTTGTTAGCAACTGAATTTGTTAACTGCAAATTATTCATTTGTGTCTGAATACTTTTCAGCGACTCCTTTACTTCTTCTGTTTCCTTTTGAACCTCCTTCTTTATTTTCACTCCTAAAAATTCCATTTCAGAAAAAAGAGGTAACAAAAGCAAAATAAGCCATACAATAAATATAAGGTTTCTTGAATTTAATTCTTTAAACTGATATATTTCTAAACGATAATACCATACATATGCAGATGAAAGTCCCAATAAAATTATGTACCAACATTTTTTCTTTACGAACTCCCACAATTTTTTCATAACCGATTTCATAGGCACTTTGTTCCTTTCATTTATATTGCAACATTATAACATGTTTTGTTCCTTTACATCACCACGTATATAGTGTTTCTGCAGTTACATATTTACAGAAGTGATATAAGTAAATCATAGGTAAAAACTTAATCACAAATTGTTCAAAAGCCCTATTTTACTACGTTTCAGCCATTTTATTATAGACTGCCGTGACAGATGAATAGTATTTTTATCATGATTGTAATATTCTTTCATATTTTTGTATAACTTTGCATATCTTTGCAAATACCCATTAATACACTAATTTCACTTACGTTAGTATGCCACGCAGCAGATTACAAGTACATATAATCTGGCATATTTCAGCATATATTGGTATATCTTGTCATATTTTTGTCTGCAAAATTGGTAAAAATATTGGTAAATTTCCTTCCACTATCACATATAATCAATATAATATCCACAAACTTATCATAAGATAATCCATCATCCGATAGATTGTAAGTTATCGTTTTTAATTATTTTTCATCATCACAAAATACTGTGTATCTGAAAGTCCCATTGCATTTTAATATACTTCTTATATAACAATCTCAAGGATCTTAATGATAAGAGATGCTTTTTAGATGGAATTTTGATGAAAATACTATTTCATTGAAATCTAAAATAAAGTTGATCTCTTCTTTACAGTCAAGATAATTTACCACCACAATAATAAGTAAAATAACAGCTGAAACCAATATAGATAGAATTGTACCTATCTTAGAAGTATCTTTGCCAGCAGAATAAAATACTGTAAGCATTCCAATTTCTATTGGAATTACTGCTGAAGTAATTAATTCTTTATAACTTTCTTTATTTCTAAGTCTTCTAACCATAAAACGATATGCATCTTCATTATCAATAATCGCCTCAAACGTTTTCTCGATATATTCTTTCCACGCACTATATTTTTCAAATTTCAAAGCCCCATTTTTAATTTTTTTCTTATTTTTCCCAATTATTTTATAGGTTGAAATTTCCTTTTGATAATCTATGCCATATGCTGAATTTTTTAGATACTTATTTATTTCGATATTACTTACAATATTAACACCAGCTATTAGTATCATTAAAATGCCTATAATACCAAGCCATAAAAAAAATAAATCTACCTTTTGACCTAGCCATTTAGATTTAAAATAAAATTTTATCAACAGCATTTCTATAACACTTATGATACACTTGCCAATTCCCACACACAAACAAATCTTATTTTTTCTATTTGATATTTGTCTTACTTCCATTTTTAATATTTCCTCCAATAATTATATATCACCTATTTCAAAAATTGCAATTTATCACTCACACTATTCCAATCCATGCACCTCTTCTTCCAACTTACGAAGATATTCTATAATTTCTTCGTATTCCGGTATCTTCCCATATATCATATTTCGCATAGCCTGGTAATCTTCTTTTAGAGCTTTATGTATTCGTTCTCCTGGCACAAGCATAATTGTTCCTAATGTTGCAGTCTCATAATGTGCACTCTTTGCATAATAGAATTTCTGTTTAAATGTAATATCCTTTTCTAGCAATTCCTTTCTCTTAAATGCACTTTCTTTTACCCATGAATTGCCCATATTATACACATCATACAAATGTCTCGCATACCTAACTGGTAAAATTTTTTCTTCAGGAAAATTTGCAATTTTATGTAATATTATAAGTTTTTCCCAGAAAGTTCTTTCAACATCAATTGTCAACACTGATGTATTCTTTTGCTCAAACAATGTGGGATACTTCTCTGCTGCAAATGGTGTAATAACTGTCTCGTGTGATGGTAGCCACTCTGCCAATGGACCAATCTCTAATCTAACACATGACCGTAGATATCCTGTTGCAAATATCTGCGGATAATAAAAATTAACAACCATCTTATCATCTTTATCAACAGAAACCCATTCCCCTCTTCCTAGCTTTCCTTCTATTTCTATATTCAATTGAGGTACTAGTTCTTTTTCATAGAATTTCGCAGCTTCCGTATTTATCCGTTTGTTAAACTGATCCTGTTTCGTTTTTGATCTTTCTTCCCACGGATTAACGTTGTTTACAATTTTTCTCCAGTCAAGTATCAAATCTATATCCTCAGAAAAACGTTCAATCACATGATACGACTTAGAAAGACTTGTACCGCCTTTAAATACAAAAGCATTTTTATACTTACAATCATGGAAAAGATGATCTATCATAAAGCATACCCAAAAATCTTTTTCAACTACATTAGGTTGCATTCCCATTGAAATTGCAGTAGCATGAAAAAGTTCAGTTCTATCTTTGATCTGTAGTCTTGCGATTTTTCTCATTAATCAGCACATACCTTTCTAATCACTGCGTATATCCATTCACTAACATCTGTAGCTTCCTCTATCATTTTTATTTTTTGTTCTTTCAATAATTGATTTTTTATTTTTAATATAATATTATCATCCACTCGCTCTTTACCTAATGTCTTTAATGCTTCGATTACTAAAATTGTAGGTTCAGACATAAATGATATTTCTCTATTTGCTCTGTGTTTAAATGAAACAGTTATATTATCCCATGAGAATTTTCTATATGGTCCATCGCTGATATATGACCAAACTACAGGAACCTGTGTTGATAAACCTAGTTTATTTAAAGCAATATCCCCACATGGAGCAATAGTCCAATGAAAATTTCTAGCAATAGCATATGCAACAGTTTCTGGATTAACAGGAACATTTTTCTCAAGTAAACTACTATATACAGGCTTCTCGTACACTCCATCTAAAATTCTGCGAATTGTCTTTTCTTTTACCTGTCTGCCAAGACACTTTCTCACAGTTGTTATCGTTGCTAAATCTGCAAAATCAGAAGTGACAAACACCGTTCCACCATCTGATAATTCTATTCTTTTTTTTATTTCGGAGTAAATTCCATTGGACATATAAGCGCCTCCTTTGTCACGATTATTATATATTTTTCGTGACATCATTTCAACTCTTTTAATTATGTATTTATGTTGATTTTATATTTTTTTTAATTCACTTTTTAAAACACAATTTGCCAGGGCTCAAATCAATTTTGGTAAAAATCACAATATAATGGTCGAAAGCCAGTAAATTCAATGCTTTGCTAGTATTGTTAATAAGCTGCCGTGGCAGATGAATAATATTTTAATCATGCCTTAAAAACTCCTTGAAAATGCTGATTTTCCCTGATTTTATGCCACTTTATACGATTTGCTGTGATAGATTGTTTTCTTCGTTTTCGTCGCATAAATTCGTATATTTTGTCATCCAAATTTAGTAAAACAGCTCGATTTTCTCATTTTACTAAAGACTTTTTCCACTTAGGTTATCTTTAGTTGTATCAATACTTTTAAATTTTAAGCCATTTTAGCATATTTGCCAAGTTCTTCCTTGGCATCCTCTGCTCCCAGATGCGTATATGTATTCAGGGTAACTCCTATATCAGAATGCCCCATAGATATTGAAGTGTCTTGGGATTCATTCCGCTTTTTGCCATGTTACTGCAATAAGTATGTCTGCAAACATGAGGTGTTGTCTTAGGTAATGGGATGTGAATCTCATCGTAAACCACATCAACTCCACTCCGCGAGAAATCCTCAGTGGAAGGACACCATATGAAGTTGCATTAGAAACGCTTGGTGAAGATATCTTTAAAGCATTTCAGCTTAAGCCGATTGAACCAGATAAGGTTAATCTGACGCCTACAAATCATGTGCGCTACCCATTGCGCTACTTTGTATATTGGTAACCCAATTTTCGCTGAATTGGTATACTTATCTTGTAACGTAACCCTGTTACGGGAAGCCAGATTAAAGATTTTCGCAATGCAGGCAAATACTTTATGCTATTTCAATCAAAGTAGTCGCATTAGACACTTTAATCTGAGTATCTAATTCCTTTAAAAGTGTATTGTTCTTTTCCTCCAGGCTCTCTATCTTTTTCTTGATATCAAGCGGATCCACAAGCTCTGTTGTGTTTTCCTTCACATATGCATCCACGACTCCAAGAGGCTTATCGTCTTTTGTTTTACTGTCTTTTCCGAGAATGCTAAGGCGCATGCTCTCAGCAGTATTCTGAATATACTTTATCCTCATTTGGCTTTATGGTATCCACAAAACTTGCTTTGTCAATTTTATCTGATATCTTCTTTACTAGTAGGTCTCTTTCGTCAAGAGCCTGTGTTACTAACATCTTTTCGCTCATAAAAAATCCTCCCTTAAAATTATCTCTTAATATAATTCTAAGGGAGGATTAATGTAATGTCATTGAACTTGTAGTTCAAAAATTATGCTGCATTTAATTCTCTCATTTTCTTATAGTAGGTATAAACTCTTCTCTCCTGATCCGTAAGACATGCATCCATTTGACTTTTTGTTCTTCCAGCATTTCCGCAAACAATTGAATCCATAGGAACTTGAAGCATTTTGCTAATTGCATACAGATTATCGACTGTTGGCATACTAACGCCATCCAACCATCGATAAACACTCTGCACACATCCAAAACCTAAATATTCTTGAATATCTTTTGGTTTTACTCCTCTCATATCCATAATTCTTCGAAGATTAACACCTGTTTCTTTTTTATTAATTGTTGGAAACATACTATCGCCTCCTTTGTACTAAATTCTTGTTCTACTCAGTTCTTACACATACTTTCTTCCCCGAAAAAGCAATTCCAAACTTCAAGATTTCCGTAATTCCATCCTCTTTCATTTCAGAATCGTATCGCAACTCACCAATTTGCTTTAATGCTTCATTAGACCATTTTTCAAGCTCAACATCGCTTAATTTTTCTTTCCACTTTAATTCCAAAATAATACCAGGATACCTTTTTTCTCTTGGAATTAAAGAAACATCAAATCTGCCATCTCCAGATTCTCGGTTCGATTTAATCTTATACTGATTATCCATTAATGCTATTAATCCTAGCATCAAACCATGATAAAATCCTTCAGCTCCACCATCAAAGAAGCTAATTGATTTATCCATATATTCCCCAATAGCGCTCTGCAACTTCTTGTAATCATTGGCATAAAGACTTTCTGCAATCTTATTTGCTGTAGTCCTTGTAATTGCTCCAGTTTGCAAGAAATGTGACAAGATTTCACTCTTATATACAGCTGCAATCTCTCTATTTGGAATTGATACTTCACATAAATATGAACCATCTGCTTGCAGTTCCTTTTTAGGAGTTTTCAAATAGCCAGCAACCAACAATAAGCTATAAATATTTGCTGGATCCTCCGCAAGCGATCTATACACCACATTTTGATCAATTCTTGCAACTACTCTTTCTCCTTGCAAAAGGTCATATAATCTTTCTGTAATATCATCTGTAGCCACTCTTAGTACATCATCAAGGATTTCATTTTTTCCTGTATTTACCCAATATGCTTGAGGAAGGCATCCCTTGGAAATATAGTTGATTACAGACCATGGATTATATATTTCTTCGCTACCAAACAAATATCCATCGTACCAGTCTTTAAGTTCCTCCTCTTTATCTGATACTCCATAGTAACTGAGCATTGCTTTCACTTCAGATTCTGTAAATCCAAAAAAGCTATCGTATTCTTCATCCATTACGGAGTTCACTGTTAAATTATTTAGACCACTAAAGATACTTTCCTGAGCAATACGCAAAATTCCTGTTAGGAAACCATAGGATAAATTCTTATTATCCTTAAATGCTCCTGAAAAGAAATTTCTCATGAATCCAATAATTTCATCGTAGAAATCCTTAGAGTATCCCTCTTGAATCGGAGTATCATATTCATCAATAATGATTACTGGAGCCTTATCATAATGTGAAGCAAGCATTTTAGATAGTCTTTCTAGCGAAGAAGTAAGCTCCACTTCATTAGCTGTAGCGCTAATAATCTTTGTAAAATACTCCTTCTCATATTGTGAGAGCTTATCACTATTTAGTAGCTCTTGATGTCTTCCATACTCTTCTTGAAGTAGTCCCCTTATTTTATCTATTGTTGCGTCCCAAGTATCAAATTTAACATCCTTAAAAGTTAAGAATATGACTGGATATTTTCCTTGATGTGAACGATACTCTTCTCCACATTGCCAAATATTTTTATCGGCAAAATACTTACTAGTATTCTTATCTGATATTTCAAAGAACACTCTGAGCATATCCATATTCAAGGTCTTTCCGAATCTCCTTGGTCTCGTAAACAAAGATACCAATGGCTTTTGATCCAAGAATTCTTTGATTAATAACGTCTTGTCGACATAGTAATATTCTTCCTGCGCACGAACATAGTCAGAGATGCCGATTGGTAATGATTTAACTTCTGCTTTCGCAACCATATTTTTCTTGATGTATTTTCCACTAGACACTCTTCCATCCATTGGCTTTGGAGAGTCGTCTGGAATTAACCAAGATCCTTTTTCTTTTATTGCACCCTGTATTCTTCCTTTTTTGCACATATCATTTACGGAACGTGGAGAAACATTCACTCTAAAGCCTTTTCTTTACAAGTTTTCATATATATATCAGCTCCTGTCATTCGCAATATTATTCCTCATCTTACGCAAATTATACCTCAGTAAAACGCAAAAAGTCAAATCAATTCGATATTTTGCGTTTAATTATTGCGTTTGCTTAATATTTTGCGTCTTGTATTTTTCGGCACTTTTATTTTGGTTTTTTCAGTCCACAAACTTGTTTGTAGCATATTACTCAGACAAGTTTAACTCCACTGAAAAAGGACCAGCCCAGCTGATTCTCTCCCTCTATCACATCCCCATTGTAATTTATTCTTATATTCTGCTATTTTTACTTTTCAGCCAAAAGTACGGTTTCTGGGCAAATTATAGCATATTGTTGCAAGTCTATTCTTACAATTCCATCAGAAAATGTTCATGCAGCGCACGTTTCACCTGATCGAAATTACCTCGCTCCGGACATTGGATGGAAACAACCAATCCCTTCTCTGGGAGAATCGTTGTAATCTGTCCGAATGCGCCATCAGCACGATAGGATCCTGGATATGGACTGATCCAGAACTGATAGCCATATCCTACATGCCAGGGATCTGCAGATGGCTCGAAGGTAAATTTCGGGGTGGACACCTCCTGCACCCATTCCCTGCTGATAATCTGCTCGCCCTTCCAGTTACCCTCAGCCAGATAGAGCTGTCCCAGTTTCATCATCTCGGTACAAGTCAGATACATACCTCCGCCGCCATTCGGATGTCCCTGTGGATCATGCTCCCAGAGCGGCCATCCCATATCAAGGGGCTGGAATACCTTCTCATACAGATACTCTCCCATCCGTTTGCCAACGGCCCGTTCTACCATATGAGCAGCCAGAATACTGTCGGCAGAGGAATAGCAGAATGCACTGCCTGGCTCCACAGGAACCGGCTGTGCCATCATATATTTCTCATAATCCGGTGCGCCGACGCCCGGACGTCTGTCCGCATTCATCAGAAGTGCCTTACCAAAGCCACTGGACATGCAGAGCAGATGTTTCAACTGAATCTTCTCCAGATTTGGATCCGGATTTGAAGGAAGTTTATCTTTAAACACTTCCGCCACATGATCTTCCAGGCTTAGTTTTCCCTCTTCTATTGCGAGTCCAACTGCTGTTACCGTAAAACTCTTGGTATGTGAATAAATATTTCTCGGTGCATTTGCTGCGTAGTGCATCTCACAGAGTACCTTGTTCTCATCTCCGACACTGATAGCTTCCAGCGGCAGATTGTGGCTGCTGGCATAACGATGAAATTCCAAAAACTTCTCTTCCAGTAACATAATACCTCTATCCTTCCGGCAAATCTCTGATCTGGTTCTATTATCTCATACACATCTCTGCATCTGTCGGCAGTGGCATCAGCGGTGCGGACGGCAGGGTCTGATACCAATAAGCAACACTGGTGTAATCATCGTAACGCGGTCCGGTCCAGCCCATGTTGTCGAGTGTCATACGAAACTTATTCTCAAAACGGATCGGGTCTGCAATATGGAAATGATACAGCAGGAATCTCTGCTGTCCGTTATAGAATTCCCGGTTGTCTCCATAGATTGCATACATGCCGGTATATAAGCCGCTGAAGGTCTGATAGCTCTTGATGATGATGTCATTTCCAAATCCATAGGAACCGCCGAAGTAGTCTTCAGTTCCGGTATAGTGGATAGACGGATACGGATCATCGTCCAGATACATGCGGGCTTCGCCTTCTACCCAACAGGTATTGTTGCCATTCATACCAGTTGCCAGAGTCACACCGACAAATTGTCCCCTGCCTTCGATTCCGTCAACGATTGTGTAGGTACGACCCTTCTGAACCGGGTGCTCTTGGCGATAGGTGGCATGGAAATAACCAGCCTCCGCCGGAATCTCCTGATAAGCTCCGGTGATAATATAATAGAGATTTTCATCCTTGTCACCACGGTTTTCCATCGTGATCCGAGCTCTCTTATGGAACGGCATCTCAAAATAGCTGTTATAGCCGCGACCAGGAGCTACCAGCATCATGGCAGAATTCAACACCGGATATTTGCCATCCCGGTCCACGAAATTTTCATCATAGGCACATCCGAAGAATGCAGAAAGCGGAGCTTCCACAGACGGATATTCCTGATCATCCCAATACATACGGATGATAAAATGGTGCCCTACATATCCGGTAAACCACATATGCTGGATCACACCCGGTCCTGCAGCATCTACCAGAGTTACGGTTTCCCCTGCAGGAATCGTCACGGTCGGACGAAGCTTGGTGCAGTCACCGCCCTGGGAACCACCTGCGCGTACACCGGTTGGATTCTCTGCGGAAAATGCAAACGTTTTGGAGTTCTGGATCATACAATAGTTGTTCATATTCTTCTCCTCTCTGATCAAACCTAGATCATCTGAAATTATTGCTTACTACGCTATCGCGTTTCTCTATTCACTATAAATTCACTATAACATTTATCTCCCATGAAGTGACGGAATTACAGAATCATTCCATCTGCGCCTTCTCATTTTCTTCCCGGATAATCTCCTTTATTCAAGCGCTTAAACTGATTATACCATAAATCTATGAACAAAGTTTATCTGTAAAGAAAATTGATACAGAGTTTTTCAAAATCGGTCCATCTGCTCCTGTGTAGCCACCTGCCTACAACTTGTATTGCTATTTCCTATCGTTCCGAAAAATGCAACCATTGCCTAAATTGTATAGTTCTTCTTTTTGATTATACTCAATTTCAATTCAAAATGATTTCGATTTGTTTTTATAAAGCCCTCTTTTTGTAACTTTGATATCTCTGTAGACATTGCTGCACGATCAATACAAAGATAATCTGCTAGCTGCTGCCTATCAAAAGGAATATCAAAAGATAACGACGAATGTCTGATAGATTCTGCCGACAGATATGATAATAGTTTATCTCTCGTCGTTCGCTTCCCAACATGTGTGATCTTATCGTTCAGAATCAGTATCTTATTTGCCAGGACACTGACCAGATTACGGATCAGCTTCTGATGATGCTCACACGCACTTGGACAGGTAATCAGAAGTCTTTTGACATTTAAGAAAATAATCTCACAATCCTCATCTGCTACCACACTGATATTTAAGACAGCTCTCTGGCTTGCTGCATACGGCTCACCAAAAAAATCTCCTGCATGACATTTTGACAAAATATTTCGATGTCCCCAGATGTCTTCTTGAATAATGAGGACGCAGCCTGACACCACAATCCCCATTACTTCTGTAATATCACCTGCTCTGAAAATATAAGAATCTCGCTTTTTAGAAATTGTTGTTGCGTTTACACAATGCAATATGGATAATATTTCGTTATCAGTTAGACCTTTAAAAAATGGACTGTTTCTTAGGATTGGTAAATATTTTTGCAAAATAGTTCCTCCCTGTTGGAAATCAAACATACTAGTTGTATTTATAATACTATAATTCTAGCATAAATAAACGCTAAATACTATTGACGGAGGTTAAAAATGATAAGAAAGATTATAAAGATTGATAAAGAAAAATGTAACGGCTGTGGTGCCTGTGCATCTGCCTGTCACGAAGGCGCCATTGATATCATTGACGGAAAAGCAGAATTGGTAAGAGAACATTTCTGCGACGGACTGGGAGATTGTCTCCCTGAATGCCCTACCGGAGCCATCTCATTTGAGGAGAGAGAAGCACCTGCATATGATGAAGAAGCTGTGAAAGAAGCACAGAAGAAAATAGCTGCCAAAAACCGGGCAATGACATCTCACTCCGGATGTCCGGGATCTAAAATCATGCAGATCAGACGAACTGAAACATCTGAGCCTGTAAAAGCCACTTCAACCGCAGATTCAGGATCAAAGCTTCAAAACTGGCCGGTACAGATTAAACTGGCGCCTGTTAATGCACCATATTTTGACGGCTCAAAGCTTTTAATCGCAGCTGATTGTACTGCTTATGCTTATGCCGCCTTTCATCAGGATTTTATTCGAAACAAGGTAACTTTAATTGGTTGTCCTAAATTAGATCAGGTGGATTATAGTGAAAAGCTGACTGCTATTATTCAAAATAACAACATTCAAAGTGTAACTATTGTCCGAATGGAAGTTCCTTGCTGTGGCGGCCTGGAGATTGCGGCCAAAAAAGCTCTTCAAGCTAGTGGAAAATTCATACCATGGCAGGTTGTAACAATAAGTATTGACGGGAAAATCATGGAGTAAAGTCAGCAAACCACCAGTTCAACTGGTGGTTTGCTATAGCCACTCTATTAAGCCTCCCTGCACTTCTCATATGCAAAAAGTGCTGCACCAAGCGCTCCGCAAAGCTGTGCCTCATCGCAAATATACAGCTTTGCGCCGAGCTTTTCTTCAAGTGCATTTGTGATGCCTTTGTTCTTTGCCACTCCGCCTGTCATCATATACTCTCCCGGATTATCCTGCCCAAGCCGCGCTGCAAGTGCGCCTACCTTTGAAGCTACAGACATGTTTAGTCCGTGGATAATATCAGAAATAGCCTTGTTCTGTGCCACCAGCGATACTACCTCAGACTCTGCAAAAACTGTACACATGCTTGAAATCACAATGTTTTCCTTCCACTCAAGTCCCATGGTGCTCATCTCCTCAAGTGAAAGTCCGAGTGTCCTTGCCATCATCTCCAGAAAACGTCCGGTTCCTGCCGCACATTTATCGTTCATCAGGAAATTCTTCACAGCACCATTTTCATCTATACTGATTGCCTTTATATCCTGTCCACCTATGTCAATAACTGTGCGCACGTTTGGATTCAGATAATGCGCGCCCTTTGCATGGCATGTAATCTCTGTGATGCTGTCATCACCGCTGTTGATATATGCACGTCCATATCCTGTTGTTACAATCCTTACAATATCATCCTTTGATATACCGGCCTTTTCAACAGCCTTCTCCAGACTCTTTTCGGCGCTCATCATAGCACCGCCACCTGTCGGAATAATCATTGTCGATTTAATTTTCCCATCTGATCCAGTATCACCACATCTGTGCTTGTTGAGCCGCTGTCAATTCCTGCTACATAGTAGACTCCTGATTCCATCCTTCTTCTTGCCTCCTCGCTTATGCCTTTTGTAGGGTCCATGTCATCTGAGCCCTCTATTGTCTCTGCAAATGCCTGTATTCTTGTCAGAAGCTGCCCGGCACTCTGGCTTGTAAATCCGTCTCAAGCTTCAAGAGAGGCACCTTTACATTATTCTTTATGCTTGCATACTCAAAGCCGTAGTAATCGCAAAACTTTATCGTGTGATATATGATGCCCTTAAGGCTTGGGTCCAAAAAGAGCTGGTTTCTTCTTGTATTATTGTTCATTCTGGCACATGGCATCTGTCCGAGCAGACTCTCTGCATATGCTACAAAGAGAGTCTCATCATCCATATTTCTAAGATCCTTCTGTAAAATAATGAGATTTCTGCCGGATGTGCATGTCATATTTTCCACATCCATCTGCATATTTTCACGTATTGTCTTCTCAAGAATACTGCTCACATGCACACCCATAAGACCTATGTATGGCTTGCGCTCAGATTCAGGTTTTGCAAACGACTTTATAAAAAGCTCCCTGTCAAATGTCCTGTGCGAATATCTCTCATACGCATTCTTCAAACGAAGAATTGACTGTGCAAATTTTATATTCTCACACTCGTTATCCTCATGAGGCAGATCAAGCATATACAGGAATTTGCATTTCTTTGTATTCTCTATGATATCATAGACTCTGCGCATTGAATCACAGCAGTTCACGAGCACAAGCTCCTCTACCTTGCCTTCGAGCACAGCCTGTATGACTGATTTGCCGAATCCGCAGAGATTCGCATGAGCTATCTTATCTGATTTATCGAAATTCTCCGGCATCTCCTCAAGCACAGCACAGTCCTGTCCAAAGCCCTTAAACAGCTCTACCGGAGCATATTTACAAACATAATTTATCATCTGTTTTCCACTTTCTGAAATTGGTTTATAGTAAATATCCACACACCGGACGCAATAACCGGTGTATTATTTCTAATTACGTTCCTGCTCTGTAAGCATCTCCACAAATGCCTGAAGCCTTGTGGAAATCTGTCCGTCACTGGCATTTGCCGGGTTGCAGCCGTCCCCGTCTAAAACCATAGTTGGAAGTCCTTCGCTCTCGAGTGAGCGCTTTACAAGGCTTGATGCACCGATTGTATTCTTACAGCCCCAGTGCGCAAAAAGTACAGCACCGTCTGCTCCAACTGTGTCGGCAAGCTCCTTTGCCTCATCTATTCTCTGGTTCACGCTGCCATTATAAATGCAGTAAACCATTTTTTCGGCAAGTGCCTCGTAAGGATCATCCGACTCCATGCTTCTGAAACCATCCGCTATAAAATCGCTTGCACTGATATGGATTGTATCACTGTAATTGAACACATCCTTCACTGCATCCTGCAAAAACGGCATGGTGTGCATCCAAAGTACATGAAATCCATCGCCTGCCGGTGCACGTCTCACATCATCTCTCAGAAGCTGTGTATATCTGACTGATTCATCAGTTCCTGCAAGCAGATGACACATGAAAAGCGCATACAGCTCATTGGTGAGAGTTGACGCAATATCATGTCCTTTTCTCAGGTGAAGCTGCCTGTAATAATTATTTGATGCAATTTTACTCTTGTCCACAGCCTTTTTCACAGACTCCTCTGTGATTTTTCTTCCGGTGACATCCTGTAAAAAATTCTTAAGCTCCCTAAGCTGCTTTGCTACATACATAACAGAGTCATAATTCTTCCATATGGAACATCTATATAAAAGCTTGGTATTTCATATCTCTCCTTGAGATACGGAAATGTCATCATATTGCCATCACATGCCAGGTTTGTATACACCATGCACTTTGGCTTTGGCACTATACCGTTTAAGGCTGCGCCCAGAAAAACCCTGTGATACGAGCACATAGTTTCCGGAAAGCCTTCCTTCTCAGTCTGCCTTAGAAATGCCTGCTCGCATTTAGTTCCTGCAATAAAGCACGATAATGCCTCAACCGAATATGGTGTAAGACCTGCCGCCGTCAAAAGCTCACCCGGTACAAAAATACTGACCATGGCGGCATTTTCGGCTTTGCAAGTGCCTGTATGATATTATTCATGACAATCTTTGCCACATACTGCCCTGACATCGGAAGCTTTCTATCCGGAAATAATGCTAATCTCTTTTCCTGTAATCTATATCCTGCAAGTAAAATCTTCCTCGCCTTGACAGGATCGTTTTCTGCTATCTCGCCTACTTTTTCTCCAAATTTATCCACTATACTCATGTGATATTTCAGCTCTTTTCTATATTCAAATATATATATATATAAATATTCGGTTCACTATACTATTATAGCAATTGTGCACAAAAAGTAAACTCCCATTTTAGCTATATTTCACTATAACTATTGTCAGATATCCTTTTGCTTCGGTAAGCTCATCCAGCCCCCTGTACACACGCTCAGACTCCATGCCACAGTTTGTCACACCATACACTGTCATTTTCTTTTTTCTGATAGCATCTCCTGTGCGAAGCACCTCTATAAGCTCTGCAAGCTTCTTTCCGGATTTCATGTATACACAGGTTCCACCGTAGCCCACAGTATCCCTCACATCATACGAAGCCGGTATGATATGTATCTCATCCATCATCTCCCAAGCGAAATGCCAAGCCGCGCTGCAGCTGCACAAAACGACGGCACACCGCTTATCATCACTGCCGTAAAACCTGCCTGCATGACACGCTTATGGATATACATATATGTCGAATACACGCTTGGATCTCCTATTGTAAGCATTGCCACATTTTTACCTGCTTCAAGCTCACTTACTATGTCACTGTATATCTTATTGTGTGATATATTAAGCTTTTCCTTGTCCTTTATCATTGGAAACGGAGTGCACATAATCTGTTTTTTCTCTATCTCCGGTAAAACAGCCTGCACTATGCTGTACGCATAGCATTCATCTTTTGAAACTGCAGGGATTGCAATTATATCACATGCTTTTATTGTATTAATAGCCTTTAAAGTCATAAGCTCGGGATCTCCCGGACCTACACCGATGCCATATAACACACCAATATTATTTTTATTGTCATCACCGGCTCTTTCTATCTGCTTGTCCATCTTTATAATTTCCTGCTTTCTATACCACATTTACAAGTAATGCATTCCTAACAAAATCATCACAAATCGATATCATATATTCTTCTTGTATCAATTATCGTCTCTGTACCATTATCATCCACAACTATCATCAGGTGCCCTATGCTATCAAGCTTTTTAAGATACCCTGTCACATGCTCATAGCTGCCACCCTCCTTGTGCTCATCCGGCACAAAATATGTCACCTCAAAATAATTCTCTGCCATGGTGTTTATGACATTTTCGTCATATAAACTGTCTGAATTGAAATTACGCTTTCTATAAAGCATCATGAGCTCATTCATTTTCTCATCAAGCTCTCTTTTTTTGTCCTCATCAGGCTCATGCCACTCGTTTGTCAGCCTCGCTGTCTCTGCAATAGCCTCCTCATGACCTGTAAGTGCCGCAAAAGGTGCAAACTGTGCTGAGCGGTCCCATATAGACATCTGCGGATGTACCTTTGACACATGATGTGGTAAATCTATAATATCATCATATTTTCCCATGCCATGCTCCTTATATACTTTTTCGTAACTATTTTAAACCACTAAAAAAAATCCGATTAAGAACCACAGCGGTTGCTGCTATGCCTTGTGTCCGCCAATCTGATTGTTCCTTGAAATAGTTGTGGCACCCTCCTCAAGATTCATGCCCTTTAGCATGGCATTCTTTCCATATTTCTTCTTGACGGAAATCATAGCCTCCTGAAGCTTTCTCTCCTTGGAAAGCGCCTCATCCTCTTTTAGCTTTTCCTTAGCCCTCTCCTGATAATCTGTAAATAAATCAAGCTGCTCAAACTGCTCACTTTCCTGCACCTTGCTCTCATCACAGACCCTGTTTGCCACCACAGTAATCCTTCGTGTCAGAAGAGAAGGATCTATGATACGGTCATAAAGCTCCATCACCGCGTCCATGATGATGCGCGTGGATGATGTATAACGCCCTAAATTTGCTGTACCATGTGCATGCTTTGGAACCTTTCTGCCGTATCGGTCTATGGTAATCTCACCTGTATAATCTCTGTGTGTACCTTTTTTACCGCCAATACTGTCTCTGCCTTTATTATTTACTGCGTGGTCATAATTATTGCCAAAACAGCTATCAGTCTTCTTAGACAGATTTGCAATATCATACCCTATAGTGAGTACTATCTGGTCTGTAACCAGCCTCTTATCTACCAGATCAAGCACAAGAAGGTCCGTCATCTCACGCACAATAAGCTTTGTCTTCTCATAATCATACGGCTCCTGAAGCACCTGCCCTGAACTGATACTATTGGTCTGCGGTCTGTATGCCTTGATATCAGCTATTGTAACAGGCTCATACCCCCATGCATGGTCTATAAGAAGCTCTGCATTGATGCCAAACATCTTATACAGCTTTTCCTCATTGTAAAAATCATTCGAACCGCCTGTTGAGCACCTGGCCACATCTCCCATTGTATACATGCCGGCTGCCTCGAGCTTTTTGGCATAACCTGCTCCCACTCTCCAGAAATCGGTAATCGGCCTGTGGTCCCATAGCTTTCGCCTATAGCTATTCTCATTAAGCTCTGCTATACGCACTCCTCGTTCATCAGGCATGGCATGCTTTGCCATAATATCCATGGCTATCTTGCACAGATACAGATTGGTACCAATGCCGCAGGTTGCCGTGATACCGGTATCCTTAAGGACATCGTCTATCATCTTAGACGCAAGCTCCCTTGCCGTCATGTGATAAGTGCGAAGATAGTGTGTCACATCCATAAAAACCTCATCTATCGAGTAAACACTGATATCCTCAGGTGCGATATACTTAAGATAAATATTGTATATGCGTGTACTGTAATCCATATACAAAGCCATACGCGGCGGTGCGACAATGTATGTCAGCTCATACTCAGGATGTGCGTCAAGCAGATTTGCATTATATGATGCATAATCAAAGCCTGCCATTGTGCTTTCTGTTATATCATTTTCTGCTATATCAATTTCTGTTACATATTTTTTTCTTTCATCCGGATTGGCCTCAGCCTGGAGTCTTTTTTGCTGTTCACCTGCTGATTGTTTTCTATCAGATTGTTC
>ERZ859937.202-NODE-202-length-28520-cov-1.755349_pt1 | contig 28520 bp, 28 predicted proteins | sample MGYA00509985_ERZ859937 | MGnify/ENA primary metagenome ERZ859937 (study PRJEB30046, sample SAMN00715169) | human gut metagenome | study: EMG produced TPA metagenomics assembly of the A metagenome-wide association study of gut microbiota in type 2... | reverse complement strand
AAAGCGTGCCGAAAATGGTATGATTTATGATCCTGTAACATTAAAAGAGGTTCTACTGTTCAGGATGCACTGGACATCATGGCGGAATATAAAATCGGTGGTATCCCTGTGGTAGATGATGAAGGTTATTTGGTGGGTATTGTAACCAACAGAGATTTGCGTTTCGAAAGAGACATGGCAAAACATATTGATCTTGCATGACTCCGAAAGAAAGATTGGTAACTACAAACCAGTCTACTGATCTAGAATCTGCTGCACAGATTCTTCAGAAACATAAGATTGAGAAACTTCCGATTGTCGGAATGGACGGAAAGTTGATCGGTCTTGTCACTTATAAAGATATTACAAAAGCAAAGATAAACCGATGGCTTGCAAAGACGCCAAAGGGCGTCTGCGTGTAGCTGCCGGTGTAGGTGTTACTGCCGATACGCTGGACCGTATGCAGGCCTTGGTTGATGCCGGTGCGGATGCAATCGTTATTGATACGGCTCATGGCCACTCCATGTATGTGATCGAAAATTGAAAGAAGCTAAGAAACGTTTCCCGAATATTGATATTGTGGTAGGTAATATCGCTACGGGCGAAGCCGCCAAGATGCTGGTGGAAGCCGGTGCGGACGGGGTGAAAGTAGGGATCGGTCCGGGATCTATCTGTACTCCCGTGTGGTTGCCGGTGTGGGTGTTCCTCAGCTTTCTGCCGTATATGATGTTGCCAAAGCACTGAAAGGCACCGGTATACCTTTGATTGCCGACGGTGGTCTGCGTTATTCGGGAGATGTAGTGAAGGCTTTGGCTGCCGGTGGGTACAGTGTGATGATTGGTTCGCTGGTTGCCGGAACGGAAGAGTCACCGGGTGATACAATTATCTTCAACGGACGTAAATTCAAGTCTTATCGGGGCATGGGTTCTTTGGAAGCGATGGAGAATGGCTCGAAAGACCGTTATTTCCAGAGTGGAACTGCTGATGTGAAGAAACTGGTTCCGGAAGGTATTGCAGCCCGTGTTCCTTATAAAGGTACTTTGTATGAAGTAATCTATCAGTTGGTAGGCGGTCTTCGTGCGGGTATGGGATACTGTGGCGCTGCCAATATAGAGCAGTTGCACGATGCCAAATTTACCCGCATCACGAATGCAGGTGTACTGGAAAGTCATCCGCATGATGTCGCTATAACCAGTGAGGCTCCTAACTATAGCCGTCCTCAATAAAAACTTATAAATGATGCCGCGTAGAGTTGTCGGTATTCTGTCGCTTCTCCTTGTGTTCGCGTTCAAAATGCGGGCGCAAGGAGAAGTTGTGTTATCTATTGGTGGAGAACCGGTAAAACGCACTGAATTTGAATACTATTTTCGTAAAAGCCATAAGCGTACTCCGGATTCTTTTCTATCTTCTTTTATCAACTATAAATTAAAAGTACGCTATGCTCATGATACGGGAATTGATACTTTATCGGCATTCCGCAGGCAGATGGCTTGGTATCGTGGTAAGCTGCTGAAAAAATATCTGGTGGATGCTGAGAAGGAAGAGCAGACAGTTCGTCAGCTATACCTGCGAAGTGAGCAACGCCTACAGGCGAATGATTGGATAAGAATTGCTCATATCATAAATACCTGCCTCAGAATGTCGGTCGTCAAGATGAATTGAGGGTATTGCAGCAAATGGATTCTGTTTATGCAGCATTGCAGGGAGGTGCGGATTTTTCTGCGTTGGCTTGCCGGTATTCAGATGATACGACTTGTAAGAATATGGGAGGGCTGTTACCTTGGATGCCTGTGAATAAAAATATGCAAGAATGGATAGATAAACTGGCTTCTCTGGAAAAGAATAAGATTTCAGCTCCTTTTTATTCTCCTATGGGAATTCATATTATAAAATGGATAGACCGCAAGCCTGGAATTAGTTTTGAAGAGAAACGGGAACAATTATTGAATTATCTGGAGAAAAATGGTAATCGTACCTGGCAGGAACTTTCTGCCGGGCAGAGAGAAAGGCTGGCATTTCAGGTGCAGGAATTACATGATGGGTTACTTGCCGCCTGTTTATCGCAAAAATATCAGTCGGGTGATGGAACTTGGCAGGAAAGTGACTTGGAGCATTTTTTCAAACAGCATAAATCGGATTATTCTTGGGATTTGCCGCACTACCGTGGAGCAGTGATTCATTGTAAGGATAAAAAGATGGCTTCTGCCATTAAGAAACAACTGAAAAGAAAGCCGGTATCCCAATGGGAAGATGTATTGCATAGACTGATTGGAAACGCTTCTTTTCCCAAAGCTCGTATAGAAACAGGTGTCTTTCAGATAGGAACCAATAGATATATTGATAAGCTGGTTTTTAAATGTGGTGACTTTCAGCCCGATCCCGCTTTGCCTTATGTTTTTGTGATGGGAAAGAAACTGAAAAAAGGTCCGGAGAGTTATGAGGACGTAAAGGATGCGGTTATCAAAGATTATCAGGCTGTTTATCAGGATGCCTGGTTGAAAGATTTGAAGCGGAAATATAAGGTTGAAATTAACCAAGAGGTTTTAAAAACAGTTAATAATAACGGAAGTAATTAATTATTGCAGTATCTTCGTTCACTATTTTAATGTTATATGAATATCGTGAAAAACTGGGGAGTGTTACTTGTTATTGCGGGTGTTTTGTCGGGGTGCGGTCCGGAGCACGACCATAAGGGAAAAACTCCTTTAGTGGAAGTATCCGGTGAATATCTCTATAAAGAAGACTTGCAGGCTGCACTTCCTTTTAATATTTCAAAAGATGATAGTGTCTTGTTTGCCGAACACTATATAAGGAATTGGGTGGAAGATGTGCTGCTTTTTGATAAGGCGGAAGGGAATATTCCTGATAACGCGAAGATTGCCAAACTGGTGGAGAACTATCGCAGGGCGTTGATTATGCATACGTATCAGGAGGAACTGGTTAATCAGAAATTGGCAAATGAGATAAGTGATGAGGAAATCAGCGCTTATTATGAGAAAAATAAGGAGCTGTTTCATACGGAACATCCTTTTGTGAAAGGATTGTTTATAAAAGTACCTCTCCATTCTCAGGATTTAGCGAGTGTGCGCAAGTGGTATAAGAAGAATAACCAGGATGCTATTGAGAATTTGGAAAAATACAGCTTACGTAATGCGGTAAGCTATGATTACTTTTATGACCGATGGCTGCCATTGTCCGATATTGCTGTCAAGATTCCTTTGAAAGCGCTTGATACGGATGAGAATTATTTGGACAAGAACCGGAATATAGAAGTAAAAGACACAGCGTTTTGCTATTTTCTGCATGTGGAAGAATTCTTGGGTAAGGATGAACAGAGGCCGTTGGATTTTGCAAGAAAAGAAATTAAGGAGATTTTAATAAACCTGAAGCGGGTTGATTTTATAAATAAAGTCAAAGAAGAGTTATACCAACGTGCTTCAGATAGGAACAAGATTAATTACTATTATTTGAATTCAAATGAATAAATTGATGTGTACCAAAGTTTATGCACTGGTGTTGATGCTGTTTGCTGCCGTTTCTGTATACGGGCAGGACAATGTGATAGACGAGGTTGTATGGGTAGTAGGTGACGAGGCCATTCTTAAATCGGATGTAGAGAATGAGCGTCTGAATGCCCAGTATGAAGGCCGCAAGTTTGACGGTGATCCGTATTGTATTATTCCGGAGCAGCTTGCCATCCAGAAATTGTTTCTTCATCAGGCTGCTATTGATAGTATTGAGGTTTCCGAACAGGAAATTATCAGTGATGTGGAAAGACGTACAAATTGGCTGATTGATCAGATTGGTTCTAAGGAAAAAGTAGAAGAATATTATAATAAGACTTCTACACAAATACGCGAAATGCTCCGCGAGAATATACGTGATGGAAAAACGGTACAGAAAATGCAGCAGCAGATTGTGGGGGATATCAAGATTACTCCAGCCGAAGTCCGTCGTTATTTCAAGGATCTTCCTCAAGACAGTATTCCTTTTATTCCTACTCAGGTAGAAGTGCAGATCATTACTATGGAACCTAAGATTCCGCAGGAAGAAATTGAGCGTGTGAAGAAGACTTTGCGTGACTATACGGAACGTGTTACTTCCGGTGAAATAGCTTTCTCTACTTTGGCGCGTCTGTATTCGGAAGATGAAGGTTCACGCCGTCGTGGTGGTGAACTCGGATTTATGGGCAGGGCTGAGCTGGTACCTGAATATGCGAATGTGGCATTCAATCTGCAAGACCCTAACAAGGTATCCAAGATTGTGGAGTCTGAATTTGGCTTCCATATTATCCAGTTGATCGAAAAACGTGGTGACCGTTCAATACCCGCCATATCTTGTTAAAACCGAAAGTGGATGAAAAAGATCTGGAAGCAGCTTTGTTACGTTTGGATTCTATTGCCAATGATATCCGTAATGAGAAATTTACTTTTGATGATGCCGCTACTTATATCTCTCACGATAAGGATACGCGTAACAACCATGGTTTGATGGCGAATCCGCAGACTGGTACGGCGCGTTTTGAAATGCAACAATTGGCACAGGTGTCACAAGAGGCTGCAAAGATGGTGGAAGGCATGAATGTGGGGGAAATTTCCAAACCTTTTACCATGATTAATGCAAAAGGAAAGGAAATTTGCGCTATCGTGAAATTGAAAACCCGCTTGAACGGGCATAAGGCAACCATTACGGAAGACTACCAACGCCTGAAAGGCATCGTGATGGAAAAACGCAGTGAAGAAAAACTTGACAAGTGGATCAAGGATAAACAAAAACATACCTATGTGCGTATTAATGAGAAGTGGCAGAAATGTGATTTCAAATATCCAGGTTGGGTAAAGAAATAATGTAGTGTATAAAGTATATGCTTGGAAAAAGAAAGAATACATACTCTTCGGGCAGGCATAGGATACTTGTGGTAAGTGTCCTGTGCCTGTTCGGCTTTTGCTTGCTGGCTCAAGTGAGACCAGCTAAAAAAGGGGAACAGAAACCGGCTAAAAGTAAGGTGTATCTGTTGCATTCGGATGTGTTGAAGAAAAGTCCGTTGAATCCAGACCCGGATGCACAGATTCTGATTGGAAACGTTGCGTTCCGTCACGACAGTGTATATATGTATTGTGACAGTGCTTGTTTCTATGAGAAAACGAATTCGCTGGAAGCTTTTGACAATGTGAAGATGGTGCAGGGGGATACCTTGTTTCTGTATGGGGACTATTTGTTTTATGACGGGAATACCCAGATTGCCCAGGTACGCTATAATGTGCGTATGGAAAACAAGAACACGACTTTGTTGACAGATAGTTTAAACTACGATCGTATTTATAATTTGGGATACTACTTTGATGGCGGGACATTGATGGACGAGGAAAATGTATTGACTTCGGAATGGGGGGAATATAGTCCGGCTACCAAAATATCTGTGTTCAATTATGATGTGAAGTTGGTCAATCCTAAGTTTACTTTGACTTCCGATACATTACGATACAGCACAGCAACCAAAATTGCTAATATCCTTGGCCCGTCTGATATTGTCAGTGATGCTAACCATATTTATTCAGAATTGGGTTTTTATAATACTCAGATAGGGCAGGCAGAATTGTTGGACCGTTCCGTGCTGACCAATGAGGGGAAGCGTTTGATAGGAGACAGTCTGTTTTATGATCGTGTAAAAGGATACGGGGAGGCGTTTGATAATGTGATCATGACAGATACAGTAAACAAGAATATGCTGACTGGTGATTATTGTTATTATAATGAATTGACCAAGTATGCTTTTGCTACTAAAAAAGCGGTGGCAGTGGATTATTCACAAGGTGACAGCTTGTTTATGCATGCCGATACATTGCAAATGTATACCTATTATTTGAATACTGATTCTATGTTCCGGGAAACGCGGGCGTATCATAAAGTGCGTATGTATCGCGCGGATGTGCAGGGGGTATGTGACTCGTTGGTCTTTTCCTCTAAGGATAGTTGCTTGACCATGTATTATGACCCTATACTGTGGAATAACAACCAGCAGTTGTTGGGAGAGAAAATCATGATTTATATGAATGACAGTACGATAGACTGGGCGCATATTCAGAACCAGGCTTTGTCTGTAGAGCAACTGGATTCTACTAGTTATAATCAGGTGACAGGAAAAGAGATGAAGGCTTGGTTTCAAGGCGGTGAGATGCGCAAAGTAGATGTGATCGGTTCGGTTCGTCTGGTATATTATCCGATGGAAAGCGACAGTACGCTGATTGGAATGAATGTTTCTGAAACCAGTCTGCTGAATATGTTTTTGGAGAACCGAAAGATGAAAAAAATGATTATGAGTCCGAAATCGAACGGTACTCTTTATCCTATGCTTCAACGTCCGCCGGAGAAGATGAAGCTGGATAACTTTGTGTGGTTTGATTATATCCGTCCGCTTGATAAAGAGGATATCTTTGAGTGGCGTGGAAAGAAAGCTGGTCAGGAGTTGAAGAAGAGCAATCGGAGTGCTGTTCCTTTGCCCAATCATAATTTATTTAATAAAAAGAAATAGCTATGGGAATGTTTAAGATGGAAAAGCCCCGCCGTTTCAACCATCAATATATTTATGTGGATGAACGGAAGGAGAAGCTGCAGAAACTGGAGGAGAAAGCTAAACGCGATTTGGGTATGCTTCCTCCCAAAGAATTTTCTCCGGAAGATATCCGTGGAAAGTTCGTTGAAGGTACTAAGCATTTAAAACGCAGAAAAGAAAGCGGACGTAAGCCAATGACTTATGGGGCTTTGTTTGTGGCCATTTTGGTTTTGTTGTATATTTTGCATTACCTGGTGACCGGTGAGTTTACTTTTTAATTACGCAAGTTTATAAGATATATGAGCGATATTATCCGTTTGCTGCCGGATTCCGTTGCCAATCAGATAGCAGCGGGAGAGGTGATTCAGCGTCCTGCATCAGTGATTAAAGAATTGGTGGAGAATGCTATCGATGCAGGTGCGCAGCACGTTGATGTGTTGGTTGTGGATGCAGGAAAGACTTCCATTCAGGTGATTGATGATGGAAAAGGTATGTCGGAAACAGATGCACGTTTGTCTTTTGAGCGCCATGCGACTTCTAAAATTCGTGAAGCTGCTGATTTATTTGCTTTGCATACCATGGGATTTCGTGGAGAGGCTTTGGCTTCTATTGCCGCTGTGGCTCAGGTGGAGCTTCGTACTCGTATGGAAGGGGAGGAATTGGGAACGATGTTGACGATATCCGGTTCCAAGGTAGAGGGACAGGAAGCGGTTTCGTGCCCGAAAGGTAGTAGCTTCTGTGTGAAGAATTTATTCTTTAATGTACCGGCGCGTCGTAAGTTCTTGAAATCGAATCAGACGGAGCTGAGTAATATATTGACGGAGTTTGAACGGATTGTATTGGTTAATCCGGAGGTGTCTTTCACTTTGCACCATAATGGGGCGGAACTGTTCAATCTTCCTGCACTTCAGTTGCGCCAACGTATCATGGGAGTTTTCGGAAAGAAAATAAATCAGGAGTTGTTATCGCTGGATGTAGATACTACAATGGTCCGTGTTTCCGGGTTTGTAGGAAAACCTGAAACAGCCCGTAAGAAAGGAGCCCGCCAATATTTTTTTGTAAACGGGCGATATATGCGCCATCCTTATTTTCATAAGGCTATCATGGATGCATACGAGCAGTTAGTTCCCGTGGGTGAGCAAGTATCTTATTTCATTTATTTTGAGGTGAATCCTGCTAATATTGATGTGAACATACATCCTACTAAAACAGAGATAAAGTTTGAGAACGAGCAAGCCATCTGGCAGATATTGGCGGCTGCCGTGAAAGAAACTCTAGGTAAGTTCAATGCGGTACCTTCTATTGATTTTGACACGGAGGGAATGCCGGATATTCCAGCCTTTGATGCATCTCCATACACTGGTATACAGCCACCAAAGACGACTTATAATCCTGATTATAATCCTTTTAATGTTTCGGCTGCTCCTCCCTCCTCTTATTCAAAGCCTAGTAAGGACTGGGAACAACTGTATGCGGGGCTGGAACGTCATGCTTCTTCTCAAAACTTTCATCCTGACGAGAATGATTATAGGGCGGAAGAGACTTCTCCTGCGGAGGAAAATCCCGGATTGTATGATCATGTGGAGGACTCTTCAGTCAGTGAGAAATCCGGCCAGCATTATCAGTTTAAAGGACGTTTTATTTTGACTTCTGTAAAGTCCGGGTTAATGATCATTGATCAGCAGCGTGCCCATATCCGTATTTTATATGACAAGTATATAGATCAGATAAGTCGTCGTCAAGGTATTTCTCAAGGAATGTTGTTTCCAGACATTGTACAGTTTCCACTTTCCGAAGTTGCTATTTTGCAGGAAATTATGGAAGACTTGTCTTTCCTAGGATTTGAACTGACTGATTTGGGAGGAGGAAGTTATGCCATAAACGGTGTTCCTGCAGGTATTGAAGGCCTTAACCCGATAGACTTGATCCAAAATATGGTGCACACTGCTATGGAAAAAGGTGGCAAAGTAAAAGAAGAGGTGCAGAGTATTTTGGCATTGACTTTGGCAAAAGCGACGGCAATTGTTCCCGGACAAGTGTTGACGAATGAAGAAATGACTGGTTTGGTGGATGGCTTATTTGCTGTGGCTACCCCTAATTATACTCCGGATGGTAAAACGGTTCTTTCTGTGATTAATGAAGATGATTTGGAAAAGCTGTTTAAATAATTTGCTAATGTGCTGATTTGCCAATGTGCTGCGCTATGTCCACATGGCAATTGACACATTGGCATATTGATGCATTGTTACGTTATAAAGAACGTGAAGATTCTTGAACTAAATAAAAACAAATTCAATACACCGTTATTCTTTGGCAGGACTTTTGTACTTTTGAAAACTCATTTGCCGTAGAAAGTTTTTTTGAGTAAGGACTTTGGGCAGACAATAAACTATTATATGAAAATAACATTACTTAGCTTGGTCCTGTGCCTGTTTTGTTCTTTGAATATGGCGGCACAAGGAAGTGACATAGGTAGTAATCCTGAGGATACCACCATCCATCAACTTTCAAAAAAAGAATTAAGACGCCAGAAGGTGGCTAAGCGCAATATACATTATAATATATTGGGAGGACCGAGTTATACTCCGGATTTTGGTGCGTTAATAGGAGGTAGTGCTCTTGTTACATTTCGTATGAATCCATCGGATACCTTGCAGAAACGTTCTGTGTTGCCGATGGCTGTTGCGGTAATGTTCGAGGGGGGCTTGAATCTGATGGTGAAACCTCAGTTGTTTTTCAAGAATGATAAATTCCGTATTTTTGGAAAATTCACTTACAAGAATACATTGGAGAATTTTTATGGTATCGGCTATGCTACCAATAAGCATTATGAGCGCAGTGACTCTACCAGTGAATATCGTTATAGCGGTTTCCAGATTAATCCGTGGTTTTTATTCCGTTTAGGTAAAAGTAATTTCTTTGCCGGTCCCCAGATTGACTTGAGTTATGATAAAATGTCCGAGCCTGCCAAATATTTGGTAGATCAGTCTGATTATAAAAGGTTGGGAGGTACTGCTCACGGATATTCTAATTTCAGTTCGGGGGTAGGATTTCTGCTGACTTATGACAGCCGGGATATTCCTGCTAATGCTTATAAGGGCATTTATTTGGATTTTCGTGGGCTGATGTACCAGAAGTTTTTGGGAGGAGATAATAACTTTTACCGCTTGGAAATGGACTACCGCCAATACAAAAGGGTAGGAAATAGAAAAGTTATAGCTTGGACTGCCCAAACCAAGAATGTGTTTGGTGATGTTCCTATGAACCAATATGCTTTAAGTGGCACTCCTTTTGATCTTCGTGGATATTATATGGGGCAGTATCGTGATAAATCCTCTCATGTGGTGCTTGCCGAATATCGTCAGATGTTCAATACGGATAAAAGTACATGGGTAAAGCGTATGTTGCATCATTTGGGTTTTGTTGCTTGGGGAGGGTGCGGTTTTATGGGGCCTACCATGGGTAAGATTGAAGGAGTTCTTCCCAATGCTGGTGTGGGACTTCGTATTGAGGTGCAGCCGCGTATGAATGTACGTCTGGACTTCGGACGTAATTTGCCAATGACCAAAGTTTGTTCTATTTCAATATGACAGAAGCATTTTAATGGAAGTAAACACTATGCAGACCGAATATATATTAAGAGCGATGGATGCGGCTTTAGCTGCCGGTAAAGAAATTCTGAACGTTTATAATGATCCTTCTTCTGATTTTCAGGTTGAAAGGAAAGCCGATAATTCTCCACTGACTCTTGCAGACCGTAAGGCGCATGAAATCATTATGACTTATTTGCAAGAAACAGACTATCCGGTATTGAGTGAGGAAGGAAAGCATTTGCCTTACGAGAAACGGGCGCAATGGGATACGTTGTGGATAGTCGATCCCTTGGATGGAACAAAGGAATTTATAAAACGAAATGGGGAATTTACTGTCAATATTGCTTTAGTAAAAGAAGGAATTCCTGTTTTTGGAGTGATCTATGTTCCTGTCAAAGAAACGCTTTATTGGGGTGAACTGACAACCGGCGCTTATAAAATGGAAGGAGTGACCGGACGTGCAGACCGTTCACTGGAAGAAATGAAGGCATCGGCATTCCGTATGCCTTGTGCCGAAACAAATGAAGTTTTTGTTATTGTTGCTTCCCGTTCCCATCTGTCGGCCGAAACAGAAGAGTATATTAAGGAAAAGCGAAAGATATACCCTCATGTGGAGTTGGTATCTGTGGGCAGTTCCATCAAGATTTGCAGGGTTTGTGAGGGACTGGCCGATGAATATCCCCGTTTTGCCCCTACTATGGAGTGGGACACGGCGGCCGGTCATGCCATAGCTAAGGCATCCGGAGCAGAAATATATCAGGCGGGACAAAAAGAACCGTTGAAATATAACAAGCCGGACTTGCTGAATCCTTGGTTTATCGTTAAACGAAATTAATACCCGGAAACGATGCTGACATTTAAAATGATTATTGTGTTTTTTGGATTAATAGGGATGGTGACTGCATTAGTCCTTGATAAAATGCGTCCCGGAATGATTCTGTTCTCTGTTACTGTACTCTTTCTTTGTTTCGGTATATTAACTCCGAAAGAGATCTTGGAGGGATTCAGTAATAAAGGGATGATTACCGTAGCGCTGCTTTTTCTGATCAGTGAAGGAGTCCGGCAATCGGGAGCGTTGGGACAGTTGATAAAGAAACTTCTGCCTCAAGAGAAAACAACGGTCATGAAGGCGCAGGCACGTATGCTGCCCGCTATTTCTTTTGTTTCTGCTTTTCTCAATAATACGCCGGTGGTCGTGATTTTTGCGCCTATTATTAAACGTTGGGCGGAATCTGTCTGTATTTCGGCAACCAAATTCTTGATCCCTATTTCGTATGCTACTATACTGGGGGGAATGTGTACGCTTATCGGGACTTCTACTAATCTGGTAGTGGATGGTATGATTTTAGATGCCGGATATAAGGGCTTTGGTATGTTTGAATTAGGCCGGGTGGGTATTTTCATTGCTTTGGCAGGAGTTGTTTATTTGTTGTTCTTTTCTTCTAGGTTGTTGCCGGAGGTACGGAAAGACACGGTAGGCGACGAACATGGGGAAGCGGATGCGTCTTCTTTTCATCGTGTTGAAGCGGTGATAGGTGCTCGTTTCCCGGGTATCAATAAAAGGGTGGGGGATTTTAATTTTGTCCGTCATTATGGCGCTGAAGTAAAAGAAATAAAACGAAGCGGAGTTAGTATTGTAGATAATCTGTCACGTGTGAAGTTTCGTGAGGGAGATACGTTGGTGCTATGGGCAGATGATTCATTTATCTCTACATGGGGAGACTCTTCTGTATTCGTGTTATTGGCAATGGCAAAGATACCGAGCCGAAAGCTGGGAGAAAGAAACGTTGGTTTGCATTGACTTTATTGGTGTTGATGATTGTGGGGGCAACAGTAGGAGAGTTGCCTTTTATGGAAGAATTATTTCCTGGTATTGATCTTGATATGTTCTTTTTCGCAGCTATAACGACTGTGATAATGGCATGGACCAAACTTTTTCCGGCACGTAAATATACAAAATATATATCATGGGATATCTTGATAACCATTGCCTGTGCGTTTGCTATAAGTCGCGCCATGGTAAATTCCGGAGTGGCGGATGTCATTGCGCATGGAATCATTGATATGAGTGATGATTATGGTCCGCATGTGTTGCTGGCTGTTTTGTTTATCATTACAAATCTGTTTACCGAACTGATAACCAATAATGCTGCCGCTGCATTGGCTTTTCCGCTTGCCCTTTCCTTATCCAATCAGTTGGGGGTAAGTCCTATGCCCTTTTTTGTTGTCATCTGCATCGCTGCATCTGCCAGTTTTTCCACTCCTATCGGTTATCAGACTAATTTGATTGTGCAGGGTATCGGAAACTATAAGTTTATGGATTTTGTACGTATCGGTTTACCGTTGAATATATTGACATTTATAATTTCGGTTATTCTGATACCGCTGATATGGCCTTTTTGATGAAGTTAAAGACAAAATGAAAATAGAGAATGGAAGAAGAAAACATATATCCTATATTTGACCGTATGCTTTCCCGGAAAGATAAAGAAGAACTGCTGGGACAACGGGGAGTTATGCTGTGGCTGACGGGACTTAGCGGTTCCGGTAAGAGTACTATTGCCATAGCTTTGGAACGTGAATTACATAAACGTGGTTTGCTCTGCCGTATATTGGACGGGGATAATATTCGTAGTGGCATCAATAATAATTTGGGCTTTTCGGCAGAGGATCGTGTGGAAAATATCCGTCGCATAGCCGAAATAGGCAAGCTGTTTGTTGATACAGGAATCATTACCATTGCCGCTTTCATCAGTCCCAGTAATGAGCTCCGGCAGATGGCAACCCGTATCATCGGGGCGGAGAATTTTCTGGAAATTTATGTCAGCACTCCTTTGGAAGAGTGTGAGAAACGTGATGTAAAAGGACTTTATGCCAAAGCGCGTCGGGGTGAAATTAAGAATTTTACCGGCATTTCTGCACCTTTTGAAGCTCCGGAGCGTCCTGCATTGTCTTTGGATACTTCCAAACTGAGCTTGGAAGAGTCGGTCAATACTTTGTTGGAACTAGTGCTCCCCACTGTTGGTAAAAAAGGAGAAAAAATATAATTCATTATAAAATGGAAGAAAATTATAAATTGAGCCACTTAAGGGAACTGGAAGCTGAGTCTATCCATATCATTCGTGAAGTGGCAGCTGAATTTGAGAATCCTGTTATGCTTTATAGTATTGGTAAAGATTCGTCTGTCATGGTACGTTTGGCAGAGAAGGCTTTCTATCCGGGAAAGGTGCCTTTCCCTTTGATGCATATCGATTCTAAATGGAAATTCAGGGAAATGATAGAGTTCCGTGATCAATACGCCAAAGAACATGGATGGAATTTGATAGTGGAAAGTAATATGGAGGCTTTTAATGCCGGAGTAGGGCCTTTTACGCATGGCAGCAAAGTGCATACAGATTTAATGAAGACACAGGCGTTGCTTCACGGGCTGAATAAATACAGGTTTGATGCCGCCTTTGGTGGAGCACGTCGTGATGAGGAAAAGTCACGTGCCAAAGAACGTATATTCTCTTTTCGTGACCGTTTTCATCAATGGGATCCTAAAAACCAGCGTCCTGAATTGTGGGATATTTATAATGCTAAGATTCATAAAGGGGAAAGTATCCGTGTGTTTCCATTAAGCAACTGGACTGAGCTGGATATTTGGCAGTACATCCGTTTGGAAAATATTCCTATTGTGCCGCTTTATTTTGCCAAGGAACGTCCTGTGGTGAATATAGATGGAAATTTGATTATGGCTGATGATGACCGCCTGCCCGAAGAATATCGGGACCGTATTGAAATGAAGGAAGTGCGTTTCCGTACTTTGGGGTGTTGGCCTTTGACTGGGGCCGTAGAGAGTGATGCCGATACGATTGAGAAGATTGTAGAGGAGATGATGACCACTACTAAAAGTGAGCGTACCACCCGTGTCATTGATTTCGATCAGGATGCCAGTATGGAGCAGAAGAAACGTGAGGGATATTTTTAAATGGATAAGTAGGAATTTAAAATGAAGAAATGGGTGATGGAGAATAAACTGAATATAAAGGAATATTTAGATAAGGATGAACAGAAAGACTTGCTACGTCTGTTGACAGCCGGTTCGGTAGACGATGGAAAGTCTACCTTGATAGGACGTCTGTTGTTTGACAGCAAGAAGTTATACGAAGACCAACTTGCCGCTTTGGAGCGTGACAGTAAACGTGTGGGGAATGCAGGTGACCATATAGATTACGCTTTGTTGTGCGACGGGTTGAAAGCAGAACGTGAGCAGGGTATTACGATTGATGTAGCTTACCGTTATTTTTCAACGAACAATCGTAAATTTATTATAGCCGATACTCCGGGACATGAACAATATACCCGCAATATGATTACCGGAGGTTCTACTGCCAATCTTGCCATAATCTTGGTAGATGCTCGTTTAGGTGTGATTACGCAGACCTGCCCCATACTTTTCTGGTATCTTTATTGGGAATAAAGCATGTGGTGCTGGCGGTGAACAAGATGGACCTTGTCGGGTTTTCGGAAGAGCGTTTCAACGAAATCGTGACCGAATATAAGAAGTTTGTAGAGCCATTGGGAATCCCGGATGTGACTTGTATTCCTCTTTCGGCACTTGACGGTGACAATGTGGTGCAGAAATCTGAACGTACGTCATGGTACAAAGGTACTTCTTTATTGGAAGTGCTTGAAACGGTTTCCATCGAGAATGATCATAATCTGGCCGATTTCCGTTTCCCGGTTCAGTATGTATTAAGACCGAATCTGGATTTCCGCGGTTTCTGTGGAAAGATTGCTTCCGGTGTCATCCATAAAGGAGATGAGGTGATGGCTTTGCCTTCCGGCAAGAAATCTCATATCAAGAGTATTGTTACTTATGATGGTGAGTTAGAGTATGCTTTCCCGCCGCAAGCGGTGACGTTGACTTTGGAAGATGAGATTGATGTGTCTCGCGGAGAAATGTTGGTACATGCCGATAACATGCCTGTGATAGACCGTAATTTTGAAGCTATGTTGGTATGGATGGATGAGGAGGTGATGGACCTTGACAAATCTTTCTTTATCAAGCATACTACCAATACGGGACGTACCCGTATAGATGGCATTAAGTATAAAGTGGATGTGAATACGATGGAGCATTTGTCTGTTGAAAACGGTAAATTGAAAAAGGAGGATCTGCCTTTGCAATTGAATCAGATTGCCCGTGTGACATTTACTACTGCCAAGCCGCTTTTCTTTGATTCTTATCAAAAGAATAAAGCTTGTGGTTCTTTCATTTTGATTGACCCCATTACCAATAACACCAGTGCGGTGGGGATGATTATAGACAGAGTGGAAGCCAAAGATATGCTGAATGCCATGGAAGTTCCTACTTTGAATCTGACGGATTTGGGTATTGGTGAGGAATATTATGAAGCCGTAGAAAAGGTGGTGAAAGAATTGGACCGTCAAGGCATTACAGTCAAGATAGAAAAATAACAGCGTACAATTAAAAAAGAAGAGTAATGGGATTACTTGAATTCAATAAACTGCCAATCAATACATTAGTAGGCGCCGATTGGAAAACTTTTAAGGCGATTACTACAGGAAGGGAAATTGATTCGGCATATAGAGGAAAATACCGTTTGACGAAAGCAGTATGCCGTTTGCTTTCCACCTTGGCTCCATTGCAGGAAAAGCGATACAGGAAACTGTTGGCCGATAAGTCTTTGGAACACGACCCGGTCTTTATCCTCGGACATTGGCGTAGTGGGACTACCTTTATGCACAATGTATTCTCTTGTGACAAACATTTCGGATATAATACTACTTATCAGACTGTGTTCCCTCATCTGATGATGTGGGGACAGCCTTTTTTCAAGAAGAATATGAGTTGGCTGATGCCTGACAAGCGTCCGACAGATAATATGGAACTGGCCGTAGATTTGCCTCAGGAGGAAGAGTTTGCATTGGCCAATATGATGCCCTATACCTATTATAACTTTTGGTTCCTGCCTAAGTACCAACAGGAATATGCTGATAAATACTTGTTGTTCAATGATATCAGTGATGAGGAATTGAAAGTGTTTGAGGATATATTCACCAAACTTATTAAAATTTCTCTTTGGAATACAGGCGGAACACAATTCTTAAGTAAGAATCCGCCTCATACAGGTCGTGTAAAAGAGTTGGTCAAGATGTTTCCGAATGCCAAATTCATCTATTTGATGCGTAATCCGTATACGGTATTCGAATCTACGAGGAATTTCTTCACCAATACAATCCAACCGTTGAAACTGGAGGATATTTCTCCAGAGACGTTGGAACAGAATGTGCTTTCCATTTATGCCAAGCTGTATCATAAATATGAGGCGGATAAAAGATTCATTCCTGAAGGAAATTTGATGGAAGTGAAATTTGAGGATTTTGAAGCGGATGCAATGGCTATGACTGAGTACATCTATAAATCTCTTTCTATTCCCGGATTCGAAGCAGCTGCTCCGGCTATTAGCCAATATATAGGCGGAAAGAAGGGATATAAGAAGAATAAGTATAAGTATAATGACCGTACGGTCCGGTTAGTGGAAGAGAATTGGAAGTTTGCACTAGATCAGTGGGGGTATTCCATCTAAAAAATAAATGCCCGCAATTCTGTTTTTATAAGGAATTGCGGGCATGATTACCTTCTGCTGACAGAAGGTAGTGTATTATTGGGCTTCGATAATTACACGACGGTTGAATGCCGGAGGAGTTAAGGTGTTGACACCACCCATTCCGCTGATAATCAGATTGTTTTTGTTGACACCCAATTTAACCAGTTCATTAGCCACGTTGTTGGCACGGTCTTCACTTAACTGCTTGTTCCATGCAGCGCTACCTGTATCACTATCAGCATAACCGGTTACTTTCAATTTTAGTCCCGGATTGTCTTTTACCAAATCTGCGATTTGTTGCAAATTTACAGTAGAGTTGGTAGGAAGAACCGCTGAACCGATCTGGAAAAATACAGATTGAGGAGCCGGAGCAATTTGGTTCACTGTAACTTGTTCTGTAACCACTTCAGTGGGTTGGTTGGCAAGTTGGGCTTTTAATTGACGGTTTTGTTCTATCTGTTGAGCCAAAGCGGTATTGATAGCATCCATTTGTGAAGAGGTAAGTGCCATGATAGCATCTACATCCGGAGCTGGTTTGAATCCTCTTTGTGGAAATTTATAAGTGATACCCACTGTAGCACCTGCCATAAAGTCAGGGCCTTTACTGGTGGTTTTTCCATCAAATTTGTTTTCTGTACCCATTCCGTAAAGTTCCAGATTTAAGTCCCAGGCACTGGCCAGATGGAATGTATTGATGATACCGAAATTGAATGCCAGTGAATTACGACGTGGAGCATCATATGAGTGGGCAAAACCGAAACCTACGAATGGCACGAAGTCGTATATGCGGTCTTCATTATATCCGGCTATCATGTTACTGACATTGAATAAGATGTCACCATGCAAATTCATGTAGTTGAACTTATCCTGATAGTATCCTTCGCTTAACATGTGAGGTTTGGAATATGCGGAAGGTTCACTGGAAAAACTCTTCGACTGCAAACCGCTATATTGCAAACGTAATCCTAAGCCGGGAGTAAACCATTTACCGATTGATATTTGAAGAGCGGGAGCAATACGTTTCTTGAATTTACCAAGATCGGACTGATCGCCGAACAGTACTTGTGCACCTCCACCAACAGAGAAGAACCAATTATCGAAGAAGTGATTGGTCTCTACCTTGTACTTATCCACAGGTACCTCCATTACATCTACACTCTCGCCTACAAGGACGTTTTGTGAATTGCTTTTCTGTTGCGCAAACGCTACAGAACTTAAACTGGCCGCAGCCAGCAAAAACATTAATTTTTTCATACTCATTTCTATTAGTTAATTATTGTCCAGGTTTATCTTCCCAAATTCAACTAAATAACATGAGTGCTGATAAAAAGTTTGAGTAGGTTGACTATTTAATATTTTTTTATGAAAGAAGGCTAAAAAGATAGTGGGTATCTGTGCTGTATCCGGCATCAAAACTGAATCCTTCCCATTTGAATCCTTTTAAATCCCCAGGATTCTCTATCCGGTTTTTAATGATGAAGCGTGTCAATTCTCCACGGCACATTTTTGCATAAACCACAACGGTGGTTAATTTTCCTTTTTTCCATACCTGAAATTCTGGTGTGATCACTTGTACTTCTTGCTCCACGCGTTTCCAATCGAATAAATCTTTCATCTCCCCACTTGCCAGATTGATTAGTATTCCTCCTTTTGCTTTAATTTCTTTGATAAAGGTGTCGGTCAGAATTGGCTTCCAATAGTCAAACATGGATATTCCTCCACGTTCAGGTAGTTTGATATCTCCTTCCATTCTGTAATTCTTGATCTGGTCTAACGGGCGGAGTAATCCGTAAAGAAAAGAAGTGATTCGCAAGTGATCCTGTGCATATTGAAAATCTTCAGGGGTAAAATCCTGTGGGTGGATACGTTTATATACGATACCGGTATAAGCCAGTAAGGCAGCTAAAGCCGAGGGAGAGTCCGAACAGAAATCTTGAAATCGCATATAGTTCTCTGCTGCTATTTTACTGTTCACACGTAAAAGTCGTTCCAGTTCTTCAGCAGAGAATTGGGACATATCAAGTGCATTCTGTATCGCTTCAGTTTGGAATTGTGGTGTACTGGTAACAGGAGTTTGTATTTTGCTCCGTCCGGTCATTGTTTTGGCACATGAAATAAAAGTCATCATAGGCTAAAAAATAATATTTTCTGGCGGCAAATATAAGAAAACAGATATATTTGTCTTTGTTATTCCATAATTAAATATTGAGAACTATGAAAATGAAAGAGTTAGGATTATTGTTCATGATGCTTTGCATGGTATTTGCCGTAAATGCTCAAGAATTGAAAAAAGGAGATAAATTACCTGATTTTCATTTAAAATCTGCAGTATATGGAGATATTTCTTCGACTGAATTGAAAGGTAAGGTCGTTTTGGTGAGTTTATTTGCCACTTGGTGCGGGCCATGTCAGCTGGAACTGGCTGAAATAGAGAAAACTTTGTGGGCTGAATATAAAGATAACAAGGACTTCGTATTATTAGTAATTGGTCGTGAGCATACGGATGAACAGTTGAAGGCTTATAATGAACGGAAGAAATTCACTTTCCCGTTATATCCCGATCCTAAACGTGAGGTGTTCTCTTTATTTGCTGAAAAGTCAATTCCTCGCGCCTATCTTTTCAATAAAGAAGGAGAAGCCGTTTATACTTCCATCGGGTATGAGAAAGAAGAATTTGGATATCTGATGAATGCCATTGCGGAAGCATTGAAATAGGACCCTGTTGATATTTCAAGATGACTAAACTGTTCTCGTTGTTTATTTTATTATCTTTTGTTCTCCCGGTTAGTGGACAGAAAAAGCTTGATTCAGATAAAGCAAGAAAAGAAAAAGCTTATCATTTGACAGGTTCTGTCAGAGAACAGGGAGAACGCCCTTATCCCGATCCTTTGCCGGATGTAAATATCCAACTTTATTCTTTGCCTGATACGAGTTTTATAGAAGGTACGGTGAGCGATAAGAAGGGTGTTTTCCGTTTGTACCCTATGAATCCCGGTAATTATTTAATAAGGGCTTCTTTTTTAGGATATGAAACCCTTGAAAAAAAAGTGAATATTCCTGCTTATCGGAAAGAAGTTTATGGAGGTGCTCTGATGATGAAACCTTCCAGTATTGTATTGGATGAAACGGTGATAAAGGCCGAACTGCAGAAAATGAAGATGTCCGGAGATACATTAGTATATAATACCGGAGCCTTTAAGACATCGGAAGGAGCTGTTCTGCAGGATTTGGTGAGGCAGCTTCCCGGATTGGAATTAGACGAGAAATCCGGCAAGATGAATTTTCATGGAAAGGAAATCACTCAGATCTTATTAAATGGAAAGGAGTTTTTCGCAGATAGCAAAGTTGCTTTGAACAATATGCCGGTAGATGCTTTGAAAGAGGTAAAGGTATACGAGCAGCAGTCGGATAAAGAGCAAATGACAGGGGTATCAGATGGTAAGAAGAAAACGGTGATGGATGTGAAGACCAAGAAGGATTTGACAGATGGATTAATGGGGGACGTTTCAGCTTTGAAAGGTTCGGGGGATATGTATGGAGCGAAAATGAGTTTGAATAAATTTGTCGGAAAATGGCGGATGTCCTTGTATGGTGATTTAGGAAAACTCCCCAGATATGGTAATTTTATCAGTGATATGGCCGATAATCCTGCTCAAATGAAGGATATTGGTTTTAGCTTGGGAACGGAAATAAAGAAGCTCAACCTCAATGTCAGTGCTTCATATAATAATAATAAAAGCGCGGATGAATCGCGAAGCCAGTCAGAAGAATATCTGCCTAACGGTAGCCAATATGCCTATAATAATGGCTTGAGTACGGGTAGGAATAGTTCTTTTTGGGAGAATATATATATGACGGGAAGTTTGAGTGACCGGACGGAAATTAATTTCAGGCATAACATCAATCATAGCCGGTTAAATTCGGTATCAGAAAATATTTCGGCGACTTTCAGTACCAATCCTTTGGACTATGTTTCAGAGCCTTGGAGGGACGATGCAATGATTCCTCCTGAGTTCAGGATAAATAAAAATACGGGAAATTCTCAAAATAAGACGAACAATCTGATGATAGGCAATAATCTTTTGATCACTCATAAATTGAATGATATCGGTCGGAAACTCTCCATAGAGTTAAGAAATGATTATAGTAATCAGGCGAGTGGTAATTATCAGCAATCGTCTATTACTTATTATCAATTGAAGAATGACCTGGGGGCAGATTCGGTTTTATATAGAAATCAATACCGGGAGTCACCTGCCAGAAATTTATTATTGGCGGGGGAGGTCAGCTATACGGAGCCAATAGGAAAACAAATGCTTCAGGTTTATTATCGGCATGAGTATCAACGGCAGAGTAATAATGCGGTTACGTACAATTTGGATGAGGATGCTTTGTGGGGAAGTCTTCCATCTGGTTATGAGGCAGGAAGGGTGGATAGTTTAAGTGATTATACTCGTAATGATCTTCATTCCAATGAATTCGGACTGCGTACCACACTTAATTGGAGAAAAGTGAGGTTGAATATCCGGTTTGGGCTGTCGCCTCAGAAGTCTACGACGAAAAGCAACAGGGGAAAAGTGAAGATAGATACGACCATTACCGTGTTGAACATAGTGCCCGAACTGCATTTTGATTATGATTTGGGCAATAACCATAATATGAGTGTGTATTATAGCGGATACACCCGGCAGCCTTCCATTTATGATTTGTTGTCTGTGCCTGATTATACTAATCCTCTGAACATAACAATGGGGAATCCGGGGCTGAAACCCGCTTTCGGGCAAAGTATATCTGTGAATTACAGAGGAGGAAATATGGAAAAGCAGGAAATGTTATATTGTGGTTTGAGATATAATAATACGATAAATGATATAAGCCGGAAAAGAACCTATGATGAGAAGAGTGGGGTATATACCAGTCGGCCCGAGAATATAAATGGTAATTGGGGCATTGGCGGGAATATATATTATACGAATAAATTATTCAAGAAAATTTTCGCTCGTCTTGCTACTAATGCAAATTATAACCGGAGGGTTTCGTATGTGCAGATAATGGGAGAAGCCAATGAGAATGATCGTAACACCTCCCAAATGCTCTACTTGATGCAGGACGTGGAGTTTGCCTATAAATTGGAAGAGCATGAGTTTAAGATAAATGGAGCAATCACTTATCAGCAAGCCGATAACAGTTATACAAACAATTCGGATTACAGGACGTATGATTTTTATTATGGCGCGGAGTGTCGACTGAAGTTACCTCTCAACTTGAATCTTTATACCGTTGTGAGAAGTATGAATCGCAGGGGATATAAGGATGAGGCCTCCAATACGACGCAGTGGCTTTGGAACAGTGAGCTGACTTACAGTTTTCTGAAAGGGAAAAGAGGGTTACTTAAATTTCAGGTTGTTGATATTCTGCAACAACGGGATTTTGTCAATCGTTGGATGAATGATACCGGACAGGGAGAAACTTGGACTTGGGGATTGGGACGTTATGCAATGGCTACTTTTACTTATCGTTTTAATGATCTTTCCCGTTAGGAGATAAAAAAGGAGCTGATTCAAGAAAAACGAATCAGCTCCTTTTTGAATATCCCTAAGAAAGATTATTTGTAATCTTGCCAGCTCTTTATCTGAATATCCTTTTCACTCATTTCACAGAATGCTTCAATGAAAGCACTTGCCAAACGGGCGTTGGTAATCAAAGGAATATTGTGGTCGATTGCTCCACGACGAATTTTGTAACCATTAGTCAGCTCACGTTTGGTATGGTTTTTCGGAATGTTGACTATCAGGTCGAATTTATGTTCGGCAATCATCTTCATGACATTGTTTTCTGCATCGGGCTTTTCATCCGGCCAGTAAACCGGTGTGGTATTTACTCCGTGTGCATTCAAGAAAGTTGCGGTTCCGGCAGTTGCATAGATCTCATATCCTTTTTCTGCCAGCATACGGCTTGCTTCCAGCAAATCTACTTTGGATTTGGTGGCACCTGACGAGAACATGACAGATTTTGTAGGAATCTTGAAACCTACAGCAATCATAGAGTTCAGCAAAGCTTCATGGAAGTCATCACCGATACAACCCACTTCACCTGTTGAAGACATATCTACGCCCAATACAGGGTCTGCCTTGTGCAGACGGGAGAAAGAGAACTGGGAAGCTTTAACACCGATCCAGTCAATATCGAATGCCGACTTATCCGGTTGGCTGTATGGAGCACCAACATGATGCGGGTTGCGGTTTCAATGAAGTTGCGTTTCAATACTTTGGAAACAAACGGGAATGAACGTGATGCGCGCAGGTTGCATTCAATCACTTTCACTTCATTATTCTTAGCCAAGAACTGCATGTTGAACGGACCGGAAATGTTTAATTCTTTAGCGATACGGCGACCAATCTTCTTGATACGGCGAGCTGTTTCGAAATAAATCTTCTGAGCCGGGAATACTAATGTGGCATCACCTGAATGGACACCTGCATATTCAATGTGTTCGGAGATGGCATATTCCACTACTTCACCGTTTTGGGCTACAGCGTCGAATTCTATTTCTTTAGTATCTTGCATGAATTGTGATACGACTACCGGATATTCTTTAGAAACTTCTTTAGCCATCTGTAAGAATTCCTTCAGTTCATCTTCGTTATAGCATACGTTCATGGCAGCGCCCGAGAGCACATAGGAAGGACGGACCAATACCGGGTAACCTACTTTGTTTACAAATTCTTCCATGTCTTCCAGGCTGGTCAATTCTTTCCATGCCGGTTGGTCAATACCCAGCTGGTCAAGCATGGCCGAGAATTTATGACGGTTTTCCGCACGGTCGATAGAAAGCGGAGAAGTTCCCAATACAGGTACCGACTGACGGTGAAGCTTCATCGCCAAGTTATTAGGTATTTGTCCACCTACTGATACAATGACACCACCCGGTTGCTCCAGATCAATCACGTCAAGTACACGTTCAAATGAAAGCTCGTCAAAATACAGACGGTCGCACATATCATAGTCGGTAGAAACTGTTTCGGGGTTATAGTTAATCATGATGGATTTGTAACCCAACTTGCGTGCGGTTTGGCAGCGTTTACAGAGCACCAGTCGAATTCTACGGATGAACCGATACGGTAAGCGCCTGAACCTAATACAACTACCGATTTTTCGTTCTTATAATAATTGACGTCATAACCCGTAGTAGCGTATGTCATATATAGGTAATTGGTTAATTCGGGATGTTCAGATGCGACGGTATTGATACGCTTGACAGCCGGAAGGATATTCAAAGCTTTACGACGGGCACGTACAGCCAAGTTCTCCTTTTCCATATTGCCACTGGCTTTTAATACGAAGCGTGCAATCTGGAAGTCGGAGAAGCCTAATACTTTAGCCTGGCGAAGCACATCTTCAGGTAAATCCTCGATCTTATTATAAGTCGAAAGTTTGACCTTATAGTCAACGATGTTTTTTAACTTACTTAGGAACCACGAGTCGATTTTGGTCAGTTTGTGGATGCGTTCAATACTGTATCCTTCTTCCAATGCAGAGGCGATGGAGAAAATACGGAGGTCTGTCGGGTTGGCCAGTTCCTCATCCAGGTTTTCAAATTTAGTATGGTCATTTCCTACGAAACCATGCATACCCTGACCTATCATACGAAGACCTTTCTGAATGATTTCTTCGAAAGAGCGGCCTATAGACATGATTTCACCCACAGACTTCATGCTGGAGCCAATCTGGCGTGATACACCTGCGAATTTAGTCAAGTCCCAACGGGGAATTTTACAAATCAAGTAATCCAACTGGGGAGCTTCGTAGGCTGAGTTGGGAGTACCCATCTCGCCAATCTGGTCTAGTGTGTAGCCTAAAGCGATTTTAGCGGCAACGAATGCCAGAGGGAATCCGGTTGCTTTAGAAGCCAAGGCAGAAGAACGGCTCAGGCGTGCATTTACTTCGATAACACGGTAGTCATTTGTTTCTGCATTGAAAGCATACTGGATATTACATTCACCCACAATACCCAAGTGACGGATACATTTTGTAGATAAATCTTGCAACATTGTTACTGTTCTTCTGTCAGAGAGCAAGTGGGGGCCACCACGATAGATTCGCCGGTATGGATTCCCAGTGGGTCGAAGTTTTCCATGCTTGCCACTGTAAAACAATGGTCGTTGGCATCGCGGATTACTTCAAATTCTATTTCTTTCCAACCTTTCAATGACTCTTCAACCAGGATCTGTTTAGAGAATGCGAATGAACTTTCAGCCAGTTTGATGAAAGCTTCTTCATCCGGACAGATGCCGCTGCCTAAACCACCTAGTGCGTAAGCAGAGCGTACCATAACCGGATAACCGATTTCGCGGGCAGCTTTCAGAGCCTCTTCCATACTTTCCACAGCGTGGCTCTTCGGGGTTTTCATCGGAATTTCATCCAGCTTCTTTACGAATAAATCACGGTCTTCAGTGTACATGATGGCTTCTACCGAAGTACCCAGTACTTCTACACCATATTTCTTCAGTGTACCGTTCAGGTAAAGTTCAGTGCCGCAGTTCAATGCAGTTTGTCCACCGAAAGCCAATAAAATACCGTCCGGTTGTTCTTTTTTGATAATTTCTTCAACAAAGAAGGGAGTGACAGGAAGAAAATAAACCTTGTCGGCTATGCCTTCCGAAGTCTGGATAGTCGCGATGTTAGGATTTACCAACACCGAATGAATGCCTTCTTCGCGCAATGCTTTCAGCGCTTGTGAACCTGAGTAGTCAAACTCTCCTGCCTGGCCTATCTTGAGTGCACCCGAACCCAATACCAGGACTTTCTTTAAATCCTTTTTCATTGAAAGTTTCTTTTATTATAATAGTTGTTTTAATGTCGCTAAATATTAAAAAAAATGCGTCCATCCTCGTACGAGGACTAACGCATTTGTTCGTATGTCTATATTATCTTTGTTCCTGTAGGATACATAGCATTACTAAATTTTGTGCAAAGTAACGACTTATTTCCAAGATAACAAAATAAATCAAGATCTTTGTCAACACAAATTAAAATAAAAGTCTGAAATCCTCTCCGAATGTTCTGTTTCTGTATATTTATTCGGATACTTCTGTATCATCGGCATACGCAAAGCGGAATGAATATCCTATATTTTTCGATCCGCCCATCAGGGTCATATCTTTTAGTCTTCCATCCTGCCGGAAACTATAGTCGTATATATAATAAGTGTCTTCCAGAATATTGGCGCTTCTTTTCCCTAGAATTTCGGCCATCTGTCCGAAAGTGTTCATTACGGTGGTATAGTTTTCACGGTCATCAATCCATTGTGCCAGTGTGTTCAAGTCCAGACTATAATCATTGGCGATATTGGAAACTTTGTAATCACTGTTGTAAGTTCCTCTCGGAGTAGTGGTTATGGAGATAAATTTCCGCTTTCCCAATTGTACTCCAATACGGTTCCATTGTTATTGCAGCTTTTCAGATAACCTTCATTGTCATAAGAATAGGTTACCGGATTTTCCCGGTTGGAGAATTTGCATACATAACTTCTGCCGTTTTCCAACGAGGTGCTTATTTCTACCAAAGGAGAATTTTCCGTAGAGTAAGTATAACTGACTTCAGAGTTCTCTTTGTACGTGTAATTTACTGCCGCTAACGGTGAACTGCTGTAAATGCGGGTCAGTCGTTTGTTGTTGTCGTAAGTGAGGCTTATCATTCCCTGATAAGTGATAACATCCGAAATTTTATGTACTTTAATTCCAGTAATCATCCGTGAAGGCTCCGGTACGGGAATACTTTTATCGTCATCATCGGAACATGCGGCAAAGAACAAGCTTGCTACAGAAATAAATAGAACTAGTTTAATGCTCTGTCTTAGTTTATTCATAGAAACAATTATTATATGTGAAATAGCGGTTCAAAGTTAAGTGTTTGTGTCAGAATATTCCTATCTTTGCGTAATTTTTAATATAAGATAATATTTAAGAGATATGGGAAAAGAAAAAATCATATTGACCGGCGACCGTCCTACAGGAAGATTGCATATCGGTCATTACGTAGGTTCGTTGAAACGCAGAGTTGAGCTTCAGAATTCCGGATTGTATGACAAGACTTTTATTTTCATTGCCGACGCACAGGCATTAACCGATAATATAGAAAATCCCGAGAAGGTACGCCAGAATGTGATTGAGGTAGCGCTTGACTATATGGCTGTCGGTTTGGACCCGATGAAATCTACTATCTTTATCCAGTCTCAGATTCCCGAATTGTGCGAATTGACTTTCTATTATATGGATTTGGTTACCGTTTCACGTCTGCAACGTAATCCGACGGTGAAAACCGAAATCCAGATGCGTAACTTTGAAACTAGCATCCCGGTGGGATTTTTTACTTATCCTATCAGTCAGGCTGCCGATATTACCGCTTTCAAGGCGACTACTGTTCCGGTAGGTGAGGACCAGGAGCCAATGATCGAGCAGACTCGTGAGATAGTACGCCGTTTCAATTATATTTATGGTGACACGTTGGTAGAACCTGAAATCCTGTTGCCGGACAATGCGGCTTGTCTTCGTTTGCCGGGCACAGACGGAAAGGCAAAGATGAGCAAGTCCCTCGGCAACTGCATTTATCTTGCAGAAGAACCCGAGGATATTAAGAAAAAGGTTATGTCAATGTTTACCGACCCGAATCATCTTCGTGTTGAGGATCCGGGCAAGGTTGAGGGCAACCCCGTGTTTATCTACCTTGACGCATTCTGCCGGACGAGTATTTTGCGGAATTTTGGAATGATTACAGCTGTCTTGACGAACTCAAGGCTCATTATCAGCGTGGCGGACTCGGTGATGTCAAGGTTAAGAAATTCCTTAACAATGTTATGCAGGAGGAGCTTCGTCCTATTCGTGAACGCAGAAAAGAATGGGAAAATCATCTTCCCGATGTTCTCGATATTCTCAAAGAGGGCAGTAAGGTTGCAAAGGAAACTGCCGCAAAAACACTAGAGGATGTCCGTCATTCTATGAGAATCGATTATTTTACAGACAACAATCTTCTCAAATAATTTAAAATTCAATATGTAAAATACCGATCGGAAGGACAGAAATCAAAAATCTGTCTTTCCGATTTTTCTTATGAAAAAATTATTGCGAATTGACTCAAAATTGTTGAAAAAATAAAAATATTATGCTATTATTGCGTTGAAAACACCCCGTTTTAAGGAGAATACATTATGATTGACGCAAGAAAGCATACACTTGATTCTGTTAAAAAGCTGACCGATTACAGCGATTTTAACCTTTATAAAATGGATATATGCTACGATTACAGCATTGATAAAATCATTGACAGAGGGATTTTTGATGATGAGTCGGCTCTTGGTGCAATTTTGCAGGAGGTTCTGCCCGATTACCCGTCAATCTTAAAATGCCGAATTTCGGGTGCAGTGCCTTTACAATGAAAAATCACGACAGCGTAATGATGGGGCGAAACTATGATTTCAAGAACGACACCTCGTCAATGCTTGTATATTGTTCGCCAAAGTACGGCTACAGGTCGGTTGCGTTTGCGGCACTTGATAATGTAGGTGCAAACAACCCCGAGTTGAGCGATGAAACAAGGCTTGCAACCTTGCTCTCACCGTTTATCAGCCTTGACGGAATCAATGAAAAGGGTGTTGCATGCGGAATATACATGACGTATCAAGGACCGGAAGGCGATGTCGCAGCCACGAATCAGCAGACGGACAAGCCCGACATAACATCTACGACAATGCTCAGAATGATTCTCGATTACGCTGCCAGT